>Ga0272449_1002807_pt1 | contig 15755 bp, 13 predicted proteins | sample YNPCB0241_FD_198679 | JGI IMG/M metagenome (GOLD analysis project Ga0272449, IMG submission 198679) | Hot spring sediment microbial communities from Yellowstone National Park, WY, United States - YNP-CB-024-1 | ecosystem: Environmental > Aquatic > Thermal springs > Hot (42-90C) > Sediment...
GGTCTATGGAGGGCGCATGAGAAATGCGGAGGCTTTAGTCTGTCGTGCGGCTGGACCGCGGCGGGAGGCCCCATGGGGGGCCGGGGGGTGGCGGTCAGTGAGGCGCGGTCGAAGGGGCGGGGAGTTATTGGATCGCGAAAGAATGCAGTGCTGGTGAGGTATTCCCTGTAAGGGCCCAAGGACTCTCTAGCCTGCACCCTGAAATCACAAAGTTTTCCTTCAAGAAGCGGGCGATGAGACGACAAAGGGGCTTCAAGCAGAAAAAAACATCGCTGGAAAAAGGCTGATCTTAGCGCCAATAAACTTTTATCACCTCAAGCAGGAATCCACTAAAAAGTTGTGTCTCGCACATTGAAAGAACTGCATTATCGGAGCAAACCTCAACGGAAAAACACGCCATAGAACGAAAAAGAGTCACATGTTCCGAGTTGTTCGTAGGTGGGTGCCACAATCTTGCTTGAACGTGCATAAAAAGACTTGTGCCGGGTGCACAATATATTCCTTCAATCGCAATCTTGAAGGCATGCAAATCCGAAGACTGAAGAGGCCGCGCCAGACGGGCGTCGAGCTATAGCAAAAAGACCAGCAGACTCAAAAGAGTCAAGGAGTTCCACAGGCGCATTCCGACGAATATGTGCACTCAATCAGAACCCAGTATCGTTCATGCAGGCAAGATATTGCGAGCGACACGTGGATGTAATCGCCTGCGCAATGCACTCGGCGGTAATGTTGAAGCCGCAAGCGGAGATCACACAATAGGCTAGATCCATGAGTTTTTGCCTTGACTGAGAGCTAAGCCCGCTCATACAGCCCTGAATGCATCCAAAGTCATAACCACACGAGAATATGCATTGAATCGCATCACCACATGTCTTCTGGTTGGAAGCGACGCACAGACCTTCAGAAGAACACAAGAAACCAGGAGGGCAAACTCCGCACTGCCCTCCACAACCGTCTGGACCGCATTGCTTACCAGCGCACTGCGGTATGCATATACCACCAATGCATTGATTATACTGCTGGACGCAATCGGTCTTCAGTCGTGTAGTAAAGCAGTTACGGTCAAGACTGCCATTGGGTCTCACACAGCCCCTTGAAGCGCATCGAACGACCTGAGTGAATATCTGTAGTTCGGGCGGATTTACACGAGCCCTACACGAATCAAAACAAGTCTCGAACTGCCCGTTGCACTGAAGGACACAGTCAACCCCTTGAGAGCAACTAAGCCCTTGAGCATAGACACAAAGACCATCAGATGAACACTCAAACCCTACTGGGCAGGTGCCACACGAACCACCACAACCATCTGGACCACACTGTTTGCCCGCACAGTTTGGCACGCACGCACCCTCGCATTTTCCATAAACGCAGTTGTAACCGTCAGGACATTTTCCACAAGAGCCACCGCACCCGTCTGGACCACATTCCTTCCCATCGCATTGCCTCAGGCAGACACATTTACCAGTTGCACTACACACGAAGTTGTCTGGACAAAGCCCGCACAGCCCGCCACAGCCGTTAGGTCCACACTCCTTCCCCTGACAGTTTGGGACGCACGGGCACTGCCCATAAGCATCACATGGAGCATTGTTAGGGCAGGTGCCACAACTGCCACCGCACCCGTCTGGACCGCACTGTTTATTAATGCAGTTGGGAGTGCAGCTCAGGCAGGCATAATACAGGTCCTTGCAGGTCCCATAAAGCGCTTGCGCCCAACACGGGCTATTTTCTGGTTGTCCTACACACGCTTGCATGACGCATATCCACAAATCAAGCCACTGTTGTTGTGCAGCAGGACTCCCGTTCAAGAAGCACTGTTGCTCGCATAGCGCATCTCCATCCGCACAGCCCCAAGAACAAACAAGAATGTCGCGACACGACCAAAAATCAAGACACTGCCCATCATCCGAGCAATATTTGTCCAAGGGACATCCCCCGCATTGTCCTCCACACCCATCGGGACCGCATTGCTTGCCAGCACAAGAGGGGATGCATACAGGTTCGCAGACCTGACTCACAGTGCAGTAATAGTTTTGAGGACATTGCCCACACGAGCCCCCACACCCATCAGGACCGCAGTGTTTGCCAACACAGTTTGGCTTGCATTCCTGCTGACAAATCCCAGCCGAGCAATAATAGCCCGAAGGGCATGAACCGCATGAACCACCACAGCCATCGTCACCGCATTGCTTGCCAGCGCAGTTAGGAACACAAATGCACTTCCCATTTATGCATTGCTTTGAGGGGTCACACTTGCCACAAGAACCACCGCACCCATCGTCCCCGCATTCCTTACCAGCACAAGAAGGAGTGCACCCAACGCAATGGAAATCCTTGCAAGTCTTTCCTGCAGGACAGGTTCCGCAAGAGCCACCACAACCATCATCCCCGCACTCCTTGCCCGCACACGATGGAATGCATGGCTTTTCGCAGACACCATTCTTGCAGACCATGTCTTTTGGACATTCCACCAAGGAATCAAAACCAGAGCCATCTGCCCTGCAAGCAACAACCGTATTGCCTGCGCAACTCAAATCACCTGCATTGCAGATGTCGGGCATGCATGTCTTGGTCGTAGGCTCGCAAAACTCCTGTGCAGGGCACTGCTCGTATGTAAGGCACTGGACGCATGACGATGTTTCCTTGTCGCACACAAGACCATCTGGACACTCGCCACCCTCGTCGCAGGGCTTGGAAGTGCAATGGTTATTGACACAGGAGTAACCTTTGGGGCATTGACTTTCGTCAACGCACTCCACGCATATCCATGTCTTTGGGTCACACACCAACGGCGGTTCACAACCACCAGTGTCCTCGCATGGACCTCCCGCACAGCGATTGGCAACACAACTTTTGCCTTCACCGCATTGTTCATCTTTATAGCACTCGACGCATGTGTGGCTTTGCGGGTCGCAAAACAGACCATTTCCACATTGCGAGTCCTCGAAACAGGCAAACTGTGTCCCCTCATCCACCACGATATCGCCGTCCACCTGCATATCCGATACCAGACCATCCCTCTGCACCTCCGATACGAGACCCTCGCTTGTATCGAACTGTGTGTCCAGTGCCTGCATACTGGGAGGCGCAGAACTAGGGCATGCCCAAAACGATAAACATAGAGCCAATACACCTACAAAAGCGCGTTTTGGCATGTGTCTCGCCATATGATGCTCCAGAAAAGACCGCACATTATTCTAGTATTTTTGCCCTTTTGATTTCAAAATATTTTGCGATTGCAGTTTCTTTCCTCGGGCAAGGGCAAGGTTCTGGACTTCCAGAAAAACGCTATGGCACTTCGAGACGAGTAACGCCCTGCCCTAACCACACACAAACACGGGGCGTGTCCCCGCTGTTGCGTTCTTTTTCTGGCTTGCCTAACATAAATGCGGTTTTTTGGGGAACCGCAGATGAGAATAGCGCTTCTGATTTTTAGTTTGATCTTAGGGTGTTCCACGAACTCCACTGGAGACTTTGGGACAGATGGCTTTTCCTTGTGCACGAAGGGTGTTGCAAAATCGTGTAGCGGGGACGGACTTTGCCTTGTCCAGGAAGGTGGAGATGACTTGACAGGGGTCTTTGGCATATCTCCCGATGACTTATGGATCGTTGGAAGGTCTAATCTTATTTTGCACTGGGATGGCAAGGCATTTTCTAAAACTCAGATTGATGCTGATGCAGTGCTGAATGCGATACACGGGGTCAGGGGTGATTTTGTGCTTGCGGTAGGAACCCGCCAGACCATTGTTCGATGGGATGGGAATGCATGGCACATAGAGATGTCGAACCGGTCGTCTTCTGACCTCATGGCGGTGCTTGTTTTGGATTCAGAGGATGTCTGGGTTGTTGGCGATGACCTGATGATCATGCACTACGATGGGCAAGGCTGGAAAACGGTTCAAACCATTCCTTATGCCCCCAAACTTAGGGCTTTGTCAGGAAGCAAAGGCGATTTATGGGCAGTAGGCGATAACGGGACCGTTCTTCATTACGAAAACGGCGCGTGGCAAACCATTACAGGCATAACAAACCGCCATCTTTATGGGGTTTTTGCGATTCGAAACGATGATGTATGGGCTTGCGGATACGGGGGACTTGTCTTGCATTACGATGGGTTATCGTGGCACGAAGTGCCAAGCGGAAAGACCGTTGTCCTAAGCGGGATTTGGGCGCCTGCTCCTGACGAGGTCTTTTTTGTCGGGGATTTTGGAACATTGCTTCGATACGATGGGCAGGCTTTCATCGCCTTGCAAACTGGGACTCAAAAGTGGTTGAAACAGATTTTTGGATTTTCCAGCGACAGAATAGTAGCTGTGGGCAACAACGCTACCATAGTGTGCTACAAAGAGGGGCAATAGTCAGTGTTTGGCGATGTTCTTCCCAACTCCAGGTCACAACCGTCACGACTAATGGCTTTCGTGCGCCAGAGCCGTTTTATGCATGTAGCAATACTTGTTTTGCTTTTTCTTGCTCTGAAAGTCGTCTATGCTTTGGAATATGCCACAAGCCTCCCGTTCATTCATGCTCCCATAGTAGATTCCGCATATTATGACGACTTTGCAAGGGAGGTTATCTCGCACAAGACATCTTCTAATCTTCCTTATTACCTAGCGCCTGGCTATCCATATTTTTTGGCTTTGCTTTATTCATTTTTTGGCACAAGCCCCTGGGTTGTAATCATTTCGCAGTTATTTCTGGGCGTTGTAACCCTTTTTTGCATCTATCTGCTCGGGGTCAGGCTTCATTCCCATAAGGCTGGCTTGTTTGCACTCGCACTTGCTGGTCTTTATGCCCCATTTTCTTTCGTGGAAACCAAACTTCTAAGCGAAACCCTTGCAATCGCTTTATTCATGGGCTCGCTTGTCTTTTTTACGCAAAAGAAAAAAACTTCGTCCCTTTTAGTCTCAGCGTTCTTGCTTGGTCTTGCAACTGTATGCAGACCTGTGTTCGGTTTAGCATTTCTTTTATTCTTTCTGCACTTTTTAGTGAAAAAAAGGTTTCAACACTCCCTTGTTTACGCTGTGTGCTTTTTGTTGCCCATACTTCCCGTGACAGTCAGAAACATTGTGGTCTCTGGCGAGTTCGTTCCCATCACGACTAATGCTGGTATCGTCTTTGCTGAGGGCAACAACCCCGATGCGCACGGCATTGCGACACCTTTGCCAGGCTTTTCCCTCGCCGTTCAAGACCAGCAAAAAGAGGAGATGGCTATTGCATCAAGAGCGCTCGGGAAAAAAGTCACCGCGACAGAGGCTCAGTCTTATTCTTTCTGGACGACTGTGCATAAGATGCTTGAATCTCCTGGCACATACCTCTTTCTTTTGTTCGAAAAGTTCGTTTTTTCTTTTCATGTCCGAGAGGCGAGGCATGTCTATTCTTTGGATCTGGAAAGAAAGTTTGTGACTGCTCTGGCTTTCTTTTTCATCCCTTTTCCCATCATCCTCGGTTTTGCGCTCATTGGGCTTTTTTGGCATAGACCATCAGGTTGGGCATCCTTCTTTCTGCCACTCGTATCGTGTTTCCTGCCTCTCATTATTTTCTCTGTGAGTTTTCGTTACAGGCTCCCTTTGTCAGCAATGCTTTGTGTGTGGGGGGGCGTGGGTGGCGCGCTGGTTGTGCAGTGGCTTTCAAAACGCCAGTGGAAAAAGGTCTTTCTGGGGTCTTTTGTGTTCCTTCTTTCTTTCGTGCCATCTCTTATGCCTTATCCCGTGCCAGAGATCGGACCTGAGGCTTTGAACAATCTTGGCTATGCCTATTTCAAGACAGGGGACGAAGAAAGGGCAAGAAAGGCGACCATGAAGGCTTTGGAGATGGCGCCAGACTTTGCGCCAGCCCTGTACAACCTCGCTATCTTCGATTTGCGAAAAAACCAATTCGAAGAAGCCATGCAACTATTGCAAAGGTTCGTGATGTTGCGTCCTTCAGATGCAAAGGCGTGGCACAATCTAGGTGTTTGCCTTGACCAGTTGGGAAAGAAGCAAGATGCGGTTTTGGCATACAAGAAAGCCCTGTCACTGGATGATTCATCTGGACAGACGCACTACAATCTTGCCCTTGCGCTTTTCGACCTTGGGGCATATCAGGAGGCGCTATTTCACCTTCAAGAGGCAAAAAGACTTGGAACAGAGGTGGACCCGATGTTCGAGAAGGCGCTCATAGAAAAGAGTGGTGATTCTTAGAAGAAATCACACCCCTCGACGGAGGCAAAGCAAAGGTCATCCGTCTTCTTGGGGTTTCCAAAAGTCGCAAAAAAGTGACCGATAAGGTTCAGCATGTAGTTATCAACTGGGAAAGGTTTCGTAAAGTCTGGTAGCCCAAAGCCATGAGTCCCTCTTGGTGAAACATAAGGAAGCCTCATCATCGCAATCCCGCTATCTGTCCTCTTTGTCGCCCTTATGGGAGTGTCTAGGGTCGGTGCAAAGAAGCCATCCGTTCCTTGAGATAAGTTATCTGGGTCGAAAAGGATCGGTCTGCAATCACAGAAAGGATAAAAGGCAAACCGCCTGAATCGCTCTATCCCTTCGACAACATGAAACTTGATAAGTGCCTCATTTTCGCTTATGCATTGCCCACGCAAGTCCTTGTAAAAGTTACTGTATTCTAACTGTCCTGTGCAACATGCGACATTTGCGCAAAAATCCGTGTCTTTGCATTCTTGCTTTGCGCATGAATCCTTATCCTTGCATCCTTCAGGCGCATCGCAGCCTTTGAATGTTTCACACGCAGACGCATCCCCTATGGGTTTTTCAGGATCAAAGCAGAAGCGCTTTTCTTTCATGTCAATGATACCTGCAAGCCTTGCCATGGCAATCCCTGTGTTGACAGGCACATTCATGTCTCCAACCGTGGGGATCATCAAGGGATTTGCGCCAAAAATCAGGTCTTTCTCGTATGGATATTCGAAAGGCTTTTGAAATATGTGGGGGGCATACACTGCTGGGTCGCCTGGCTCGATAAGGAATGCTGATATGGAAAGTAGCCTTCTAAGTTTGGGGGTGTTTCTTTGAAGCCCAAAGCCAGCACTTATCGCCTCGAGCGGTGATCCTTTCTTATAAAGAGTGCCCTGAAAGACCACATCCTGCATAAACCTGTCTATCCTTAGTTTTTCCTTTCTCGTTTGCCCATCGAGGACCGTAAGAACAAGAGGGTCACCAAAAAGAAACGCTCTTGGAGGTGGAATAGGGTCTTTTATTGGTTCGTCTCCTATGCCCAAGAATGGTCTTCTTTCTGTTGCAGTAAGGGCGTCAGAGGCGATGCCAACCCTGAACCTAGAGTTCATCACAAGGGCTTCAGATACCTCGCCGTTTTTCAGATTCTGAACCCGCACCACATCGCCATTTTTTATGCCTTCCACAACAGCAAACGGATAGTGCCCTTGCCTGTTCACATTATTGACTAGGAACTTTATTTCTGTTTTTCCATCTTCGCTTGGATTTCCCACTATCAGGGGTCCGAACAAAGGAAGGAATACTGCCTCTGGCACACCACCCTGCGTCGAGCGCACAGCGATGTCAACAAGACCCGCCCCCCCAGCAATAGGCGCACATCCAGCAAGTGCTGGCTCAATCCCGCAAAGTGCTCCAGAAATGATGCCCCCTAGCGACCCCCCAGTTGCGAAATATTTGTCCCCATCGCCTCCCAAGTCCACAACGCCATCGCCATCAAAGTCCCCTGCAATGCTTCCAACGCCTTCATAGGTCTCACCCAAACTCCAGCGCCTTTTGCCATCGAAGCTTCTGAGAATCCGAACGAACTGGAGGTAGTCAATAAGCGTTTGTCTAACTACATCGCGGGTGTGAAAGATGTCTTTTGTCCAGAAATCCCCCCCAGAATCAGGCTTTCCATCGTTGTCGAGGTCTCGAGCCCTTCCTTTCGAGATAGCCTTGACAAAGTCTTCAAGACCTAGTGCCTCGGCGTATTTTGGAAGCTCCGAGGAAAGTTGCCTTATGTCCGTCATACCGTGACCAAACGCATCAAGTCCGCATGTTGCCATGCCAAACCTTGCAACCCTGCCAGAATAAAGAAGGAACTCGAGTCTGTTGCCTGTGTATCCGTGCCCGACCAGGACAACTGGAAAAGGCTTTGTTTGCTTTCCCTCTAGCTTTTTTGGCACAGCGCAAATGAATGTGACCCACGCAGTGCCAAAAATCATGCGGCCAGTCTCGGGGTCAACCTCGATTGTCTCGTCATCGTCTGCTGGATAGTGTTCTGTTGCTATGCCGTCTTTGTCCACAAGGAAGTTTGGGCTTTTGAAAGAACCAGCGATCAGAAAATCAATGTTTTCAAAGTCTTCCAAAAGATTTTTGAGCTCCTCTGAAGAACCGAATATATCTGGCACGCTCCTTATGAGTTCTATAAGTGGTTGAGGGCTAAGGATGTAGGGCTTTTCGCTATTCCTTAGCCCTACCTTGTCCAACTGTATCGCATCAGTTGGAAACATCTCGTTCAAAGCCCTAAACACCCCGTGCCCATAAAGCCCATCCCTTATCGCCCTGATTTCCCTCGTTGGATTACCCGTTGTAAAAACCCATGCAAATGCAATATCCTCGATGTTGAAGGGAAGGTCGGGGATTTTCCTAAGCACTTGAAGTTCCTCGGTCTGGTCGAGGTGGTTTACATAAGGAAAAGGCGAGACAACAGGGTTCTTATTTTTGTCCACAAGCCGTTTTGTGATAACAACCGCGTACTTTGTGCCTTCTTCGAGGGTAAGGATAGGGCGGAAGATGAGGGTGTTCGTCTCTCGCTCGTAAAAGGTCGCAAGGTCATCCACCACATTCCCGCCTTCCTTCAGAACATTTGGCGAATCTAGAACATAGTCCATATCTGTGTCTTCACCAGGGTCAAGCAACCCATTTTTGTTCGTGTCTTCGTCGTAGGTGTCAAAAAGGATATTCGATGCGTCTTGTCTTGGGTCATTTTCAAAATACATGTTTCTATCGCCTATCCTTTCGAGGACAATGGGGAAGTTGCCATTGCCGAAATCGAGCGGGACGAAGCGCGACCTGAAATCCCCGCCTCCAGACAATCTGAGCACATAGATGCAGTCATCTTCGATGTCTTCATTGTGCTGTCTTTGTGCGATGTTTTCAAGGTCAAGAGGGGCATCAAATCGCACCCAGATAGTGGAGTAAATCCCGAACCCATCCAGAGTGTTCGCCTTTTCACGCAAGTCTCGCTCCATCGAAGTCTTTGCCACAGTCGAGATATTGAGCCTTAAGCCTGTAGGACTTGTGGGGTCATGCCTTGTTGCTACATCATTCGGCATCGGTATCTCTGCCATGTCCTCCGCTTGTAAATCAAACACAATCCTTGCCCCGCCTGTATCCACAGTAGGAGCAAGCCCTTTAGGTTCACCCGTGCAAGAAAACCAAAAAAGTGCCATGCCAACGGAAAAAAACGTTTTCTTCATGTGTCCTCCTGTTGTCCAGGTCAGACGCCGACACTTATCATAGCTTGACTTCCGCACAGGCGCAAGGGGAATAAGTTCGCATACCTGTGCCCCACCACCGATAGAGTTCCCTAGTGTCGTCAAAAAGCGTTAGTGAGGCGCAAGCAACGCACAATGCTTCACGGCTTGCAGAGCCGATGGCAGATGTCAGCCGGCAATGCAGTGCTCGCCTGTTATCAGCCTGGATGTATTCTCGATTTCTCCCGCGTTCTGGTAGATCTTCGTCACAGGCTTGAGGTCAGCGCACGAATAGTTGACAACGATGTCCTGAACCAAATCCTCAAGGACATTTATAGAGAAAAGCGCATATCGTGTCTCTTCAAGAGGAGATGCCTCGAGTGACGACACATAAGCCCCATCTGCTCTTCGCGCTCCTTTGATCTTCCCAAGATTTCGACCAATCTTCGACGCAAGTTTCTGACTTGGACGCTTTAATCGGGTATAAGGTGTATGAAAACTCGAGGTATGAAGGAAATACGGCTAGGGATGCGGTTGAGAAGATAACGAGGAGGTTTGAACCGGGATAATCAGACGCCAATCCCCAAAGTTTTCTTCTGATGAGCAGAACAGCCCCAAACCATCTTTGGACGCGTTCCCCGAAACACCCCCCACTACAAAGAGTAGTGCCTATCCGTCAGCTAAAACCCCAAGAATATCGAGCTATTCCGCCTCTAGACCGTGAAAGTCTGGAGACAGGTATTCCATTCCTGAACGGGGCAGGACGAGCGTGACATCGGAGAGAGACGGCAGGCGATATTGCTCATACGACGCACTCGCATCAAGACCCTAAGACCCTTGTCATCTTACTCGTCTTTACACAAGTCATCTCAAGCTCAGATAAATAACCCACCAACAACACATGCCAAACCGAAGAGAAGCGCCAACAACCCTCCCGCAAGACCAGAATCATCAACAACGGCACCAGAGATGAACAATAAAAATATCCCAAGCAGGTACAAAAAATACTTTATTGGCCACAAATACCAACCATCGCTTCCCGGATGATATAGTGCTCTCAATAATGTAGCTCTCGATGAGCAATCTTCAGACGGCTGTAGTTGCTCTTGCACCTGCTCTTTCTTCCCGCAAGTGATTGAATCGTATGCAAGCGCGTCATCATTTCTCCCAAGTTTCCGCAAGGTCACAGCAATATTATGTGGTATCTCAGGATGCTCACAAGCTGAGGTCAAGGCAAGTGATTGGAGAAAAAACTGGAGTGCTTGGTTATAATCTCCTTTGTCAAAGGCGTTGATACCTTTTTCAAAAAGCTCGCGCGGCTTCTCACTCTCACTTGAGACAGCGTGCTCTTCAGTTGCGGGCCTCGCAGTTTGGTCTTGTGCATAACCACTTGAGCTAGAGACGATGCTCAACAAGGCCGAGAAGCATAAAACCATCGAATGACTGACGGATTTATATCTACCCATGATGTCACTCCTCCTTCCATTTGTGAAGTATGTCTTGGTTAGACAGGCTCATCCCAGCTTGAGCATCTGAATTTCTAATAGGAGCATTTGTCCATGTTCGAATCAAAGGGTGTTCTACGTTCCATTGTCGGATCAGCTCGGTCTTAGAATACCAAGAGCGGATAATATCGGGACCGTGCTGTGAAGCGGCTTCCGGTTCCGCTATCTTGTTCGAGCCCCGTTGTTGTGGAGACGAATTCAGCTTGTCAGCATACTCCGTGGCGTCAGTAGGTTTTGTTGGCATTGTCTCAGCCACTGAAGTTTGAGGCGGAACAACAGTCACTGGCTGCCTTGCAGCCCGAATTGCATAATGGACTACCACGATTGTCGTTATTGCACTTGCTACTACCACTAGTATCGCAACGATGACGTATCTTTGAATGAGTCTTTTTAGCTCCGCCCGATAAGCCTCTTCTCTAGCTCGTTTGGCCCTTTCCTCCCGATCCCGAAGTATCCGTCCTATCACCTCTTTGAGGACCCAACTTGTTATGATTAGCCAGTCTGGCATGAAGTCCTCCAAATAAGACAAGTTACCACGACAAGACCTAACACTATTGACAGCATTGACAGTGCCCAATTATCGCTCAGCTGAGCGACGATCCGGGCAACGTTTCTAATGAAAAACGGAAAACTAAGTAGGAACAAAGCGATACCGGCGATTGCCACTTTATTCTCAGGAGAGAAGAACCCAAAAAACCGAGTTTAGCCGAACTAAGAGCTCCACCCACGAAAGGCTCCTTGCAAAAAGTCACTTCATCAAGCAGCGTCTCAAACAAGGAACCGATCATAATAAAGCACGAGGCGAGAACGATGTCAAGTTCTTTTTGTCGCTGGCCTCAGACATCGTGACCAGCTGTGCAAGTGTCAATCACCTCTTTGGTTAGTCGCACAAAGATGTGATACACAAATACGGGGTCAGGCGAACCGCACGGGACCTTTTGCGAGCCTCCTATTATAGAAATATCTGTAGCCCGTTTTTTGACGCTCATCGCCGCCAAGATGCTCGAAAACCTCGATTACATACTGTCCCTACTACCCGCTCACGATGTCTCAGCCGAGGACCTCGCCAAACCGGTCAATCACGAATCTGGAGTGCACAACGGTTCTGAGCCTGCAAAGCAGATGGTTGTGCTCACTTAGGCATAGGTTGCTCGCCTGTTATCAGCCTGTATGTCTTCTCGATTTCTCCTGCGTTCTGGTAGGTCTTCCTCACAGGCTCGAGGTCAGCGCACGAATAGTTGACAACAAGGTCCTGAACCAAATCCTCATGGAGATTTATAGAGAAAAGCGCATATCGTGTCTCTTCAAGTGGAGATGCCTCGAGTGACGACACATAAGCCCCATCTGCCCTTTCGGCTCGTTTGGTCTTCCAAGATTTTGACCAATCTTCGACGCAAGTTTCTGACTTCGACGGTTTAATCGGGTATAAGGTGCATGAAAACTTGAGGTATGAAGGAAATACGGCTAGGGATGCGGTTGAGAAGATAACGAGGAGGTTTGAACCGGGATAATCAGATGCCAGCCCCAAAGTTCTCTTCTGATGAGCAGAACAGCCCCAAACCATCTTTGGACGCGTTCCCCGAAACACCCCCCACTACAAAGAGTAGTGCCTATCCGTCAGCTAAAACCCCAAGAATATCGAGCTATTCCGCTTCTAAACCGTCAAAGTTGAGAGCCCAAAGGGCGAGTGTTCTACGCCGTATTTGGGGCAGGTCTTATCACGATTTCGCTATTATGTCCCACCTGTTCTCAAACTCTTTTAGGTCGTCAGGAGATACCGCGCAATGAGTTGACGCTGGATTTCTCGGTCTTTTGCCCTTTACCCTGCCCAGCCACCATACATAGTTTCGATATATAATCTCCTGAAGGTCTCTCATTCGACAAATATAAAACTCATCCTAATTCTGTTTCCTAAGCCTCACAAATACGCAAATCAGGTCCGGATTTGCTAGAGGAAGTCTTCCTTTGACAGTCTGAGTCTCCTTTGAGATCGTAATCTCTAAGAAGCCTTTCGCGTCAAACTGCCATGACCCTGCGCGGATTGTTTTAACTTGGATAGGAATCGTCTCCAACCTTTCATTGATTGCAAGAATATCGAAGCTAGGCACATTGCCTGTGAATGTCGTAGAAATCAGCCCCCTCCGACATAGTTCAGCGCAAACTAGATATTCTCCTATTTGTTTTGTGAGTTGCATACTTCTCCCGGTAGCCATTTTTTGACCTCCTTGCGCTTTCGCCCCACTATTCAGCACAAAGGAAGTTCTTCCGAAGCAAGGGTTTGAGGCGATGCCGTAAGCCTCGAACCTTTTATGCTGTGTTATATGGACGGGCCAGATCATTTCCACCATTCTTTATCTATCATCTCAGTGGTCAAACTTATATCGTTATGGAGGATTTTCCTCAATGGCGATAGAGTAAACTTCGACCCCATAGTTAGTTTCTTGTACAGAAGGTATAACAAAGAATCGACAGGAAGAAAGAAAGTGGCTCTCTGTCCGCCTGTGAAAGACTTAGCGATAAAAGCCTTATATAGGGACTTTCCTCTGTGTACTTTCTTTTCATCTTCAAAATATTTCTCGAGAGCTCTCACACTTTCCGCGGTTGGAACAAAATCGACCGTATTTTTGCAGTCGTATACTATCGCACATTCGTTCTCATCAAAAGTGGCAATGCCGTCGGCATATTCACCTTTGATTTTATGTCCTTTTTGAGTCACATCGAATCCTAAAGCTGTCAGTAGGTGGGCGACTCTGTCCTCGAACTCATCATTGCTGAGCGTTTCGGATTGTAAGTCCAAAAAATAGGTTCCTATGTAATCACGCCAACAAGCAGATGTTCTAACCGACCCTAGAAGGTCAAGCCATTCTTTTGGGGGCGTTTCACCTATCTCACTCAAGATCTTGATCAAGTCATCAGCGTTCATTGCCCAGAACAACTTCCTGGCTTCCGACGGAAGTTTATCAACCAAGCTTTTGCTTGATGCGGTGCCTTTTTTTATCACTTTAAAACTGAAGAAAGGAGTATCGCTGTCCGTATCATATCGCATGCCAGTTATTTTCAAATAAACGAATGATTGAGCGAAATAATCCTTATCCTTTTGTTTGATGTATATCCCCAATCCCGCCAATGGACAGTTTTTAGATAGCTCCTCCCATCCGGGAAGGTCCGTGTATTTTCTACCACGATATGGGGCTTCTTTATCGGAGTCCCAATAGTCTGAACCCCATGCAGTGGCTAATAATATTACTTGTTTCATAGCCTAACCTCCGTTAACTTGTTTTGACCGCCCTTCCACATAACTTTGAAGGGAAACTGCATCGCCCTTTGTCCAGGAATACGAGCATGCGCGAAGTATCTCGCATGCGCCAGTCCCTGCGCAACTAACGGGACTCTCTACACCAACCAAGTTTCTCATGTCGCTCACCTTCTTGCACTCACACCCATAAAAGTCTGCGGCTTCCCAATCTTTACCAGCCAAGCCCACTGAATATGCTGTGGAACCAGCCCACCTTCCGCTGAGTCAGTTGCTAGTTTATGTCCCAAAGCATGAAGCCTATACGATACTTCGTGCACAAAACGCGCCTCGAAGCAAAGAACAGTGACGAATATACCGAAGAGCGCTAAGATGTCAAGTTCTTTTTGTCGCTGGCCTCAGACATCGTGACCAGCTGTGCAAGTGTCAATCACCTCTTTGGTTAGTCGCACAAAGATGTGATACACAAGTACGGGGTCAGGCGAACCGCACGGGAGCTTTTACGAGCCTCCTATTATCGAAATATCTGTAGCCCGTTTTTTGACGCTCATCGCCGACAAGATGCTCGAAAACCTCGATTACATACTGTCCGTCCCACCTGATCACCATGTCTCAGCCAACGATTCGACCCTCAAGCGAATCCTGTTGCCACTACTCTGTTGTGCACTCCCCTTCTAAACTTGCAAGGCACTTGTCGTCAACTATCATGTGCCCACCAGAGGCGAAGAAATGCGCAAAAAGATTTAGCTGATAGGTTTCTACATCGAAGGGTTTGTAAGGTGCCATCAAATAAAGACCGTGAAAGCCCTGAGGCTCTGTGACGAATATCCTTAGCGCACCTAGCGTGCCTGCTGATTCAAAGACCTTGCACACCCCATCATCGTGAAACACCTTGCAATCTGCCTTCTTCATCGCCTTCCCATCAAATGTTACAGTTGCTCGCAAAGGCTCGCTCAGATCGAACGGAATCCCAAAGCCATCGCCACAAACCTGACCCTGCCCATCTTTGCACAGCCATCCAATAACCGTTTCGCCATCATACTGGAGCTCGCATGTGCATCCTGAAAAATGCCTGCTTTCATCCATGTCGTCTGGGTCATAGACAACGCAATATTCATGTTCATGCAAAAGTTCAAACAGAAATGAGACATTCGGTGGAGGGACTCAAGATTTAGATTTAGGTGTAGATTACTTGTAGATTCGATGTAGGTTGATGTAAAGAACTTGTAGCTTCCGACCGACAACGAACTCCCCCGAAAAGGAACTCGCTCTTTGACACAAAAATGCCCGAGAGTGATATGCAGTCGAGTGTCTCATATGTATTGCACTCGTACATCACTGCATGAGTTCCTAAACAAATTGCACTTACAGAAAAACAAAATAAAATAATAAAAGGGGTGGGCGGGTGGGGCCTCCGCGAACACCCCTGGGTAAGTATATGCGTTTGAGGAGCCCTAACGGATGAGAGAAGGAGGTGGAGAAAATGAGAGTGATAAGTCTTACTAAAGAAGTATGGGGATTAGAGAAGGTAGCTAAGCTAGAGGAGATGTGGGGGTCACTGCCTGAGGAGGCTAAGACCCGCTATCACTGG
>Ga0272449_1002808_pt1 | contig 15733 bp, 12 predicted proteins | sample YNPCB0241_FD_198679 | JGI IMG/M metagenome (GOLD analysis project Ga0272449, IMG submission 198679) | Hot spring sediment microbial communities from Yellowstone National Park, WY, United States - YNP-CB-024-1 | ecosystem: Environmental > Aquatic > Thermal springs > Hot (42-90C) > Sediment...
TGGGTTTCTGCAAATTCCTACAAGTAACTCCAGGTCATGTAGCATCAATATACTCGCTCGCCGTTGGAGTAAAGACAACCGCTAAAGAACTACATACGAAGGGCACAATAATATTCCACTTAAAGAGAATATTCAACCTAGCATGCGGAGTAACCCCTAAAGAAGATACGTTGCCGGATAGACTGCTTAGAGAACCATTACCTGAGGGTGGAGCAGCAGGAAAAGTTGTAGAACTAGCAGAAATGCTTAGAGAATATTATGAATATAGAGGTTGGAAAGAAGATGGGTATCCAAGAAAGGAGACCTTGACTAATCTGGGTCTCCTAGAATTAATTAAGGGAAATAGGTTCAGTGCCTACAAAGAGCTTCTAAACAAAATAGAATAGTTCCCAATTAATCTCTAAGAAGCTTGCCCTACATCAGATAAACATAGATAAAGTATTATTCATTCTACTCGCTCCACTCTGGAAGCTAGATTAACAAATTAATTTATTCGTTCTTAATCTATTTTGTGTTGGTGGGTTTTTATATTTTTACTATTAGCTTTATCTTCTCTATTGTTGGTAGCTTGTTTGTTTTTCTCTGTAGCTGGAATAGGCTTAGGTATGTGTTTAGGTTATCCTTGGATATGCCCCTATGTACTGATAGCCATGTTCTTAGTATTGATGCCCTATTCTCACAGTTATTTATATGAACTTCTCCCCTAGCATACTCTCTCAATGAATGGTTTACAGTCTCATGCCTATATCCAATGCTTTGTAGTATGTTGTATGATGGGAAGCTGTCCGTGTATATCTTTGATCCTGCCTTTACATGCCTTGATGCTATCCTAGCTACAGCCTCACCCCTAACATCCCTAGAAGGTATGTATAACTCACCCCCACTACGGCCTATGATTGTGAATACCGGGATAACATCCTTATCCCACCCACCCCTCCCCCTCCCAGTCTTCAAACCCCTACACCTAGGCCTCCTACCAAGAAGTAAAATCCTGCCATGGTTACCCCTACCCTTCAAACCAGCATTCACATAGACTTCATCCATCTCAACAACTCCTGAGAGCATCCTCATAGAGCATCTAACATACCTCTCTACAGCATACATTATCCTCCTGAACGACCTGTATACAGAGCCGTAGCCACGCTCAACATCTATAGATGCTCTCAAAAGAGGGACGTTAAGGCATCCAGATAGATAGGTTATGAACAGCCTCTCGTTAAGAGGTATCCTAGAATACTCGAAACTCGTATACCTAGGCTCCTTAGCAACCCTGATCTCAGACACCTTCTTGGCGAGATAGTGTACCGCGGACTTGCTTATAGGCTCCAAAGCAAGGCTCAGAACCTTGGAAACCTTCCTACAACTACCATGGAACATGTAGTCCAAGACAGCTAGGACCTCAACCTCCCTACTTTTCTATTACGAATAAAACAGCTTGAGACAAGGACCACAACATCCATACAAACAACGTAAAACAACAAGCCTTTAAACATAACACCTTATTTGGACACTATGAGGACCATAATAAAATATAAAAGGCTAGCCATAATGTTCCAGGCGATCCCGTCAACTTTTACTTAAGGTTTTCTTGTTATAAGTTTTAAATCTTTAGATAGTGAAATGGGGTAACTATCCTCCGAGTATAGCCATGAAAGATATTACCTAGCGATAGGATCTATAAATTTTTAGAAATATCTAAATAAAGGTAGACATTTGATGATAATGGTCAATGTATGGGGAAAAATTATTTTTAGGCATTGATGTGGGACACACAGTTATTAAAATTGCCGCATATAATCAAGAAGGTATGGAACTAATAAGTGTTGGACAAAGAGTGTCTCTGCAAAATCCTAAACCTGGGTATTATCAAACAGATGTAGAAGAGTTATTTTCAAGTTGCGTCATTGCCTTAAAGAATCTAGTGAAACATGTCAATCCACAGAATATTGAAGCAATAGGATTATGTGGTGGGGGCAATGGACTCTATGCTCTCGATGAGAATTTTACTCCGCTCAAGTTTGGTTATCCAGCTTTAGATAGGAGAGCAGTTAACGTTATTCGAGAACTGAAACGGGAAAAATTATATGACGTATTATTTAATAAAATCGGAATGCCAATCCTTCCAGGATCGGTTCCAATACTGATGCGATGGTTTAAAGATAATGATAGAGGCATCTATGATAAAGTAGCTGTCATTATGTCACGTAAAGATATAGTTCGATATATGCTGACGGGCGATATATCTACCGAAATAAGTGACGCCTGTTTTGGGCTGCTGAATGTTTATACCCAAGAATATGATAGAGAAATCTTTGAAATACTAAAAATACAAGATAAATTTGATGCATTACCTGAACTAAGACCTAATAGTTATGATATTGCGGGTTATATATCCGATAAGGCTGCATCTCTTACGGGGCTAAAAGCTGGAATACCTGTTATAGCAGGTGCTCATGATGCTTGTTGTAACACTATCGGTGTTGGTGCACTCGGAAGCGATAAAGTATGTACTGGTGGTGGAACCTGGTCAATAAATCTTATAGTAGTAGAGAAGCCAATTTTGAATCCCAAGTGGTCATGTGAAGCATTTATTAAGAAGGGAACCTGGATTCTTGAGGGATCTTCACCGACGGCTACAGTATCATTAGACTGGTTTATTGATACATTCATGAAGGAAGAAAAGAGCAAATTGAAAGGTAAGTCTATATACCAAATATGTGATGAAACTATTAGGAAAGTTAAAACGGGGATAATTTTTCTACCTTTCTTGCTAGGCCTTCCCTGGGGATATCCTTTTAAGGAAAATGCTTTAGCAGCGTTTATCGGAATTAGGTACGAAGATTCAATAAGCGAATTCTTGAGAGCCATTTATGAAGGAGTAACGTTTATACACGCAACTCATATTGGAGAATTTGAAAAATACTTTAATATTAAGGAGATTAGATTTACTGGTGGTGCGGCTCGAAGTAGTATCTGGGCTCAGATGTTATCAGATGTCACAGGGAAAAGAGTCCTTACTATTGATAAAGAGGAAACAGGGTGTTTTGGCTCAGCAATATTAGCTATGTATGGTATTAATGCGATAAGTAGACTTGAAGAGGCTGAGAGAATGATCAAGATTAGAGATGTATTTTATCCAGATGAGGAACGTAAGAAAGAGTATGATAAAAAATACAAGTTGTATTTAGGAATATCCAGTCTGTTAGAGGAATTCTGGGATGATCTTGAGAGTGTTCGAATTCATTAAAAACTTATCCGAAGACTATTTAGGTCTTTCTTTCCCTACCATAAGTCTGGTGTTTGGGCTGGGGATTAGCATTATAGTAAATGCTTCAGAGAGATACTCAGAGGAATAGTTACTCCATTTCACTATCTAAAGATTTAAAACTTATAACAAGAAAACCTTAAGTAAAAGTTGACAGAACCAACCTTACCAACCAAAATTCTCATTTAAGAGCATCATAATACTGCTTTAGAATATCTAAATTAACAAAAGTTAACAAAAGCAGCGGCAAGAATTTATTAAAACAATGGATTGTTAGATGCGATACTATATTAGCTTCAATCGACTCTCTATCCGAACTTTACTATGACTACACCAATTATAATAAAAATAGTTAATAAAATTTCTAGATGCATATCTCCTATTATAGCAAGCCATATTATGCCAATACCAATAGAAGTAACCGCTGATATGAAGATTCTGTCTCCTCTCGTGGTAGATATAGGTAGAAAACCTTTACGAGGGACCGATCTTTTCTTTACGTCAAAAATCGCTAAAATAAGTATTAACAAACACAAGAAGGAGGCCGCTGTTAAGGTGTAAGGCGTCCAATACATCCATTCAACCATCTTCAAATCCTCCCAAATGTGAAACCGGCTAAAATATATCGCCTAACCCAATATAGTGCAACCAATGCGGGTATCATAGAAATAACTCCAGAGGCTGCAGCTGCACCCCAGTCAATGCCAAAACCCATTGCAGCTAATACAAGCATTAATTGTACAGTATAGGTTTTTGCAGCAGAAGAAGTTAAGACGCTAGCCAATAACATCTCTGTCCAACTGAATGTCCAGAGAAAGAAAATAGTGACTCCTATGCCTGGTCGCATCAAAGGTATAATCACTCGTCTAAAGAATGATAGTAGCCTAAACCCATCAATAGCTGCAGCTTCATCTAGCTCCTTTGGAATACCAGTGAAGAATCCTGAAAGTATCCAAATAGATAATGGTAGATTAAACAATGTATAAGTTAGTATTACTGCTGGAAGAGTATCCCACATCCCTAGCCCTGTATAAATGCCAAAGAAGGGTATAGAGAAGGCAGCCGCAGGCGCCATCCTATTAGTCAATAACCAAAAGTAGAGATGTTTGTCTCCTGCAAATGTGAATCGACTAAATGCATATGATGCGAAAAAGCCCAGTAGAAGGCATATTAACACATTCGCACTACATACAATTATAGAATTTAATAGAGCATGTCCCCATAATCCGGAGACCACTTTTACAAAGTTGTCTAGGCGAATTTCCATAGGAAAGTATGTTAGCTTTCCCCAAATTTCAAAGGTTGGCTTAAACGATGAAGAAATTAGCCAATATAAGGGGAATATAAAAAATAAATATGCTGTGAAGAGAAATAATACTTTAACGACTCTAGCCACCTTCATTATCTCCCTACCTCTCGAGCAAGCCTTTTCCTCTGGTTAATACGAGCATTAAAAACCATGTTAAAACTACTATAGTGAAAAGAAAAACAAGTGAACCAGCAGAAGCAGGCCCCATCGCATATCCGCCTCCAATTGACCTTCTAACAATATAGAGACTGAGAAATTCTGTCGTCTTTCCAGGCCCTCCACCAGTAATCACCCAAGGTTCATCATAGACCTTTAAAGCATCAATAAACCTAAGAAGAATTATGAATACTAGTTGAGGAGTCAGATGGGGTAATGTAATGTATCTGAATCTTCTCCATGGAGAAGCTCCATCAATGGCTGAAGCAATAAGTAATGGTTCAGGAATTGTTTGTATGCCTGCTAAAAATATCAAATATGCAAGAGGAGTCCAATGCCATACATCTACTGCAACTAATGACCAGAAAGCCCAGGTAGGATCCGTAATTGTAAACTTTATGTTAATCTTACCTAAAATATCTTGTAAGACTCCTTTTTCTATAAGTATTAATCTCCAAGTAAGACCTACCGTTATCCATGGAATAACTATTATTAATGAAAGCAGAGACATTATAAGACCTCCTAGTATTCCTTTTTTAGGAGAAAGTTCAGCTAAAGCTAGACCAAGTGGGATCTCAATTAATAAACATATTATGGCAAATACTACGGTCCTTGAGAACGCGTTCAAAAAATCTAATTCACGTAAGATGTTAATGTAATTGTTTAAACCTACCCATTTTACTTCAAGTGAAAAGGGTGTCTGAAATGAGTAATTAAATACAATTAAAGTAGGGAGAATGGAATTAAATGCAACAACCACTAAAGCCGGGACTGTTAGCAAAAGGAGCACTAATTTACTTCTCATCAATATTCTTTAACTTTTTTTACTATTTAACTATTGATAGTCTCTGGATGAGTACTGTCCAGATAAGGATTTAAATTCCATCTAGAGTCTGCTATTTTGCGAACTGTCGGGTTATGGGCATGCTCATGACTATATAAACCCTTATCCGCATCCTACCTACTTTATATATCTTTATATATTATTCTTCTTAATCATTCTCTGTCGGGTTAGGAAACATGAAAGCAGTTTTCGTCAAAAAGGGAGGGGGAATATACGTTACAGAGATGGATATCCCTGAAATAGATAAAGGAGAATTACTAATTAAGATGAGGGCTTGTGGGATAGATGGAACGGACTTAGAGAAGGCATTTGGTAAGCCTATTACCTCACCTATGCTTGGACACGAGGTTGTTGGTGAAGTTATTGAATCTAAGTCACCTGAATTTGAAGTTGGAGATCGAGTATTTGTACACCATCATGTTTCATGTGGTAAATGTTATTATTGTCTTCACAACTCACATACAATGTGTCCACTATTCCTGAAGACTACGATAGAACCATGCGGGTTAGCAGAATTCTTCAGAGTACCTAGAATTAACATTGAAAGAGGAGCTGTTCTAAAGCTACCTCCAATGTTAGATTGGGAAGAGGCAACCTTTATCGAGCCTGCCGCTTGCGTACTTAGAGCAATAAAGAGAGTGGGCTTTAAAGCAGGAGAGAGTATATCATTATTAGGAGTTGGTCCTACAGGAGCATTGTTCATCAAATTACTACGTATCTTTGGGGCTTCTAGTATATTAGTATCAGACTTGTCAAAATTTAGGTTGGAAATCGCTAGAAAATTAGGAGCAGATGAGACAGTTGATCCTAATGAAGCTGATTTTGCTGAGGTATGTAAAATGTTTACTGATGGAAGAGGGGTGGATATTGGAATATTGGGAACGCCGACGGTAAAACCGTTACCTAAACTAATAGAAACCGTTAGAAGAGGAGGTCGTATATGCATCTTTGGAGCTCCAGAAAAAAGTGAAAGAATAGAAATAGATTTTTCATCGCTTTTCATCAATGAAATAAATATTATAACTAGTTATTCGTCAACTGAAATTGAGACTACAACGATTCTAGACTTAATTAGAAATAATAAGATACGTTTCTCCGACCTAATAACTCATAGATTTGAAATTGATGAAGCGTATCAAGCCTTTGAAGTAGCAAGGGATAAATTCAAAAGTCTTAAAGTAGTAATCATTAATAAATAGGGGATGACTAAAGGCATTTGACATTCTCAGAATTATAAATTATAAAAGATCTATCAGCTCCGGTGGAAGAGTTTAATCAGATGTCCCTAAACATATTACTGTTCTAGTTAATTAAGAATAGCGACTTTATAGAAATATAGTTCAAGAAGTAATCTATAGAATTAAGTAAATTTAATTATTCCCTTAGTAACTCTATCCCTTTTTTCTCTTGAAACAACTATTATCTCGTCTATTCTTAAAAGCATTATAGCAGCCTCGAACGCTCTCTTCAATAGCTGCTTTTTTGTTTCCATTGGTTCAATAACACCAAGCTTTAACATATCTTGAATCCCGCCTGATAAAACATCCACTCCATAATTATATTCACCTTCTTCATGTTTTGCTTTCAATTGTGTTAGTATGTCAATAGGGTTGAGCCCAGCATTTTCAGCGAGAATTCTAGGAATGATTTCCAGAGCTTCCGCAAAGGCCATCACTGCCAATTGTTCTTTCCCAGAATATTTCAGTGCCCTATTCCTTATTGCGTTAGCCATCGCCATTTCTGCTGCTCCACCTCCTGGGACATACTTTGCACACTTTGTCAAATATATGAGATTCATTATGGCGTCGTTAAATACTCTTTCAGCTTCATCCAACTGTTTTTCAAGGCCTGCTCTAAACAGGATCGTTACAGCTTTTGGATCTTCGCACTCGAGAACGAAAACCAGCCTCTCCTCTCCAATTTTCCTTTCCTCGACTAAGCCAGCCTTCCCGAGGTCTTTCTTAGTTAAGGTTTCGAGGTTTGTCACAATATTACCTCCAGTTGCTTTTGCAAGTCTTTTCATATCGAGGGCACCAGTATACCTAATAGCAAGGATTCCAGCATTAGCCAAGAAGTATAAAGCTATATCATCTATTCTTTTTTGACAGAAGACAACATTAGCTCCAACTTGTGTAATATTGTCCACCATACTTTTTAATATATTATTTTCCTCCTGTGAGAATTCTTTTATCTGAAACGGTTTTTCAATACTTATCTCGACACTATACCCCGGGCTTTCTATTTCAAGAGCGGCATTAACCAATGCAATTCTCGCATTCTTTATACTTTTTGGCATCATCGGATGGATTATTTCCCTATTAATGATGACTCCGTTGATTAACTCGCTCTCCATTAGGCTTCCACCTAAGACTTTAACGGTTTTAATGTAATCTTTCTCAGCACATATTTTCCCCCCTCTTTTTTCAATTATCTTGTAAAAAGCCTCTATCGCAATGTTTATAATATGATCTTTGCCAAACCCGAGATTCTTACTTCCAAAAGACGTTTTTACTATTTCTCTAAGGAGAGCTTTATTTCCGATATATGCTGGTTTAGCTATTCTTTGAAGCTCGTCGACAGCAATATCTAAAGCTTTCCTATAACCTTTAATAATTACACTTGGTTGAATCCCTTTTTCTCTCAGATTTCCGCCCTTTTTTAATAATTCCCCTATAAGAATGATCAATGTTTTTATGCCGTCGCCAACGCTTTTCTCATGATCTAACGCTACTTCAACTAGTAGTTTCGCCACCGGATTCTCTATATTAGACATTTTCTCAAGTATCGTGATGCCATCATTCGTTACATATATTTCACCTATCTCATCAATAAACACCTTGTCCATGCTCTTAGGCCCTAAAGTCGACCTCACGAACTCAGATACTATATTTGCTATTGTAATCACGTTACATTTAGTTAAATTTCCATTAACTCTACCAGTTCCCTTACTTAGAAAAGTCATAGGCTGTCTCATGTCTATATTATTCAACTTATTCCCCGGTATTTCTATTTTTGAAGGCAAAATTTAAGGGGCGTGTCCAACTTCTATTTGCTATTTATAAACTTTAAAGATACACTTATAGTAATCTATGAATTATTGACACGCCCAAATTTAAGCTAGACTAAAAAAGCCGACACTCTTAAATAAGAACATACTTTGGAAGACTCTAACAAGAATCCGCAGGCAAATATGACATTTAAAAGATAGTAAAAGGGGTTGTAATAGGACACATCTATGATCAGCAAAAACCGCCGATCACAATTACCTCTCCAGTTATATAAGAAGCTTCATCTGAAGCTAAGAATAATATTGCATGTGCAACTTCTTCAGGTTTACCTAATCTTCCAAACAAGTATCTACCCGTCTCCAAACCTATTCTTATTTCATCACCAGTTCTATATTGCCTGTACATGGCTGTATCTATCGCTCTGGGGGCTACTGCATTAACTCTAATGTTATGTTGCATTAAATCTTGGGCTAGTGATTTGGTAAAACCGATCAATCCAGCTTTTGAAGTAGCATATGCAAGTGTATTATATGCTCCTCGCAAAGCTAATACGGATGATACATTAACTATTGAACCGCATCTTTTTTGGATCATATAGGGAACAACATATTTACAACATAAGAATGCTGAGGTAAGATTTACTTTAATAATTTTTTCCCATATTGTAATATCAGTATCAGTTATTGTCCCATGCTGGATTATTCCTGCATTATTGATTAATATGTCTATTCTCCCAAAATGCTTAATAACATCATTAACCATACTTTTCACGTCATCTTCTTTAGATACATCTGATTCAATAAACAAAGCTCTACCCTCACCGAATTTCTCATTGATCTCTTTTTCAACATATCTACCCTCTTCCGCTAGAATGTCACAAAGAGCAACTTTAGCTCCTTCTTTAGCGAATAATAATGCAGTTGCTTTACCTATGCCCCTAGCGGCACCTGTGATTATAGCCACTTTTCCTTGGACTCTTGACATTTTAATAGCCAATTTAAAAGAAGGTAATTTCCATATTTAAATTTTCTAATAGATGTAATGGATAATGTCCAAATAAGGTGTTATGTTTAAAGGCTTGTTGTTTTACGTTGTTTGTATGGATGTTGTGGTCCTTGTCTCAAGCTGTTTTATTCGTAATAGAAAAGTAGGGAGGTTGAGGTCCTAGCTGTCTTGGACTACATGTTCCATGGTAGTTGTAGGAAGTTTTCCAAGGTTCTGAGCCTTGCTTTGGAGCCTATAAGCAAGTCTACAGTACATGAACTTGCAAGGAAAGTATCTATAATTGGGATTGCTAAGGAGCCTAGGTATAGGAGGTGTATAGCTGTTGATGAGACTAAGCTACGTGTTAAGAAATCCTACGTATACGTATGGTCTGCAGTAGACGTAGATTCAAAGGAATTATTGGCTCTAGAAGCGTCATATGGAGCTGCCTAAGGTTCTCTCAACACTATTCCTGATCCTGTATCCCTAAGTAGCATATTTTAACCAAGACCACAACACCTTTTACATAAAAACATCAAACCCCTAGGCTTAAAATATGCTACTTATCCTGATACTATCACTATGGTTTACGATACATTTATTAATTAAAATTTCCGAAGATTTATGTTGAAATGAAAGTTCTTAAACTTGAGAATGTTTGGAAGTATTATAGAGGAAGACCTGTGTTAAAGAATATTTCCTTAGAGATTAAATCAGGGCAGTTCTTTAGTTTACTCGGTCCTACCGGATCTGGGAAAACAACTCTATTAAAAGTTATTGCTGGACTTGAAAAACCAGATAAGGGAAGAATATATTTAGATGGAGAAGACATTACGGAGTTCCCACCCAGTAAGAGAAAAGTTTCATTCGTTTTCCAGACTTTTGCATTATATCCAACTATGAGTGTGTACGAGAATATTGCCGCTCCACTTAAGAATCAAAAAGTCTCAACGGATGAAATAAACAGAAGAGTAAAGAAGGTTACAGAAATACTAGGAATATCGCACTTACTTTCACGAAGCGTTATGGAGATTAGTGGTGGAGAAGCACAAAGAACAGCCTTTGCACGAGCATTGGTTAAGGATTTTTCAATACTTTTAATGGATGAACCATTAACTAATGTTGATTACAAAATTAGAGAAAGAATGAGAGTTGAGTTGAAAAAATTATATTATTCTCTTATTGGGGAGGGAAATGAGTCTATTTGGGTCTATGCTACTCCGGATCCCCGTGAAGCACTTGCATTATCTACGCATATCGCGGTTCTCCATAACGGGGAAATATTGCAGAGCGGCCCCTCACTTGAAGTCTACTATAATCCCTCGCATATATTAGTCGCCGGATATATATCATATCCTTGGTTGAACAGAATAAAAGGAAGGGTGGTTCAGCATGCAAGCGGTGAATATTATATAAACATTGATGATAAGATTTTGCTTAAAGCAAATAAACTAAAAGAATCTTCTATGGAGGTTAAAGAATGTATTTTAGGCATAAGACCATCATGTATTAGACTTAGTGATCAGAAATCACCAGACGATATAGAAATGAAAAGCTACTGCAAACTAGTTGAAATAAGTGGTTCAGAGACAATTCTTCACTTAACGGTAGGTTCTCAGGATCTGGTTGCACTGATAGGTGAAAGACTGGGATCTGAGATTGAAAGAACCGAAATAAATATATATGTTAGCCCAAGAGATATCTTCATCTTCTCTCCGGAAGGAAAGTTTATGACAAAGCTGATGTAGGTGATCCATGAGAAATGGCAGAGATAAAACTCGAAAACATTACACACATATACTCTAAAGACGTAGTAGCTGTGAAGGACGTTAACTGGGTTATTGAGAGTGGAGTCGCTGCTGGGCTCTTAGGCCCCTCAGGATGCGGTAAAACAACATTAATGAAAGTGATTGCGGGGATCTTGCGTCCAACCAAAGGTAGAGTGTATTTTAATGGAGAAGATGTTACGGATTCGCCTATTGAGAAAAGGAACATAGGTATGGTTTTCCAATTTCCAGTTGTATATCATATGACCGTATATGATAATCTAGCCTTCCCCCTAAGAAATATCGGTTATCCCGTTGTTGAGATTAAAAGGAGAATTAAAGAAATTTCCCAGCTTCTAGAACTTGAAAGTGTCCTCCATTTTAATGCATATGAATTAGACCCAGGTGCGAAACAAAAAGTAGCACTTGGGAGGGCTATTATTAGAGGTGAGATGAACGCAATAATATTAGATGAACCATTAACAAATATTCCGCCCGAAGGAAGAATGAAACTGAGGTTAGTGATTAAGAACGTCAGAAAAGTTTACAAAACGACGATGATTTTTGTAACACATGACCAATCTGAAGCATTCACTATGAGTGAAAAAGTTGCCATCATGAAAGATGGGCAGATACTACAATATGATACACAAGATGCGATATACGATAAACCAAAAAATACGTTTATAGCTCATTTCGTAGGTCATCCCGGAATGAATCTTTTGTTATGTGATTTGATGGAGGATAGATTAGACTTTGGTGATTTCCAAGTCAAAGATAAAGATGTAGTGGGACTTATTAAAAATGTTAAAAAGTTAACTGGAGATAGTAAAACATCGAGAATATATTTTGGCATCAGGCCAGAGCATGTAAAAGTAGACAATAATGAGAGACCTGGCTGGATAGAATTTAAATGTATTGGATCAGAGTTCAGTGAAAATAAGCAAATTTTATTACTAAAAAAAGAAAGCACAGAGATCCAGGTAACAACACATCGTTTTGACATTAAGGAAGGGGATACTTTATATGTGTATTTTCCGCACGAAAAGGTTAGGTTTTTCGATTTAAACGGTAATCTAATTTTTTAAGGATTTATTAACAATGTTTGATTACATTATTTACCACACTAGATGGCTCTTAAATAACAATCAGACAATAAAGACCAGGAAATAGTTCCTTACGAATTAATTTCGTCACTTTTACTTAAGGTTTTCTTGTTATAAGTTTTAAATCTTTAGATAGTGAAATGGGGTAACTATCCTCCGAGTATAGCCATGAAAGATATTACCTAGCGATAGGATTGGGTACGCTATGAAAAATTAAATATTCCGAAATAACCTCAATAACAAGACATGGATGTAAGGAACCATATATAGTTAGAGTCTAAACCTACCTTTTGGGATCTTACACGCCATACTATGACATTAAATGATAGGAAATACCTATCCGGACAATATAAGGTCTTAGTATAGCTTTAAGAAAAATCTAAACTCTCTAAAAAATAGGGGGAGTTTATGAAATATATCCTCTCTCCTTTAACATTTTGTCAAGGGATGCGGCTGCGGCATCAGCTATTCGCTGTCCTGTCCATCCTTTTTCAATCCCTTCAGCAACGACAGGATATACTGCCTCAAAATATGCTGGGAACTCGGGCCAAGCTTCATCAGTTCCAGCCATGTAAGCCTTGAAGGCGACACTATTTTCTAAGCTGATTAAGCCTCCGCAGAGCGGGTCTATTGCTAACATTGCTGGGTGAGCGATGGACGACCATCTAATAGGCATCAGCCCATAGAGATTCTTATATACGTCTACTGCTTTAGACCACGTAAATTGTGACAATAGGAAAGCAGCTTCCTTGTTCTTTGACCCTATTGTGATGATCCAGCCCTCACAATCCCAATACCCTCTTGGAAATCCAGGACGCCAATATTTCTCTGAAACTGGTAAAGGTGAAAATTCATAAACATCTTTTACTTTTGATTCAGGAGAATTCAATGTTGGAACAAAAGCTGCAAAATGGTGATGCTGGAAAGCACAATCTCCTCTTGTGAATTCAATATGTGCTTCAACATGGCTTATTGTCAAGGACCTCGGAGGAGCGTATTTTCTTAATTTATTAACAACATAATCAAACATTTCTCCTCCCTGCGGGCTATTCATGTTGCCTCCTCTTTCTACTGATGCTCCTAGTATGGTCATCTTTCCTTTATATCCCACTCCATATGTGATACTGTATGGTCTGCAAGCGGGAACTATCCCTCCCAGTAATGGTGGTCCTTTAACAAATGGGCTTGGTAAGGCGAATACGTGGGTTACTCCGTCATTGAATTGGTAAGAAAGCCCGTATCCAGCTTTTAATCCAATAATACAACCATATTGTTCTTTAGCAGGTCGTGTAAAGTGTTCAGCTACATTTAAGCTCTTCTCGATCGTCCAATCATCTTCCACTTTCCCAGAATCTAAAGATTCGATCCACCATTCTCTTGGAGTTTTCAACTCATATCCATATTTTCTTCTGAATTCACTCTTTTCAGCTGGGTCTTGGAACCAATCTTTTCTATAAAGTGAAACAGTAGGCTTCTGATAATCATTGAAGTTGTATATGTGGAGAGTAATCGGATCACGGTTTAAGGAGAGTGCAGAATTATCTGGTAAATCTAAGTATGGATCAATAAGATCTGGATGTTTATCCATAAAATCGGTGAGATCTGTTACTGTACCAGGATGCCATGTCCAGAATCCATTCATATCTTGGTCTATCGAAATCAAGTCGTAAACTCCAGCCTTTACTTCTGCTTCTTCCCTTGCCTTTCTCATAACGATGGCATCTTCTGTGCCTTCCCATACTACTTTTATTCCTGTTATATCCTCAAACATAGGTGCAAGCTTTTCTCCTTCCCAGTTCAGTAAGGGCTGTGCTTCTACGACGCCTCTTACTGTGGCACCTCTGTATCTTTCAGAAGCTTTAGCATACCACATTAACTCTTTCTGGAGATCCTCTTTAGTAGGAAGAGCGGTATTAGGCCATATCTGATCAGCATAGCGTATCGCTGCTTCTTCATACTTATTAGTCGGAACTATACCGGTAGGCGGACCAGCAGCTGTTACTGTTTTTGTAATCGTTTCAATGTATGTTGTAGCAGGCATGGTCACCGTAGATGTTACCGTTTGTGCAGCTGCTGTTATATATTGTGTAACAGTCTCTTTAATGCCTGGTGGAGCAGTTGCTAAGCTGAGACCGTAACCAATTACTCCTCCTACTACAAGCCCTGCAACGCCAGCTCCTACCACTCTCATTACGGCTCGTCGACTGATCTTAGTCTCATTTTTTATTTCTTCGAATTTTCTTATATCAGACATATCGTATTTTTATTGATTAATGTTCCTAATAAACCTTTCGAAAAAGATCCCATCAAGCAATATCATCCATTTCGCTTTTAAATAGGAATGTTGTGGCCGGCTGAGCGTGTCCAACTTCTACCTAGCGCTTCTCTTCTATTATTTATGCTTTGTAGGTGGGATTGGCGTGTCCAACTTCTATTTGCTATTTATAAGCTTTAAAGCTACACTTATAAGTAATCTAGAAAGAATTTATGAATTGTTGGACACGCCCTACAAGAAGGAAAAGATAATTAATCAGAGATTTTAAGAAGTTTCTTACAATTTCATATGCTAACTACCTATTCAGTCGTAGGTTCAGTTATCTAATAAAAAATGAAACCATAGGCACTTCAAAGATTTTTTACTAAGTTGATGTCTATTACTAGAACTCATCTCAAAACTATTTAAGTTTCTCTTTCTTTGTTTTCTTTATGGAGTTTCGTGAGCTTAGTGATTTTGAGTGGAAGGTGATTAAGCTTCTTCTTCCTCCTCCCAGGCCTAGGGTTGGTAGACCTAGAACTGATGATAGAATAGTCTTGAACGGCATACTCTACGTCCCCACCACAAGCTGTATCTAGACCATACAGTATTGAGCTATATAGGATGATGAGGAGCGCCGTGGAGGGATTCTTCAGATGGCTAAAATCATTAGGAGGATAATATTAAGGTATGAGAAGCTAGCATCAACATACAAAGCCCTAGCAACAATAACATCAATAATCATACACCTAAGATACAGAATTTTGAGATAAGTTCTTAAGTAAAAGTTGACAGGATCCAGTACAAACGCACTTTAAATATTTTCCGTGTCCGGTGAAATAAAAAATTAACGTATATATATTGGGGGCAACATGTTTATGGAGATGGTTAGGATAAGTGTTTTGACGGGTGGAGGAGACTGCCCTGGGCTTAATGCTGTGATTCAAGGTATAGTTGTTAGAGCTGCTCAATATGGTTATGAAGTTTATGGAGTGGAGGATGGTTATAAGGGTTTGCTTTATGGAAAAGCGAGGAAGCTGA
>Ga0272449_1002813_pt1 | contig 15721 bp, 9 predicted proteins | sample YNPCB0241_FD_198679 | JGI IMG/M metagenome (GOLD analysis project Ga0272449, IMG submission 198679) | Hot spring sediment microbial communities from Yellowstone National Park, WY, United States - YNP-CB-024-1 | ecosystem: Environmental > Aquatic > Thermal springs > Hot (42-90C) > Sediment...
CATTGGAGCAGGAGACCCGCGACATAATTGTTGACCTCAGAAGCGTAAGCTTTATAGACAGCTCCGGAGTTGGGGCCTTGATAGGCGCTAAAAAGAAGCTACTTGCATCCCGCGGCGAGCTTCATGTTGTGTACGGCAACGAGCAGATGCGGCGCAAACTTGGCATAATGAAGCTCGGCAGCATACTCTGCCTCCACGAAACGATAGAAGATGCCCTGCGGGAAATCAAAGAAGGTTCGGGCGCCCAACAGAACCATTAACCCTTTACCCTTACGTCGCCGACCCGCCGCGTCACTCCACGGGAGTCGAAATACTCCAAAAGCGGCACAACAACCTTTCGACTGGATTCCAAAACGTCGCGGAACTGCGCCACCGTAATAGTCCCCTGAGCTTCCAATATCAGCCTAAGCCTTTCCTCCGCGGCGGAAACGCTGTCTTTGTGGAGGTAAAGCCCCTCCGCTATTTTCACCAAAATCCCCTGCTCCACCAACGCGTCGAATACGTCCGAAGCGTCTCGGCTTTCCACAGCCTTAAGGACCTCCTCCCTAGACGGCGGGCTGTAGCCCGAGCGCAGATAAAGCTCCAGGATTACCTGCGCTGTTCGCTCCTGCTCTGGAGAAAAGATAACACTGTGGGAAGCATCCGATACGGTGCTCTCGTCAACCTTTATGCGCCCCTGTGAGGCCCACAACTCCAAAAGCGCGGCCCAAACTTTGGAACTGCATTTGGGTGCAACACGGCTTTTCAGCTCCTCCCGCCCCATACCAAGCCTGAGCGGATTTGCTTGGTGGTACTTCTTAAGAACCTGCTCCGCAGTCTTTGCCGCCTCCTCCACCGCACTCGAATGCAAGTACCCGCCGCCAAAGTTGAAGGCAATGCCCACAGCCTCCAAATCAGCCAAAATCCGCCGCGCCTGCGCCAGGTCCAGTGCAAGCCTGGAAGCTACATCTTCTGCCGAAGTTGGCACAAGCCCTTGCTCTGCCAGCACCTGGGCCGCCTGCACCTCGAGGGAACCGCTTTTCAGCACCCGAAGCTTCTGAAGCGCCTGTTCATCGTGCCTCCTGTGCCGTTTGGGATATGGATCCAGTATAGTGCCTCCGCCCAAAGTCTCCATAGGGGAGTACAAGCGGAGTATATATAAGTCTCCACGCGCAACCGCAACAGGAGACTCCAGTTGAAATTGAACCGGAGCGCTGTCGCCCGGCAGGAGTTCGTCGCGGTCTAAAATGGCCACACGCCCGATCACTTCAGCCGTTCCGGTATGCAGTCTAATCCGCGTCCTGTGCTTAAGCGAACGCGAAGCTCTCTCAAGAAGCAGTAACTCTGCATCCAAAAGATAGGTTGGCTTGAGCCATCCAGGCTGGACCAGCACCGACCCCCTGGAAACCTGAGATACCTCAACCCCAGCGATGTTGACTGCCAACCTCGTACCGGCCGAGGCCCGCTCCACTTTCCTGCCGTGCACCTGAAGGCCGCGCGCTCGCGTCGACAAACCCGCGGGTTGAAGCTCCAGCGCATCCCCGAGGCTCACGGTGCCGCTCCACACGGTGCCGGCCACCACCGTCCCGAAGCCCGGCATGCTGAAAATGCGGTCCACCGGCATCCGAAAAGGACCCACCGGGCTCCTCGTGGGAACGGCTCTTACCTTCTCATCAAGTACGGCAACCAGGTTCTCAAGCCCCTCGCCTGTGACAGAACTCACCGGCACAATCGGGGCGCTCGCAAGGAAGCTTCCGGAAAACCGCTGGCGGATGTCCTCTTGAACCACGTCCAGCCAATCTTGGTCCACCAAATCTATTTTGGTTAGAACCACCAAGCCGTCTTTAACCTGCAGAAGCCTCAGGATGTCGAGGTGCTCAATCGTCTGCGGCATCACCCCCTCGTCTGCGGCAACCACCATCATAACCAAATCCATGCCGCTGGCTCCCGCAAGCATATTTTTGAGAAAGCGCTCGTGCCCCGGTACATCCACTATACCAACTTGAATACCGCTTGGCAGGGTAAGATGCGCAAAACCGAGCTCTATAGACATGCCGCGCTCCTGCTCTTCCCGAAGGCGGTCGGTGTTTATGCCGGTCAGCGCCTTGATGAGCGCGGTTTTGCCGTGATCCACATGCCCTGCTGTGCCAACCACCAAATACCGATCAGCCATAGCGGTAAAAGTATAACACATACTGCGCACACGCAAGTGTCAGGACGGAACATCCAACAGCTCAAAAAGCCCTTCGCGTTTGGCTGTTGCGGCCACTGTGCACAGTCCAGAAAGAAAAAGGCGGGAAAGATTTCGCTCTCCCGCCCTTGTGCAAACCGGAATGCCGCTGGGTGGACCAATCCACCGCTTACGAGCGCTTTTGTCAAGATGCTATGCCCACCACATGGCGCCCGGCTGTTCTGTCATTATGCACTCTTTCAGGAAATTCACGGCCTTGGTGAAGCCCTCGTTTACGGACATCAAGCTGTCCTCGTGCTCGATTGACAGCACGTAGTCGTAGCCCACCAATCTGAGGTTGCTCACTATGGCCTTCCAAGTATCGAGGTCGTGCCCGTATCCAACGGTTCGGAATATCCACGAGCGGTTGATCTCATCGGCATACGGCTTCACGTCCAACACGCCGTTGTACTTCGTGTTGATCTCGTCGATGCGGGTGTCTTTCGCATGAACGTGGTATATAGCATCGCCCAGCTTCCGAATGGCGTAGACGGGATCCATCCCCTGCCACCACAGGTGAGACGGATCCAGGTTAGCCCCGATTATATCGCCAACGGCGTCGCGCAGTTTCAGCAAACTCTCCGGGTTGTACACCACAAAGCCGGGGTGCATTTCGAAGCAGATTTTGCTAACCCCGTAGCTTTTCGCCTTGGCCGCCCACTCCTTCCAGAACGGAATGACTTTCTCTTCCCACTGCCACTTCAGAACCTCGGTGAAATCCGGAGGCCAAGGACATGTTACCCAGTTCGGAGTCTTGTCGTCCGGACCGCCGCCAGGACAGCCGGAGAAGTTGATAACCCTATCCACGCCCAGCATCGGCGCAAGCCTCAGAGTCTTCTCGAAAGCGGCCAGATGCTGATTGGCGATGTCCGGATTTGGATGCAGAGGATTGCCGTGGCAGGAAAGCGCGCTTACAATCATCCCGCGGCTTTCCACAGCGCTCTTAAACCTGTTGCGCGCGGCTTCATCCTCCAACAGCCTGTCAACATCGCAATGGGCGTTTCCTGGGTATGCGCCGGTTCCTATCTCAACCGCTTCGCATCCCGCCGCTTTAACGTAATCCAGCGTTTCCTCAAGCGGTCTTTGCTGGAACAGAACCGTAAAGACTCCCAACTTCATAGCCATATACCCCCTTCAGGTATTTCAAGCTTCAACATGCCGAACCGACCGCCGCACAGCTTCACAGCCGTTGCGGCAGTCCGGCCGCCAAAATCGTTTTTCTACTCGATTGCCACCTGTTCCCCTGTCTCTGCAGACTTGTAGATTCCATCGAGAATCTTCATAACATCCAGGCCGTGTTCGCCGGTGGATATCGGTTCGGTATCGTTCTTAACGCACTCCACAAAATGCAGAATCTCCTGCTCGTGGCCCGAAACGCGCGGGAACTGCGGCGTAATATCCGCCTGGGTGCCCTGAAGCTGTTTGTAGATGCGCAGAGGCTCAAGGTCTGCACCGCCCTCGGTGCCCAGAAGCGAGCTGTACATCATATCGTGCTGGATGTACGATGCCCAACTGGCTTCCAGAAACACAGTGGAGCCGTTCGCGAAGCGTATCAGCGCCGCCGCCATATCCTCCACATCGAAGGTTCCGCCCTCCACAGGCGTGCCCCATCCGCCTTGGCCCAAACCGCGCGGACCGAACTTCGCGTAGGTAACTCCAACAACCGAAACGGGCTTCGGGTTCCCCATAAGATACATGGTCACATCCAACATGTGCACGCCGATGTCTATCAAAGGCCCTCCGCCGGACATCGACTTTGTGGTGAACCACCCTCCCATTCCGGGAATCCCCTGGCGCCGAATCCAGCCGGTTTTGGCGAAGTAAATTTCTCCAAGCTCGCCAGCCTCTATAAACCGCTTCAACACCTGAGTATCGCCGCGGAACCGGTTGTTGAAAGCCATCATCAGCTTGCGGTTGGCCTTCTTTGCGGCTTCCACCATGGCGGCGCCCTCAGCGGCGTTCATGGCCATCGGCTTTTCGCACACAACATGCTTGCCCGCCTCAAAACAATCTATCGTCACCGGCGCATGGAGATAATTCGGCACGCACACGCTCACCATGTCGATCTCGTCCATCTTCAGCATCTCTTTGTAATCGGTGAACACGTGCGGCACACCGAATTCGCTTGCAACACGCTCGGCTCGGCCCTTGTCGATATCGCAAACCGCAACAACCTCAGCATGAGGGCTTTTGGCGTAGCCCTGAAGATGCAGATACCCAATTCCCACGCCTATAACTGCCGCCCGCACCTTACCATCCATACTGCAAAACCTCCCAAAACTATTCCTGTTGCAAAGCCTCGTACTTCCTCAAAAGCTCTCGCAAAGCACTACTCTGCAGAACGGAAAGCCAAACCGGCAGCCACAAAACCAGAGGCAACCGAATGGCCGCCGACACCCAAACCGACACCATTATAACAGCGGCAATCCCCAGTGTAAACAAAGGGTTGTCAAGAACCAGCAGTACCGACTGCTTAACGCTCCACAGAACAGAGCGCCGCTTCTCCAGCAGAAGCGGGAGCTGGTAAATTTGAGACAGGACCCAGAGGATGCCCAAGTAGCCTAAAACCACAGCACCCGTCCGAAGCGCCCAAGCTCTCGAAGTCGCCAGGTAAAGCATGTCCAGCGCAATCACAACCAGCACAAACGCGTTGAGCGCGCCGGACTTAAGCGAAACCAACCAGTTGGCACCTATTCCACGGAAGAGATTGGTGAACGCGACCTCATTCCTATCCACCATTCTCTTCGCCATCTCCAAAAGCCCAGAGGCGAACACCGCCGCCAGCACCAAAACAACAGCCGAGCGGGCTACTACCACAAACACAGCTGGGAAAGGGCCTTGCCAACCGCGGATGGGAACCAGCCACCATATCACAACCGGCGCAAACAGCAGGGAAACCACAAAATTCACCGCAACCGCAGGGCCCAAATAGTCGTAACATGCGGCAAACGACCGGCGCACAACCCTAATCACGCTGGGCCGTGCGGGAACTCCAGATGCGGCTTCTTCATTGTGAGTGGGATTCTCCATCACTCAGCGTTGGATTTGGGCTGTATCACAACCTTCATCGCACTGCGGTTTCGGCTCGTGCTTAGTGCCGTGTCAAGCTCAGCAATGTCGAACCTGTGGGTGATAAGCTTCTCGGGTTTCACCCACCCAAGCGACAAAGCCTGTACGGCGGCGCTGTGCGTAAACGGATTTACGTAAGACCCAACTATGGTAAGCTCCCGAATAAACACCTCATAAGGCCTGATGGAGGCAACAGCGCTTTCCGGAGCCATTCCAAACAACAGGATGCGCCCTCCACGGCGCGCACAGCGCACTGCATCTTCAAATACGTTCGGCATGCCTGTGCACTCCAGAACCACGTCGGCTCCGTCTCCGGTCAGCCCCCTTGACGACATCACAACATCTTGGGACATCGGATCGAGCACCGCATCAGCGCCGTTCTCGATGGCGGTCTGCCGCCTTGCGGCAACCGGCTCGCTCAGTATAACGCGTCCGGCACCGCTGTGCTTGCACAACTGAAGCATTATCTGCCCTATTGGACCGCCTCCAAATATCAGAACCTCATCGCCGCTTTGGATGCCAACTCTTTCCAAACCGTGTATGCAACACGCTATGGGTTCTGCAAAAGCGGCGGCCTCCAGAGATACCTCGTCAGGAAGTCGATAGGCCTGCTTTGCCGGAACTAGGCAGTACTCGGCAAACCCGCCATCGCGCGTAACACCAACGGCCTGCAGGTTCTCGCATAGGTTAATCCGGCCAAAGCGGCAGTGCCGGCACACCCCGCACGTAATGTTCGGATCCACAGTCACCCGATCCCCGGGCTGAACATGAAGCACTTCACTGCCAACTTCCAAAACCGTACCCGAAAGCTCGTGCCCGGGAACAACCGGAAACCTAACAAGAAACTCTCCATCGTATATGTGGGCATCTGTTCCGCACACACCGCAGGTGTGAACGGCCAAAAGCAGTTCGTCCGGGCCGGGCCTCGGCACGGGTCTATCCTGTATCTCTATGCGCCGGGGAGCTGTTAACACGGCGGCTTTCATTGAAACCTCCTCTGAGCAACACAGATCGAGCGGTCGGCACTGGGTGCAACCAAACCGTGCGCGGCCGCAAGTTCCACAAACTTCCGCAAACCAGCCTCGTCTTCTGGCGTAAGAACGTAGCGCAACACCTCGCGAAAATAGCGGTCCAAAAGCTCTGGCTCAAGGCCCAACCGCTCTGCCTCCAAGCGCACAACCTCGACGAGATGCTGTTGGCCCTCCTCAACGCTGGTAATCAGAAGCCTATATACCTCTCCCACCAGCAACGGATTCCGCACGGCGCACAGGGCGTAAACGAAGGGCAAACCGGTCAACTGATACCACCCACGGCCCAGGTCGAAAACATCCACGCCTGGTGGAGCAGTGGACGTGAGGGCAGAATCTCCAATAAGAAGGGCCGCATCGCAAGCCAGAAGCATGGCATCGAGGTCCGGCTTGCAGCTAACGAATTCTGGCCGGGCTCCGTACAACTCAGCGAGCAGTATTCGCGTGAGCGCGGCCGCACTGCGCGATCCGCGGTCGAGTGCAACGCTTCTCACACGAGACAGCTCTTTGTCGGCGAAGAGCTTAACGCTCATCACTTCGCCCTTGGCGGCGATACCGATCCCGGGCACAATAACCAGTTCATCTCTGCGAAAACACTCAACCGAAGAGACCACACCAGCGTCGAGATCTCCGCGGCAGAGCATTTCCACCACAGCCGACGGAGTGGCAAGCGTTATCTGCGGCCGGCGGTCGAGAGGGATACTTCCCATGCCAAACAGAATAGGCTTGGTGTTTGCGTATTCAAGCAAACCGATGCGCAAACTTTTATCCGCGAAAATTCCCTGTTCAAACATAAATGTCCAAAATCGCCATCCCGGAAAAAGCCAAGCTTAAAAAGCCGTTGGCAGTAAAGAACGCCGCATCCGCCCTGCTGAGGTCATCCGGCCTCACCATGCGGTGCTGAACGAAAAGAAGCGCACCGGCCGCAAGCAGGGCCGCAGTGTATATCCAACCAAACCCCACAACATACTTGAGCCAAACGAACAAAAGCAGTGTTACAATGTGCATGGCTTCGGAGATCTTCAGCGCAGTTGCAATGCCGAAGCGCGCAGGAATAGAGTGCAGTCCGTGGCGTTTGTCGAACGAGTAGTCCTGGCATGCGTAAATTATGTCGAACCCAGCAACCCAGAAAATCACCGCGGCGGAGAGAATGACTGCCGGTAGTTCCAAACTACCGCGGATTGCAATCCACGCACCGGCAGGTGCGATGCCCAGCGCCAATCCCAAAACCAAGTGCGACAGCGCAGTGAACCGCTTGGTGAAAGAGTACCCCCATATAACCGCCAAAGCCGCCGGAGAGAGCATCAGCGCAAGCCTGTTTAACTTTGCCGCCGAAAATACAAACAAAGCTGTGCTGGCAATAACAAACACCCAGGCTTCAAGCAGTGAAAGGCGGCCAGACGGAAGAGACCGACCGGTAGTGCGGGGATTTAACGCGTCCAAATGTCGGTCCGCAATCCTGTTGAAACCCATCGCGCTGCTTCGGGCACCGACCATGGCCGCCACTATCCACAGAATTTGGGAAGCACTCAGGCCGTTTTTACCGGCCACCGCAGCGCTGAGCAGAGCGAATGGAAGCGCAAACACGGAATGCTGAATTTTGACAAACTCGGCAAACTCCGCCGCTTTTAGCAGTGCCGCGTTTATCCCCCTGCCCCTCGCCGGCTCGGTTTTATCCGAAGGACGTACCGCCATATCATCAACCACTTTGGTTTTCCATTCCCGCCCCGCGCACTCCTGCGGAAAAGCGGCTCCAAAAAGGATTAACAACACTGTTCCGCTAAAATATATACGCGCAGTTCGCAAAATGATACCACCTTTTCTTTTTTCACGCCTGCTGTTAATAATAATCACAGCCTTTGTTCTCCACTCCGCGGCATACACAACAGCCGCATACGAAGCGGCCAAGACCAACCAGCAGCCGTCGGGGACAAGCATCCGCAAGCTGGACAACGGACTAACACTGGTAATCCAGGCTGACCCATCATCCCCCACAACTGCTATTGAAGTTTGGGTGCACAGCGGCAGTGCCGACGAAGCACCAAGCGAACAAGGCGCCGCGCATCTCCTGGAGCATATGCTCTTCAAAGGTAGCAAATCGCTCAAAGCCGGCGAAGCCGACCTTGCGCTGGAAAATCTGGGCAGTTCCCTGCATGCAACCACATCCAAAGATTGGATTCGTATTAACACCGTGGTCGCCAGCCGCTTTTTGAAGGACGCCATGCCCGTGGTCGCAGAACTAGTGCTTAACCCCACCTTTCCTGCGGATGAGTTGGAGGCCGAACGCAGGGTTCTTCTTGACGAGCTGGCATCCGCCTCTGCCGACCCCGTACGCACAGTGGCGGAGCGCCTCGAGGCACTGGCCTACGGTTCCCATCCATACGGGCGGCCTATCCCGGGAACACGAGAGTCCGTGGCCAAGCTAACAAGGCAGTCTCTGATAAGCTTCCACAGAAGGAACTTCGTGCCGGGCAACATGACGGTCGTAATCGTCGGAGACGTCGAACCAAAAGAAGCGGCTGGGTTAGTCCAAAAATATTTCGGCGCGCTCAAAGGCTCCTCAGGAGAAAGCCGCGCCGCCGCCCCGGTGTGGTCAAGCTTCAGCGGCGATAGCGCACCAGCATCAGAAACGCCGAAAGAAGACGGAAGAAGCGCCGTTTGGTTCGGCTTTGCATTCCCCGCTCCTGGAATGGTCAGCCCCAAAGAGGTGCTGGCTATGGATGTACTGCACGCGCTTCTGGACCTCGGCCCGGGCGGCCGCCTGCCGAAAGCGCTTGTGAGCACCGGTCTGGTTCGCAGTCTCGATGTGGAGTACACAACGCGCCGACAGCACGGCGTTTTCACCGTAATCGGCCTGGCGGACCAACACCGCCTCGGTGAAGTGAAAACCCGCCTGTGGGAAGAGCTGGAGCGCGCAAGAGCCCTCCCGCCATCCGCATCCGAATTTGGCTCTGCGCAGAGGCGTCTGCTGACGGACTATGCGTTCAAAACGGAAACGGTTGGTGGGCGGGCTTACTTCCTCGGATTCCACGCCGCGTTGGGAAGCCCGGCAACCGGCGCCGATTATCCCAACCTAATCCGCAAAGTAACCCCGGAGGATGTGAGAAAAGCGGCCGCGGCATACCTAACCCCAGAAAAGGCGGTCATTTTAACCGCGGAGGCATTGAAAACCGATGGGTAAGCGTCCTGCGACTCGGAACAGCCGCTCCAACAGAATAGCCGGCGGCAGGAGTACTCCTTTCCACCGCCTCATGCTGTGCCGCGCCGCCTTGACCGCGCTTTTCGCCGTCGGTCTGGCGGCAAGCCCGGCACACTGCCAAAAGGTAGAGCGCACAGTCCTATCCAACGGCTTGACTGTTGTTGTGCGCACCAATCCCGGCGCGCAGATCGCCGCCGCATCGCTTTTCGTGCGAGCAGGCGCCTTGGACGAAACCGACTGCCCTGCCGGTTCGAACTATCTGCTTGCAAATATTCTCACAGAGCCGTCGGCGCACCCAAGAGCGCGGGACTTCAGCACGCTGAGAGAAAAAATCGGTGATGCCCTGCGCATAAACCCCGCCGAGGAGTACACAGAGTTTTCTTGTTCGATGCTGACGGAGTACCTGGAGGACGCCTTAAATCTTTTGGCGTATATGGTAACTGAGCCGAGAATCAGGCAGTCCGATTTGCAAAAATACAAGGAATTTGCGCTTCAGGAACTCTCAAACCGAGACGGATTCCAGCTTGCAAGAGATGCTTTTCTATTCCAGTCCTTCCAGGGTTCCAGAATGGCCCTGCCGGTGCAGGGAACTTCCGAAACGCTTCAGCAAATTCAAACCCAGCATCTGCTCTCTTTCTTCCAAACCCATTACGGCTCAAACAACATGGTGCTGGCCGTTGTATCCAACCGCACCCCTGATGCAGTCATATCAATGGCGGAGTCCGCTTTCAAAAAGATAAGGCCGGTGTCAGAACGTCGGCGTAAACCGGCGGAGGTCCCGCCCCCAAACACAGCAACCGAAGTGCTGGAGCGTACGGTCGCCTCCGCAGTGCTGATGGTAGGCTTCAGAACCTGCGGCCTGAAGGACCCTATGTATCCGGCTTTGGTGGTATGCAACGCGATTGTTGGCGGGGGCAAAGGTTCTCGCCTGTTCCGCGAACTGCGCCAAAAGCGCGGCATAGGGTATGAAGTTGGAACAGTTCTGTCCACACTTCAAAGCACTGGTTATATAATTGGATACACAGTTACGGAGCCGGAGAAGAAAGGGCTCTGGGGAGAGCCGCACTCTGTTCTTGAAACAGCTCGGAAAACTATCGAAGAACAGTTCCGCGCTGTCGCATCCGGCGGTGTATCCGATGACGAGATAGAAAGGGCGAAGAAGTACGTCATCGGAGCTTACGCCCTCAGGCATCAGAGAAGCGCCGACCAGGCCTTCCTGCTCGGGTGGTGGGAAACCTGCACCGGAAACCACAAAGGTGATGAACTTTTTACGCAGAATATCGAAAATGTACGCAAGGAGGATGTAGTACACGCGGCGAAGAAATTTTTTGATAAAGCAGTGGTAACACTGATCCTGCCCGCAGAAGCGACGAACCAGTAAAGGATGCAGCCCTGCCGATTATCGAACCCAAAGAACCAAACTGCAGGTGAGCGCATTTTCCGAATTCTTCTGAAGCTAACTTAAATAAACATAAGCCAACACAGGGGAACTTGAAAAAATGAGACTTAGGTTGTTCGCGGCATTAATTGCAATCGCACTTTTGCCGTGGGGAGCTAAGGCCCAGCAAGACACGGAAAACAAACCAACACCCCAACAGGCGCGGATGTACCGCAGTCTAACAGCAAGCATAACCCCGCAGGGTATTTACCGCCACATGAAGGCTCTCTCAGCCCATCCATCTCGCGTGGCGGGGTATCCCGGAGCTGATGCTGCGGCACGCTACATAGAACAACAGTTCCGAGAAATCGGCCTACAGCCGGTTTTCGGAGATAAGCTGTCGGAAACTTTCGACGTTACTGTTCCTATAGACCAAGGGGCGTCCCTCACCATCCACGGCCCGAACGCTAGAACTATAAAACTGTATTCCCTCTGGCCAAACGGCGTCAGAACTTGCCAGCTCCCGGAGGAAGGCCTGACTCTCCCGCTGATATACGGCGGTAGCGGGGCCGTCGGAGAGCTTAACGGCCAAACTGTGGTGGGAAGCGCCGTTCTGTACGACTTCAACTGCGGTTCACAGTGGCTTAACGGCCCGCGCCTTGGGGCTAAGGCTGTTTTATTCATAGAGCCCGACAGCACTCTCCGCGGCGAAGCTGAAGCGAAATTCCTCACGGTTCCCCTGAACATGCCCCGCTTCTGGGTCAGCAGAAAAGACGCTCCAGCACTTATTGCACTGTGCCGCTCCAGCAAGCCTCCCATCGTGACATTGCGCGCAGATATGTCCTGGGAGGTCCGAAAAGCCACCAACATCATCGGAAAGATAGAGGGTACGGACCCCAAACTGAAGGACCAGATCATCATCGTAGAAGCGTTCTACGACTCGATGTCGATAGTGCCGGCCCTAGCGCCGGGAGCCGAGGCAAGCGCGGGTATATCTGCACTCCTGGAGCTGGCACGCACCTTCATGAAACCAGAGCACCGCCCGAAGAGAACGGTGTGGTTCATGGCAACTTCGGCCCATTATCTCGGCCTCAAGGGGATTCGCCAGTTCCTGGAGATGCACTGGAACGAGCTGGAGCAGAACACCACGCGCCAGAACATCAAAGAATGGCTGCACGCGAAGATGCCAAGCGTGTTCCGCTGGCAGCCCAGAAAGGTGCCTCAAATATACAAATTCATAGGGCTTGACCTTGCCAGCCAGTCTAAGTGTGTCGGTGTCTTCTACAAAGGATGGTACTACGACTTCCGCGAGGACCTGCAGAGCCGCTACTCCGACATCGCCCGAGTTCACCGTGAAAACGCGGAAAAGGTTGCCCAAGTCCTCAACCTCAACATCGGAGAGCGCTTCGCAGATGGTGTAAACCCGATCTCCGGAAAAAGCTGGCGGAACTTCATTCCGGCTAAGCCTGCGTACGACGCCGAGGTGATAGCCCTTGCCGGCGGTAAAGGCATCACCTTCTCCACCACCGATGACGCCCGCATGACGGTGGATACCCCTCTGGACACCTTGGACCGCGTGAACTTCGCAAACCTGGCCGAGCAAACCCGGTTGATTGCTTGCCTGCTTTGGCACACTTTCGTTGATCCCAACGGCATCGGCATATCCGAGGGCACACATTTACCCATCGTGGAACCGGCGGCCTTCGGCAGACTGAAGCTTCAAGGCGGCTTTGCCCGCGTAACCGGCCGCGTGCTTGCCTTCAACCCCAGAAAGAGCATTGTGCCCAACGAACCCATCGAAGATTCCATCGCGGTGCTTCACAAAGGCCACAAGAGCTATATGGGCGTGCGCGGCGACCAGTTCGAAATGGTTCGCCACAGCAAAGACCCAAAGAAGACCGCATACTTCGAATTCACCGGTGTTCCACCTGTAACGGCTTACGGCTGGCGGGCCAGAACCTATATAAGCGCCTACAAAGTGGCGAGGAAGACAGAACTCGTTCCCGTAGTAACCCGCGATAAGCTCACCCTCGAGGCCAAGCCCGTAATAGATCCAAAAACCGGAAAGCCCAAGATGAAGGTTGCTTGGAAAAAGGGAGAGCTGATATACGCTCCGGACTTGGGCGTTTCCGGCGGCAAAGAGAACTACCCCACCGATTTTGAGGTTACAACCGGCCACAAGCAAACCGGCGTGGTTGTATTCCGATGCCACACTACTGCTCTGTATGACCTGGTTGACCCGCAGTCTCTGCGCACACTGCCAACGATAAACGTGCTGGATGCCGTCAGCAACGGTGAACCGCGGATGTACGGGTTCGCGAAAACCCGCCCCACAGAGTGGCTTGTCTCGCACGTTGAAGACGTTGCGCTGATATTTGCCCACCCTGGCGATGAATTCACCCCGGAAACCCGGGTGAAGATACTGGGAAGCGCCGGCCCCGGTGCCATCCGCATGGTCCTGCTGAACTATTGGCCTCCGCACGCAGAAGCCGAAGCCACCAACCCCAACCCAGACAAGGTGTTCGCAGACCTAAGGCGGTACGCCGCGGAAAACCCCGACGGTTTGGGCTACGCACTGCGGGGCGAACCCATCTTTTACACCCCTCTGCGCGTGGCGCAGGATATGTGGGCGCTGAATGAATACCGCATATCAAAGCTCATCAAGCACCGCATAATGAACCCCGCCATACAGGACCTTCACAAGAAAGGCGGAGAGGAAATACGCGCCGCACTAATAGCCCTGGCAAACCGCCAGTGGGATGAGTTCGATGCCCGCTCACGCGCCGCGTGGGGATACGAGTCGCGCGCCTACCCAGACGTCTTGAAGACCATGAACGACGTGGTGAGAGGAGTCATCTTCTACCTCTTCCTCCTCCTGCCGTTCTCCTTCTTCTTCGAGCGGCTCGTCATCGGATCGAAGTTCCTGAAGAACCAGGTTATCTGGACGCTGGTCATCTTCATCGCAATCTTCGCAATCTTCCGCTACGTCCATCCGGCCTTCGATATCAGCATCAACCCGATGATCGTACTGCTGGCCTTCGTAATGCTGGCACTCAGCGCTTTGGTCATCGCAATGATCGCAGGCCGGTTCGAGAAAGAGCTTAAGGAGTTCAACCAAACCATATCGGGTGTTCACCGCGTGGACGTGGGCCGCTTAAGCATAGCATCGGCGGCGTTCTCGCTCGGCATATCCAACATGCGGCGCCGAAAGGCAAGGACCGTGCTTACAACGGTTACCTTGGTACTGCTTACGTTTACGGTCCTCTCATTCACATCGGTGGTGCCGACCATCAGATTCAACCGCGTGCGTGCTCCGGGCGAGCCGTACTACAGCGGCATAATGCTGCGCACGGCCGAGTGGGGTGTGCTGGAGGAGTCGGCCTACCGAATCCTCCGCGACGAATTCGGAAAAACCAAGCCCGTGGCCGCAAGAGCGTGGTTCTTCGGCACACAGCTCGGCGAGCAGTCGTTCATAACGCTGAAGCGCGGCGACAAGCGCTTCGACGCAAAGGCCATCGTCGGTCTAACCCCGGACGAAGAGCGCATCCTCGAACCCGGAAAGCGAACCCTCCTGGCTGGCCGGTGGTTCCTCCCGGGAGAGATGAACGTTGTTATCATCCCCAAGCAGATAGCGGATGCACTTAATATACCTCTGGAGCAGGTGGAGCGCGCCCAAATTCAGTTCAGCGGCGTGAACTACACCGTGATAGGCATCTTCGACAAAGATAAATTCAAAACCGTGACCGACCTCGACCGCGAGTGGCTGACTCCGGTGGACTTCATCCAAATGAACCGACTGCAGTCTCAGGGCCGCCAGCAGGGCGATGTGGAGGCAGGGTTCAGGGAGTACATACACATGGAGCCCGATGCCTGCATACTGGCCCCGTACGATACGGTCCTGAACATGGGCGGCGAGGTGCGCTCGATAGCCATAAACTTCGTCAGAGCCGAAGAGGTGCAAAAGGTTCTTGACAACCTGATGCCCAGACTCGCGCTGAACCTCTACGGCGGTCAGGGCGGCAAGGTGTGGCGCTTCTCCACAATCGGAGCTTCCTCCGCAAAAGGCGGCAGTGACATCTTCATACCGATCATAATCGCCTCCCTGATCGTGCTGAACACCATGCTTGGCTCGGTGTACGAGCGCATCAAGGAGATCGGCATATTCAGCTCCATCGGTTTGGCGCCGGGCCACATCGCGGCACTGTTCATCGGCGAGGCTATGGTTTACGCTGTGCTTGGCGCGGTGGCAGGATACCTGGTAGGCCAAGTTACTGCAAAAATCATAGGAGTGCTCGCCGCCCACGGGTACCAAGGCTTCCAGGGCCTGTACCTGAACTTCTCTTCGCTCTCCGCCGTGCTTACAACCATAGTGGTTGCCGGAGTCGTACTGCTGTCCACGCTTTACCCTGCCCGCAAGGCCAGCGAGGTTGCAACCCCAGCCATCGAAAGAACGTGGCGCGTGCCGGAGCCCGACGGAGACGTGTGGAGGATAACAATGCCGTTCGCCGTTACGGGCATACAGGCAGCCGGCCTCAACAGCTTCTTGAGCGAGTGGTTCGAGGCCTACGAAGAGTACAGTATAGGCGACTTCGTAACCCAAGATGTAAAAACCGAAGACTCGGTTGACTATGAGCACGGGAAAGGCTACCGAATTTCGCTGAAGGCTTGGCTTGCCCCATTCGACCTCGGCGTAAGCCAAACCGTGGTGCTGGAAACCGTGCCCACAACCATGGAAGATGTTTACGAACTGCTTCTCACCATACGACGCGAAAGCGGAGACGTTTCCAACTGGAAGCGCATCAACCGCCGCTTCCTCAACACGCTAAGGAAGCAGTTCC
>Ga0272449_1002816_pt1 | contig 15706 bp, 14 predicted proteins | sample YNPCB0241_FD_198679 | JGI IMG/M metagenome (GOLD analysis project Ga0272449, IMG submission 198679) | Hot spring sediment microbial communities from Yellowstone National Park, WY, United States - YNP-CB-024-1 | ecosystem: Environmental > Aquatic > Thermal springs > Hot (42-90C) > Sediment...
GTAGGAGTAGAGCCACTCTCCCTGGGGCAGGTAGAAGTCAGGAAACGCCTGGGTCCATGCGTTTGAGTTGCCCAGGAAGGGGGCTTTGTAGAGCCGGAGCGGACCGGACTGCCCGCCGGCCTGGAGAAAGGAGTACCAGTATCCGGCGTAGTTGAAGACCATGTCTCTTGGCGCGTTGACTCTGGGTTTGGGGTTCGCGCTCGCGAAGCTCGCGAGAGACATGTTCGACGGCCAGTAGAACCATCCGTAGACGAACTTGACCCCGTAGGCCTCCGGGTCTTGCCGGGTGGACGCGGTGATTCCGGGGCAGCCGTTGGGGGGAGCCCCCCAGGTGCCCTGGGGGATGAGCTCCAGGACATAGTGGGTTGCCTGCTGGAGGTTCCACAGGGTGTGGCTGGTGGCGTTTGCGGGTAGGGTGACCTGTCCTTCCCAGTTCTGGTCCTGGTACTTCCTCCACCTGAGGGTCCTGGAGGTCGTTCTCTGGTCGGGTGTCCAGGACACGGAGATGGAGGTGGTGGTGGTGTCCATGACGACCAGGGGCTCACAGTCCGGGGGTGTCCCGGTGGTCTGCCAGGCGAGGATGGGGCCCGCGGTGCTCCCGTGCTGGTTGAAGGCGATGCCCCTGATCTCGTACTGGGTTTCCTCCTGGAGCCCGGTGATGGTCCAGGAGTTGGCGCTGTCCGGCAGGTCCGGGGAGGAGTCCTGCCAGGCCTGTTCTCCCTGCCTGCGGTGCTGGATCCGGTACCCCTCTGCCCTGGCCGCGGGGGCCCATCCCACGGTGATGGTGGTGGTGGTCCTGGCGAGGGGGTTCAGGACCGGCCCGTCCGGGGGCAGGACGTTCGGGTTGATCCCCGTCCGGTTGCCGCAGCTTCTGTGGACGAGCAGTCCGCACTCCAGGGGTGCGCTGGTGGTCGAGAGGATCAGGGCGTAGTCTGGGTCGTTCTGGTTCTGGGCCATGGCGGCTCCGAGGGCTCTCAGGCCCGGCCTGAGGGTTGCCACGAACCAGCTTTCGCCGGGCCACCCCTGCGGCCCGTATCGGTGGGGCCCGTAGATCCAGAACCGGCTTGGCGGGTTGGTCCACCCGATGGCCTGGTCGCTGGCCCCCTGCCAGGTCCCGCGGACGGAGTACCAGGCGGTGGCCTGGGTCTTCCAGGCGGAGGCTGCCTGCCTGGCTTCGGACAGGTAGGCCCTGAGCCGGTACTCCTTGTAGGCGGGGATGGCCAGGAGGACCAGGATCGCCACCAGGGCGAAAGTGGCCGCCAGCTGCAGGAGGGTTGCGCCACCTGCACTGAGACCCCGAATCCGCATGGCTCAAGTGTACCATGCGTCCGCGAGGTGCGGGTAGATTCAGGCTCTTGTCAGCTCCATGTTGTCCAGGAACAGGATGGTGATCTCCGGCTTGAAGGACTGGGAGGTCAGGGTGGTGGACGTGTTCCCGGACCTCTCCTCGGAGGTTTCCTCCTCGCGGACGACCCTGCCGCAGAGGGCGGCGGGCCTGCCGTGGATGGTGACTTTGAGGACCCCCATGGCTCCGGAGACCGCGGCGAGGGCCAGGTGTCCCCTGCGGAGAGGCATGGCGGGCCGGAGGTTGGGGGTGGCGGGGTTCTCGTCCAGGTACTCCGGCGGGGTCCCGTTCTTCCAGGGCCCGAAGGAGGCGATGATGTTGGCGGCGTAGTTCTCGTCCAGCCACAGGGGTGCGAAGGTGGGAGGCTTGTGCCGGTACAGCGGGTGGACTTCGAACTTGTGGTCGAAGTCGCGCTCGAAGACCGGCCTGGCCAGGGTTCTCGTGATCATGTCGACTGCTGCGCGGTACCGTGCAGAGCGCCGGTCCTCGCTTTCGTCAGGGTATGCGGGGCTCATGATGACGAGGGCGTTGCGGCCGCTAGTGAGCCGCAGGGCCCAGGCCTTCCCGAGCTCCGACCTGCTGCAGGCCCTGTGTGCGGCGGCTTTGATCTCGTCCTGGGAGAGTTGGGAAAAGAGCAGCACGGTGTAGTTGCTGCCGGCCGTCGCGGACCTGGCCTTCACGATGCTGGGGGCCCTGGCCTTCTGGGGGATGCGGTCGAGGTCGAGGATGACGAGGTTGAAGGCCCCGGAGCTGATCCTGAGGTCCTCCAGGCTCGTGGCGACGCAGAAGTGGTCGATGTACTCGGCCGCCACGTTGGTTTCGTAGGTGCTGGCTCCGTAGGTGACCGCGGGCCGGAGCGTGTTGCCGAGGTAGGCCAGCAGCTCCCCGGTCCTGCACGGGAAGTGGATGATGCGGATGTACCCGCTGGAGCTGCCGGTGGCCCTGACGAAGGACCTGGTGATCCAGAGGGAGTCCTGGAAGGTGTTCATGGGGTAGCCCTCCTGGTGGCCGTGACGAGGCACCGTTCCCAGAGCGCGGGGTCGTGTGTGTAGACTGCCCAGCCGCAGATGGTCCCGGCGGAGTTGAGCTTCTCGACGAGTCCCATGGATTCAGCGGTGCGGGCGAACTCCTCCTCGGCTTCTGGGAGGACGGGCAGGTTGAGCTGGAGCCGGATCCTGAGGGCGAGCCTGGAGGGGTCGAGGGAGTCCTGGGAGGCAGACTGGATGATGTAGGAGGTACTGGCGTCGTGCGGGATGGGAGACGACTGGGTGTACCGGCAGAGCCTGGAGGCAACGATGGCGTGGGTGAGGCCTCCGGGCAGGGTGCGGACGGTGGCGTGGACACGCCCTTTCGCGGGTCGCAGGGAGTGGTGCCCGGCGACATCATAGAGCTCGTGCGAGGTCTCGAGGGGCTCCCCGCGTTTTGCGGCGCGGACGAGCTCCCGGACCGCGGTCTTCTGGCCGGCGATCTCCAGGGCGACGAGGATGCGGCGGTATCCCGCTTCGGGGTCCCGGGCGGTCACGATCCCGGAGACGAAGGCGATACTGCCGGAGGTCAGTGTGTAGATGGTGCCACAGATGTGTCTCATGGTTTCCTCCGTGGAGGCCTCCTGCCCGCCACCCGCGCCCGGAGGGCGCGTCGGAGGTGCTTGGGCTAAAGCCTCGACCTGGAGCGCCCAATCCCGGCGAGCATCTTTCTGCGGACTCATGACGGTTCATCCCCACGCGTGTGGGGACTACGGTGATGGTCAGGCTCGTAACGGCTGTACCTTGCGATTCATCCCCACGCGTGTGGGGACTACCCTGCGCGTCCTCCGCGGCCGGGCCCGAGAGCGATTCATCCCCACGCGTGTGGGGACTACGCGGGCGCGGCCGGGCTACCGAGTGGCAGGTCCGATTCATCCCCACGCGTGTGGGGACTAGGACACCCGATCACGCGGGCTCACACGGCAGAGCGATTCATCCCCACGCGTGTGGGGACTACGCTGCCTGACCCGGGGGCAGCCGAAGACAGTACGATTCATCCCCACGCGTGTGGGGACTACTGCATGTTGGAGGGCCGGGGATTTGCCCGGTCCGATTCATCCCCACGCGTGTGGGGACTACGCTACGTCAAATACGGGCGTGGGGAGGGCTTCCGATTCATCCCCACGCGTGTGGGGACTACGGCCACTCCACCCGCCCGCCGGACCAGAGGATCGATTCATCCCCACGCGTGTGGGGACTACGCCAGGACGGTCCGCTGGGAACACGCAAGCGACGATTCATCCCCACGCGTGTGGGGACTACGTTGGCCTGCACGCCGCGGTGCTGGGCATGCCTCGATTCATCCCCACGCGTGTGGGGACTACGGCTGCGGCCGTCACGGCGCGGAGGGCCGTGGCCGATTCATCCCCACGCGTGTGGGGACTACACCAAACATACGTACGATAATGCTCGGGTGCAGGGTCCGAGTCGGGTGTCCTGGACAATTCAGTTGTCAAGGTTCGTCGGACGGCGAGGCTGTTCGGCGTTTGCGCTCGTACCGCTCCACCTGCCTGGAAAGCTTCTCCGCCTTGCCCATTGCCTCGGCGTTCCGGACGGCTACCAGCACGATGCCGTCGAAGTCACGCAGCAGGCGATCCCTGTACCCGTGCAGTCTCAACGCGAACCCCTGCTCGTTGTTGGCCCGGTACGCCATCGCCACGCGCCCGCCCTCGGACTTCTGGACGGCCTTCACCCAGAGCAGGTCGCGCACTGTGGCGCTGACCCGGCCGACGAGAACACCGGTATCGACCTCCACGAGGAAGCGAGTGAGGTCACCCCGGATGCTCCTCGGAACTTTCTCCAGGATCATCACCAACATGGCTTATGCCACCCTGTACCTCCCCGGCCGGGTCCCAGAGAGCGCCAGGACGAGTTGGGTCTTCATCGGCGGAGTCGGCGTCCTCGGGCAGGCCGAGGCCGCTGAACAGACCGAGCAGGTCGTCGGCCATGCGCTCCAGGAGGCGGCCCTGTTGAATCGCTTCCCGCAAAAGCTTCCGGACGCGCGGTTCGACGGAGGCTTCCGACTCGGCGACAGTCCGAAATGCTGCAGGCACCACGTAGTCCACCTTGTAGAGGTCGGCGATGTCGTAGACGAAAGAGAGCAGCTTGCCGGTGTGGATGAAGCCCAGGGCGGGGCTGAAGCCCATGGACACGATGGCGGCGTGCGCGAGACCGTAGAGGCAGCTTGTGGCTGCAGAGAGAGCCCTGTTTACGGGGTCCGCGGCCTGCCAGTTGCTCGGGTTGTAGCTACGCCCGTACCAGGGCACGCCGGTCTCGCGGCTCCAGTGTGCGTAGGCTTCTCTGACTCGGGCGCCTTCCAGTCCACGTATCTGCTCCAGGGTCAGGCCCTCAGGGAGTGGCTGGCGGAAGCGCATGCGGTAGAGGCGGAGGACGACCTGCAGGTGGAGATTGGGATCTGCCCAGGCCAGGGCCTGGCGGTAGAGGCGGGAGGCGCTACGGGTGTCTCCTAGTCCCTGGGCATAGAAACGTGTTATCCCCTCTCCGATCCAGGCAACGGTGCAACCGTTCTCGGCCAGGAGACGGACCGCGGCATGCGTGATGCGGGTACCTGGGCCGAGGAACAGGACCCCCAGGTTGGCAACGGGTGCGAGGGTAAGCCCTTCGCGGTCGTAGATGCCGATGCCTCCCGCCTCGCGTTCGATCACGGCATGCTCAACGTAGAGGTACGACAGGCCGTCTCGGAACCTGGGAAGCTCTTTCAGGTTCCTGGAGCTCGGGACCGGGGGCATCGCGCACCTCACGGGCACAGCGAGAGCAGGCCGAGGCCCAGCGCTTTCCCGGGGCCGATGCCGCGTTCCAGGGTGGTCCGGGCCAGCGCTGGATTCACCACTTCGAGGCGTCCCTGAAAGAGGACGGCCTGGATCCGCACCTGGTGGCCTTCTTGGGGGCCGGATTCTTCCTGCTTCTTGCGGTACGCTTCCAGGAAAGTGTCCTGGAGGATGTCCACCAGGGGCCCTTCCTTGGTTTCGAGAAGGAGGAAGCCTCCACTTTTTAGGCGCCTGTTGAGCCAGTCCACCTTCTCGCTGCGAGTCCTGAGCGCGACTCGCTTTTTGGTGGCGCGCAGGCGTTTGGAGGGGTTGGCGCGCAGCCGGAAGGTGAGGACCTGGCCGGCCCGGAGGGCGGGCTCGAACAACCTGGGGGGAAAGGCCTCGGCGTAGCCCGGTTCCAGGGCCTGCCAGTCTGGCTCTGTCAGGGTCTGGACCAGGATCACGGGCCGTTCGTGTGGACGGGTGGGCTCAAGGCGCCAGAGGAGCCGTTCCCTCCCTTCTTTGAGGGCTGTGGAGACGGCTCTGCACAGGGTCCGGTGCATCTCGTAGGGGTTTGCAAGATCCTTCCGGACGGCCCTGGAGGCAGGGTTGAGGACCAGCTTGCTAATCCACATGGGCTTCCTCCTGAGGGGACGGGCCGCTCGGCACTGTGTTGGGGTCCAGGAGGTGCTCCTGGACGTGGCGGGCGGCGAAGCGGCGCTGGGAGAAGGGGCCTGCGGGCTGGTCGTAAACCATGCGGCCCTCCGAGGATTCCAGGATCAGCTTGAACGGCTTCTTCTCCGTCCTGTTCTCTACCAGGCACGGGTAGGTCTGCAACGCCTTTTGAAGGGGCATGTCCACGAGACCGTCTGGCAGGTAGGGAGGCGGGCTCGGGACGTAGCTCTTCCGGCCGAGGTAGAGCGGGAACCGTGGAGCCCTCAGCGCCCGGTGGGCGTGCTGCAGCAGCTCCTCGTCCCCTTCCAGCCCGGCTAGGAATGCGGCGTCGGAAAGGTAGTAACGCCAGCTCTGCTCGTTTCGCTTGTGCTCTAGGTTTGCGGTCAGGACGTTCTGGGCCGTCTGGTAGTCGACCTTGAGGACCCCTTCGCGGTCCACCCGTATGCCGAGCCGGAGCGCGGCTAGGTCCGACACGTCCTCGGTACGGTCACGCCCAAGAGCAGCTGCCAGCAGCCCCACCACGCCGCTCTTGGTGGGGTAGGGCCAGGTGTCACGGTAGTTGAGACGGCTACGGGTGCCCCACGACTGCATGGGCCCCTGAAGCCTGAGGAGCAGGGTGGCCATCTCACACCTCCAGGAGTGCCTGGAGTGCCTGTTCTACCTCGGTCTTGAGAGTGGCCAGGTCGGGCACGAGCGGGAACACGGACCTGAGTATCTGTTTGTCGGCTTTTGTGAGGTTCATGGCGGCTTTCCGCTCCCGGTCCAGCGTGCCGTACGCGTCGTCGAACTTCTTCCATTCTGTTGCCAGGGCTTCTGCGGACAGGTCGGAGATTGCCTTACCGCCCCTGGGGTAGACGGGTCGCTCGAAGGCGGTGGCGAGGTTGCGCGGCAGTCCGACACCGGCCCGGAAGGCCACGAAGAGCGGCGGGTTGTGAGCGGCGAACGCGTTTTGCTTTCCGGAGGGCAGGGTGCGGGTGAACGCTTCCAGGAAAGCGAGGGCGCCTCGGAGTGCCAGGTCCCTGTCCCCCTGGAGGTTGTCCACGAGCTTTTGCAGGTCGAGGAGGGCATACCGGTACAGGGTCGCGGAGTAGAACTCCACGTCGCCCATCATGCCGGTGTGAGCTCGCGCCTCGGTGTCGAAGTCCGTGTTTCTGGCCAGGTCGTCCACAGCTGTGTAGAAGTCGAACTCGCGGTCGACCCTGTGGGTGGAGATGGCGTGGGCGACCTGGGCGGCCGCTTCCCTTCCCAGCTCGGGGCGGTCTGCTACCATGCGGCCGAAGAGGGCGAGGTCCACTGCCTTCCCGCCGTCGAACAGGGCCTCGAGGGCGTTTTCGAGTTCACGGTGCTTCTTTGACTTGTTCTCGCCTTCACCATTTTCGGCGGGGAGGGATTCGAAGCAGTCCAGGCGGCTCAGCAGCAGGTCTGCGGCCTTCTCCAGCTCTCGGGCTCCCACGAAGAGCAGATATTTCGTTTTGAGCGGTTCGGTCTTGTCGGTCTTGTCGGTCTCGATGGCGAGGACACTGAGGGCTTTCTGGACGACCGACTTAGCCCTGTCCGTGGGGACGCCGCTGCCTTCAAGGCGCCGTACCAGCCACCTCGCGGCATACCTGGTTCTCACGGCCAGCGCTTCCACGTCCTGGCTGGGGAGATACTCCTTCAATGCGTCGCGGGCGGCCCGTTTCTGGGCCTGGCTGGAGATGCGGGCGCGCCGGACTCCTCCGAAGAGCGCGTCCTTGGGGCTCCCTGTGTCGTCCCGGTTGAGGTTGCTCGGTGCGACGGTTTGCAGAATGTGCAGTTCCAGGAGTTTCATTGCTTCACCTCCTGATTCGTCTTGTTGTTTTCCGTGCCGTAGAACTGACGGGCCCACTTTGCCTGGACCCGGGGCCGGGCCCTGAACCATTGCCAGAGGTCGCTGAGGAGGCGGGAGAAGTCGATGCCGCCTTCTGTCAGGGTGACTGCGTGGCGCAGGCGGAATGCGATCTGGTCGCGGTCGGCGTCGAGAAGGGCGAGGAACCGCTTCTCGATGCTGGCGGACTTGGTGGCCTTCTCTCTGAGGGCGGTGGCTAGGGTGCGTCCTTCCTGGTGGTCGCCGTCCTTGAGGGCGTAGAGGGCTGCGACCAGGTAGAGGGCCTCACGTTCCCAGCGGTCTTTCGTGACGAAGGGCTCCACGTACGGCATGGCGGGGGGATACGAGCCGGGGCTGAAGGCCAGGCTGTGCCGGAGGGCGGCGCGGGCCCTGCCCCATGCCTTCTCAGACTTGAGTTTCTGAAGGTGCTTGACGAAGTCCGTTGCCCTGTCCATGCTTCCGCTCCTTGCAGATTTTTCGCATCAGGTCCTGGAACCGTCTCTCTGCGCGTTCGATTGATGCGAGGTGGCGCGCCTGTGTTCCCAGGGAGATCCGGGTGGACGCCCAGGCATGTCTGGCGGCGCTGCAGATGCACTCGAGCCAGAATTCCGTGGCCCCGTTTTCGCCGAGTTTCTGGAGGAACTCCGGGAAGGAGGCGTCCAGACTGAACCAGTAGAGGCGTTCCAGGGGAAGCGAGCGTGCGAGAGACGAGGCCGCATCGCGCCGGTTGGGCCCCAGGACGTCCCGGGCCAGGCTTTGAGCGAGATCGGAGAGCTTGGAGCCGAGGTCGTTGGCCTTGCGGACGGCTTCGTTGAGCTTGAGTTGCATAAGTGCGGTCAGCGCTCCGCGGGGAATGGGGTACACGTCACGACGGATGTCCAGGACTTTCCCCCGCTTGCGTTGGTCGAGGACCTGGCCGATCACTCTCAGGGCCAGGTAGTCCTCCTCTTTGTCGTCCGCGAGGTACGAGAGCAGTTCATTGGCGTGCTCCAGAGTGGCGGGCATGGAGTGGGTTTTCGGGTGCAGCATGGAGTCGAGGTCGCGCCAGAAGCTGCGTTCCGCGAGGAGCCGCCATGGGGCGGGGGCCTTGATCCCGCCCGTGTAAGCGAGCATCGGGTCGCGGAACTGTGTGGCTTCCGGCTTCACTCCGGGGCCGTAGGCCATGTACTGCACACCGTCTCCCGTGTCCAGGAAGCGGACGGCGCGGCTGAGCCATGTGTAGACGCGGGTCCGCCCGGAGAACAGCATCTCCTTGCGGCCGCCTGTGAGGTTGTGGGTCATCAGGGGTTCCTGCTCCCATATGGGAGCGTCGGACGCGAAGTCCTGGGTGCTGTAAGGCACGAGATTGAAGAGGAGGGTCTGGAAAAGAGTGTCTCCGGTGGGCAGGAAGACAGCGGCGGACGCAAGCGGGCCGGCTGTGCCGGAGGTGACTTCCAGGCGGTTGATGGTGCCTGACACGGCGAATGCCTGATGTACCAGGAGGGCCCTGGCCGCCTGTGCGTAGCTGGCCCTGCTGGGATCTTTGTCCGTGTTGTAGTCAGACAGGGTAGAGTTGTTGCCGCTGGCAAGTTCTGGCACCAGCTTGGTCCACGGCATGGGGGCCGGCTTTTCGGGAAGGTCTGCCACCTGGAAGAACGGTGCTTCCGGGTGAAACAGGAAGAACCGCTCCCGGTAGCGGGAGAGATAGGCACGGATGGGATCGTCCGGGAAGCGTCCCTTTCGCCACAACTCCAGAGCGTCCTCCAGCCGTTTGGGTCCCTCCAGGGCCCGGTGGAGGACCGCCAAGAGGAGGCGGTGCAGGGCGGCCTCTTCGAGAGGCGAGGGGGTGTCGATGCGTACGATGTTGTGTGCGTCGAGGAGTACCTCCTCAAGGCCGATCTCCTCGATCCGGCCGTTCCTGAGGACATGGATCCATGGCTCGTACAGCAGGGAAAACTTCTTCATGTTGACGTCCTCCGTGCGCTGTGTGAGGGCGCAGACGGGCCTGCCGGGACGTCTGTGTAGACGACGCCGAGCTCGGGGTCGAGGTCCACGCGGAAGGCGCTGCCGCTGGTGCTGAAGACACGGCCGGCTACCAGGGGGTGCAGGTGGAGAAGGAGCCCGGACTCCCGCCACGCTGCCGGCGGGCTCTCGCGCGAAAGTTCCTGGGGGATGGGGTAGCGGGAGAGCCGGACGGCCCTCTGGAAGATGGCCACTGCGTCTTCCGGGGACAGCTTGCCGTTTAGGCTGACAGGTCGTGCCCCGTGGGGGTCGAGCGAGAAGCGGTCCCCGGCCCGGAACACGGGGACGACCGCGACGCCCGGTTCGCCCAGCCGGGTAAGGAGGCGCTGGGTGTTCTTGTCCTCCGTGTCGTCGTCGAGGCGGAAGTCCGCTACCATAGCGGCCTCGTCGGTGGAGGAGAGGAGCTTTTCGAGGTCGCTGAGGGAGAGCTTTTTTGCGATCTCGGCTTCGGCTTCCCGGCGCCTCTGGAGGCTGCTGTAGCTTTCCCGTGCGCGCTCTCGCAGATGTTCCGGGAAGCTGCCGGGATCACTCTCGTAAACCGCCTCGAGAAGCGGTTCGATGTCTGCGGGAAGGCTCAGGGTGGCCCTTGCCTGCAGTGCCATCCACGTCGCGAGCAGGACGAAGTCCTCGTAGACGCTGTCCCAGTGGAGGGGGCTGCCGAAGTCCAGGTCTTCCGGCACGCCGAGGAGGAGCACGGGGTTCGTGTGCCACCGGGGCCGTTGCCTGTCGTGGCGGTGGAGGCGTCCTGCCCGCTGGAAGATCAGGTCGATGGGTGCCAGGTCGCTGTAAAGGAGGTCGAAGTCCAGGTCCAGGCTCTGCTCTGCGATCTGCGTGGCGATCAGTATTGCCCTTGCGGGCCGCGGTCCGTGTTTGCCGAAGAGGGCCAGGGCGATCGTCTCCCGCAAGGCCCTTTCCTCCGCGGGGAAGCGGGCGTGGAGGAGGAGGACCAGGGTGCCGTCCGGCAGGCGCTTGCCGACCACCCGGTCCGCATTCTGGGTGGCGGCGGTCCTGACTTCCTCCCACGGTCCGGTTGCCGGGCCGGGCCCGAGAAGTTCGCAGAGCTCCTTCAGGGTCAGCGGCATGCCTTCGCCGAGGGCGCGGTAGAGGCTCTGCGCACGGCTGACGGTGTTCACGATGGCTCCGAGGGCCCCCGGGAGGGAGGCGAGGAGCCTGCAGGCGATGGCTTCGACTTCCGCTGAGTGGATCCTGAGGGTCACCTCAGTCACCCTGGGAGGGGCCAGGGAGACGACGGTGACGGGTTCGTCTCCTGCGAAGGCCATCATCCTGGGATAGGGGCCCGGTTCCACTCCTGTCAGCGCGGTCCCTGTCCAGGCCTCGATAATCTCGGACCTTCGTGAGGCCGGCAGTGTGGCAGTCATGACGATGGTGCTGGACTCGAGGGCCCTGAGCCACCGGAGAAGGGTCAGGAGGAGACCAGACGTGTACACGTCGTAAGCGTGGACTTCGTCGAGCACGACGACTCGGTTCATGAGGCCCCAGAGGCGCACGAAGTGATGCTTGACCCGGAGCACCCCGAGCAGGGCCTGGTCTACCGTGCCGACTCCGTACGGCGAGAGCATGGCCCGCTTCCGCGCGGAGAACCAGCTGGCCGCTGATGCCGGGCTCCTGTCGTCTGGGTCCCCGACGTGCTCCGGGCGGATTGCCTCTGGGATTTCCGCGTGGCCGGGTGCGAGGATGGTGGTGCCGTGCTGCAGCTGAAGCTGTGCGGTGCCCGGAGGCAGGAGCCGTTCGAGGAATGCCCGGGCCCTGTGGAAGAGCCCGTTCGCGGTTGCCTGGGTAGGAAGTGCGAAGTAGAGGCCCCGGTGCCCGAGGGCGCACTGGAGGAGGTGGCTGGCGTAGAGAGCGGCCTCGGTCTTCCCGGCGCCCATTGGGGCTTCGATGAGGATGAGGTGCGGCTTGCCGGATGCTGCGTTGACTGCAGCGGGGATGGCCTGCTGCAGCTGGTTGGGGGAGATGTCCGGGAAAAGGCTGTGGAACTGCTTTGGTGAATCGTGCTCGTGGCGATGCCAGCGGATTGAGTCCAGTGCAGCCTCGGCCAGGCGGAGGGCATGGGGCCAGTAGCTGGCATCCAGAGGGTTTCGGCCGTAAGGGAACAGTCGTGGGTCGGAGGCCACCCAGTCGGAAAAGGACGCCAGGGCCATGATGCGGAGGATTGCCTGGGGGCTCGTGCTCTCTACTGTTGTCGGGTACCGGATCCCGAGGCACTCGGCCATATAGTCCATGAGCCAGGCGCGGGCTTCCCGCCAGGGGTCCGGTTCCAGGCGCAGGAGGAGGCGGGCCTGGTCGGTACCGTCTTTGAGCGAGGGAAGGAATCCGTGATGAGCGCCAAGGGCTTTGCCCAGGTCGTTCGCGACTCGGGCCGACACACCGCGCCGCTCCAGGAGCTGTCTCAGGAAGATCTTGGTGAAGACACCATGCGCTACTGGGTGGTCCTGCAGCGCGTCGTTCCAGGTCAATCCGGCCTCGCGGACCCTGTTTGCCCCCTGAGGCCAGAGCACCTGGAAAGAGGGGCTGGCTTTGCCCAGGTCGTGGAGGCCGATGACGAAGGAAACCCAGGCCAAAGCCTGGTCGGTGGGAAGGCCCCAGTCCGCTTCATACCGCCGGCGGGTTCGGGGTGGCTCGCGTAAGAGGACTGCTTTTGCCACAGCGGCGGTATCGAGCAGGTGGGCGAGGAGGGAATGCGGAGGGTTTCCGCTCTTTGCCCACAGCGATAGTGCAGGGTGGTTCCGTGTCGTTGCCATCTGGTTGTGCAGTGTTCTTCCTCCGCGGATCAGCGGAGCGTCGCCATCGGGCTGCCAGATCCGTACTTGCAGGGGCGCTCCTGCTGGTCCCGTACGTCCTGGCCTGGCCCACGGCCGTGCTGCTGAAGTCTCCAATGCACCATTATCCGCATGGGCGGAGAGGGATGTCAACCCCTGTTCTGTGGTTCTTGAGGGGAGGATGACCGGGTTGCTGTGCCAGGATACGGGGGCTCCCGCGAAATCCGCCGATGTTCGGCAAACGCAAGTGCTGGAAGTGCTTCCAGGTTCGGGACTGTGATCCTGGAAGGTCTTTTCCCGGGACGGCCGTGGCCCGGGCCGGTTGGCTCCTGCCGCACGCTACGTCGTGTCGCGGGTCGCAAGCACCCGCACCAGGACCCAGGCGTCCTGTTGTGGAGCGGCAGGTCTGCTTTCATCGTTTGGCCCGCGGGCCGGTTGGGTTCGGGCCCGGGCCCTGGGCGGGAGCCTGTCGGCGGTGCATGCTCTCCGGCCGGTGCTCGGGCCCGGCGGGTTCGAAGACGAGGATGCGGACGTCGGTGAGCCCTCCGAGTGCCCGCTCGATCCTGGGGCGGACCTCGGACCAGGCGAGGCCTCCGAGTCCGCAGCCGAGGGGCGGGATCGCGATGGAGCGGATGCCGCGCCGGCGGATTTCGGCCGCGAGTGCCTGGAGGCCTGCTTCGATGTCCTCGATGCGCGACCTGTCGCGCCAGTGGCGCTTGGTCGGGAAGTTGATGATGTACCGCGGGCTGGCCTGTCCGGTCTCGAAGACGAACAACCTGCCGGGCCGGACCTGTCCCCGGCGGCACGCGGCGGCGTAGGCCCTGAAGTTCTCGGGCCACGCGTGCCTGAACTGCAGGGCGATGCCGCGTCCTGCAACCCCGACGCAGTTGACCGCGTTGACCAGCGCCTCGGCGTCGGAGTTCAGCAGGTTCCCGGTCGTGTACTCGATCACGTGCCTCATGTCACCTCCGCCCGGTGCCCGCGCGTGAAACGCGCGTCGGCCCCGGCGGGGGCCTGAAGCGGTTCCGGGCCTAGCGTACAACCTTCCAGATCCCCTTCCTGGCTGCTTTTGCCTGGTCACGGGCCTTGCGGAGCCTTGCGGAGTGCTTGCCTGCGGTGGAGGGGTCCAGGTCCGCCCAGCCGGCCCGGAGGATCTCCTCCTGGACGAGCTGGCGCTTTTCGGTCCACAGGAACACGATGTGGCGGCCCACCGGGTCGGTGGTCTTCGGGTCCCATTCCACGTGGACCGGGGAGCCGTACGGGAGCAGTGTCTCGGCGAAGCTGCGTGCCTGGGTCCCGAGGCGGACCAGCTGGAGGACTGGCAGGCGCATGCGCCGGGCCTGGGCCAGGGCGTGTTCGCTGGCGTAGGTTTGCGGGGCGTCGATCCCTGCCAGCCGCACCGCTCTCGGTGCGTGCAGTTCGTATACGGGGGTGTCGTGGAGCCAGAGGGAGTCAGCGGACCCCCACCTGGAGACCCGTGCCGGGACGGTACCCGGCTGGGCCTCGGGTGGGGGGTTTTGCAGGGAGGAGTACACCGAGATGGCTATGGAGGTCGCGATCGAGAGGACCAGGACGATGTAGATCCACGTGGCGACGTCGTTGATGCTGATGTTGGTGGGGGCTCTGCGCTTTGCGGGAGCAGCGCCTGTCCTGTGGGTCATGTCGTAGACCCTGGTGATCAGCCTCAGGAACGTCGTCTGCCACACGGGCAGCCTCCTGGCAGGAGGCTACCCGGCGGCCTGGCTGCTATTCAACCGGGCGGCCCAGGTCCGGGACCGTGGACACGGCCTGTGGCTCAGCCGCGGAGGATCTGGGCGGCCTGCCTGGCCGCGATGGCCAGCAGGAATGCGGCGAAGATGCGCTTCAGGAAGGCTGCTGGGAGGCTCAGGGCGATGGCGCTTCCGGCTGCGGCTCCGAGGGCGGAGGCTACGGCGGCGGTGATGGCCTGGCTGCGGGAGATGTGGCCCGCGGACGAGTACTGGCAGGCTGCCAGGGCGCTTGACGGGGTGATGGCGAGGAGGCTTGTGCCCTGGGCTGCCTGCTGGCTGAATCCGAGGACCACGAGGACGGGGACGAAGACGGTGCCGCCGCCGACCCCGAGGAGGCCTGACAGGAGGCCTGCCAGGGTGCCTGCGAGGGCGCTGGCGGCCACGTGTGTGGCCGGGTCGGACAGGCGCAGCCCGGCCGGCGAGAACCCGGACAGGACCGCCAGGCATGCGGCTGCCAGGAACGCGAGGAACATTGCCCTCAGCGGCCGCGGCCTGACTCCGTCGGCGACGGACGCCCCGGTGATCGCCCAGATGGCGGAGACCCCGGCAAGCATCGCCGCGTGGAGGGGCGAGGCCTTTCCGGAGGCCAGGTAGACCGCGGCGGACACTGCGGAGGACCCGACCATGGCGGCGAGGCTGGCGGCGTGGGCGGCGTGCTGGCCGTAACCCAGGAACGCGGTGAGGATCGGGGTGGTGACGGTGCCGCCGCCGAGGCCGGTGAGGCCGGAGGCCAGGCCGCCCGCCAGGCAGGCCACGAGGAATCCCGGGCCGTGCTGGCGGACAGCCTGGGTCATGCGGATGGCGTCGTTCTGCGGAGCCAGAGGGTCGCGCCGAGCATCAGTGCACCCGCCAGGCACGCGGCCCCGACGGTCCTGAGGACGGGCTTGCGGCGGGCCCTGGGGCGGGTCCTGGCAGGCAGTGCCGGGGTTTCCAGGAGGATCCTGCTGAGCACCGTGCTGACCGGGAGCCCGGATGCTATGGAGAGGGCCTGGGCGGCGTCGAAGGTGTCCTGGTCGACTGCGAGCTGAACCACCACGGACATGATGTCCTCCTGCCTGGATGCCTGTGCGAACTGCGGGTATTATACAGCTTTGCGCCCCGGTGCGTAGTGGGCGGCGTGCTTTTGGCCGCCGCCGGGCCTCCTTACCGGAGGAGCAGGGCGGCGGTTGCGGCGAGGGCCCCGGCGCCCAGGAGGAGGTCGGCCAGGCCTCCGGTCCTGACTGCTGCCAGGCTCTGGCGGGACTGTGCTGGCCAGAAGACCGGGACGCCTTCGGGCGTGAGCAGGTCGGCAAGGAGATGGGTGGCCATGCCGGCCCAGGTGGCTACGCCCTGGAGCCCGGATCCCGTTGCGAGGAAGAGGGCTCCTGACCCGGCGAGTGCGAGCAGGGAGTGTGTTGCTCCCCGGTGGCCTGTGGCCAAACCGAACAGCAGCAGGCCGAGCGCGGCGAGGGTGGCTGAGAAGACGGGGCGTGGCAGCTGCACTCCGAGGTATTGGGT
>Ga0272449_1002818_pt1 | contig 15704 bp, 13 predicted proteins | sample YNPCB0241_FD_198679 | JGI IMG/M metagenome (GOLD analysis project Ga0272449, IMG submission 198679) | Hot spring sediment microbial communities from Yellowstone National Park, WY, United States - YNP-CB-024-1 | ecosystem: Environmental > Aquatic > Thermal springs > Hot (42-90C) > Sediment...
ATAAAGCTTACGAAATTCTTCATTTTCCCTTTTAAGAATTTCAATGATCTCTTCTTCTCTCATGGAACACCTCCTAAAAAATGTTTTTTATAATTCTACAATAAAATGGGATTTTTTTGAAAAATTTTTTTAGAATATTATCTATGAGAATTTTCTTTATTACTTTTTTCTCTCTTTATGCTTTAATTCATGCCTATTTTTTTATTAAACTTAAATCAGCTTTTAATATTTCCCTTTTAATTCAAATTGCTATTGTCTTTTTTCTCTTATTGATGGTTTTTTCTCCTATAATAATAAGAATTTCAGAAAAAGAAGGATTAGAGACTTTTGCGATTATACTCTCCTGGATTGGCTATTTGTGGATGGCATTTATTTTTCTTTTTTTATTCTTTGCTTTAATAACAGATTTTGGAAGATTTTTGCTCTTTCTAATTTCAAAAGTAATAGGTAGAGAGCTTTCACTGCTTAGTTTTCTCGGAATAAAAAAATTTCATTTTATATTTCCCTTTGTTTGTGCCTTTTTGTTTGTTTTTTATGGATATTTTGAAGCTCAAAATATAAAAATTGAAAGAATCACTATTGAATCAGATAAGGTAATTAATAATTTAAGAATTGTTCAGATTTCAGATGTTCATATTGGTTTAATTATCAGAAAGGATAGAGTAAGAAACATTGTTGAAAAAATAAAAAGTTTAGACCCTGATATTGTAGTTTCTACAGGAGACCTTGTTGACGGACAGATAGATAGGCTTAACAGCATTGCTGAAATATTAAAAGAATTGCAACCACCCTTTGGTAAGTATGCTATAACAGGAAATCACGAGTTTTATGCAGGAATTAATCAGGCACTATCATTTACTGAAAAATCAGGATTTAAGATTTTAAGAAATGAAGGAGTTTATATAGAGAAATTTAATGTTAATATAGTTGGAGTTGATGACTTAGAAGCAATAAGATTCAGATTTAACCCAACGATTTCAGAGGTTGAACTTTTAAAAAATTTTCAGAATGGAGGTTATTTAATTTTACTTAAACATAGACCTCTAATAAATGAGCAATCTAGAGGGCTTTTTGACCTTCAACTTTCTGGACATACACATAAAGGACAACTTTTCCCATTTAGTATAATTACAGCTTTATATTATCCAAAGCATGCTGGTTGTCTTAAAGATATAAATGGATGCTATTTGTATATAAGTCGTGGAACAGGAACATGGGGTCCACCAGTAAGAATATTTGCTCCTCCTGAAATTACTGTTATTGATATAATTAGAAAATTTTAAATATAATTTAGGATTGGATTATTCTGAATTTATTACAAACATTGCAGGGGGATGGTGGATTTTCTGAAATGTAATCCTTTCTGAACCTTTTATATTCTTTAGAGTTCCATATAGAGTATAAATTTTTATTTTTTATATTCCCGAAATACAAATTTTTCACATCTTTAGCAGGAATACCTGTGAATACACAGGGTGACACATATCCGAGTGAATTTATGAATAGGGCTGACAGCGCTCTTTCAGAACAAACTTTTGATTTTTTATAGGGATGGGGTATATTAAAAGATATCTCCAATTTTTCCTTTTTACCTTTTTCTGTTATTTTCTCTAATTTATCTATTAATAAATTATACTCTTCGATGTTTTTAGGAATAAGGGATTCTGATTCAAGGGAGAAGTCTGGAATTAAATCAAGAAGACTTATTATTACGTGATCAATCCCATAATTTGAGAAAAAAGTAGGAATATCTTCAATTTCATCAAAATTTGATGAAAGTAATAAATAGGCAATATGAATTTTTGGAGTTAAAAGCCCTTTATTTATCCTTTTTTTATGGAGAGTATTAATAATCGTCAGTATTTTTTCAATTTTTGTCCCCTCTCTTAATAAATCGTTCTTCTTTATACCTGTTAAAGAGAAGGCTATAATATCAAGTCCTGAATCGATGATTTTGTCAATTTCTTTATCTCCAATAAGCATGCCATTTGTTGTTGTTCCAACAATACAACCCTCATTTTTTGCAATTTCTACAAAATCAAAAAAATGAGGATTTAAAAAGGGTTCTCCCCAACCCTGTAAATAGAGAAGTTTAACCTTTTTTAAATAAGGAACAATATTATAAAAATCTTTCAGACTGAAATTCTTACCTATCCATTTTTTTCTATAAACTGTGTGAGGACAATAAAAGCAAGAGGCATTACAAAGCCCCGATATTTCAAGTTGAATCCAGTCAAGATTTGGAAAGAGTAATTTTTCAAAAAATTTCATTAAAAGTTATTATAAAGGATGGAGAGTTTTTTTTCATCTCTTTATGTTCATATTCCCTTTTGTATTAAAAAATGCAAATACTGTAGTTTTTACTCAGTACCTTATGAAAAATTTTTAGAATTACTCTATGTGGATGCCTTGGTTAAAGAAATAGAACTTACAAAAAAGATTGCCCATCATATTAAAACTATCTATATAGGTGGTGGAACTCCAAGTTGTTTGAGCATTAAAGCATTAGAAAAAATACTTTCAGCCCTGATAGAAAATTATAAAATTCAAGAAAATGTCGAGTTTTCTATAGAAGTAAATCCTTCGACAGTATCTATAGAAAAACTTAATTTATTCAGAGATTTTGGAGTCAATAGAATTAGCATTGGTATACAATCTTTTTTTGATAATGAACTAAAAATTTTAGGGAGACTCCATAACTATAAAGATGCATTGAAAGTCCTAAAAACAGTAATAAATTCAGGTTTTGAAAATGTTTCAGTTGATCTAATTTATGGAATTCCTTATCAAACAATAACAAGTTTTATCAACTCAATAAAAATTGCTACTTCCTTTTCGATAAAGCATATTTCATTGTATGAATTATCTATAGAGAAGGGAACTCCATTAGAAAAAGATTTAAAAAAGAGCAAGATAAATCTATCGATTGAAGATGAAATAGAAAGAATGTATCTTACAGCATCAGAATACTTAGAAAAGATAGGATTTCAAAAATATGAAATCTCAAACTTTGCATACAAAGGATTCGAATGTAAGCATAATTTGGCTTATTGGATGAGAATTCCATATCTTGGTTTAGGACCTTCAGCGCATTCTTTTATAGGTAATAAAAGATTTCATAATCCTTCAAATATCTTTTCCTATGCTAAGATTAAAGAGAAAAACAGAACTGAATGGATAGATGATTATATTGTTACGCCCTCTGAGGAAATAAAAGAGAAAATATTTCTTGGTATGAGAATGAGAAAAGGAGTAACTGTTAAAAGCCCCTGTTTAATTAAATTTTTTAGAAGATTTAATAGTGAAGGATTGATTAATTTAAAAGACAACAAAGTAAGTCTAACGGATAAGGGAATGTTACTTTCTAATGAGATTTTTGTGCAGGTAATATCACATATTGAAAACTGTCCTGTCTGTAAACAAGTATAAGCAAATCCTGTCTGGCAGACTGTGTAAGTAATTCATAAAATTCTTTAATATTACTTAAAGATTTTTTGTTAATCTCTACTATTATGTCTCCTTCCTTCAGTATACCCAAAGCATGACTATTTTCGCTGACTTTTTTAACAAAAACACCATTAACAGCTCTTTTTAAAGAAGTTTTAACAGCTTCAGGAATCTCAGAAACTTCAACTCCTTGTATTTGTAATAATGGTTTAATTTCAGTAAATCCAATTTGAGCAGGAGGTTCTTCCATAGTAACTTTAAAAATTTTTTGAATGCCTTCTCTGAAAACTTTTAATTCAATAGTCTCTCCTGCAAATTTTACTGATATTTCTCTTTGTAGTTCATTAAGATTATTTACTTTTATAGAATCAATTTCAACTATAACATCTCCTCTTTTTAATCCAGCCTTATCAGAAGGTCCGCCTTCGTAAATATTTGTGATTATTGCACCTTGAGATATTCCTATAATTCGCCCAATTTCATTTGTAACTGTCTGAGCCTGTAACCCTAACCATCCTGGCTTTCTTTTAATCAATCTATTGATATCAGAATAGAAGTTTCCTAATAATAATACCTCTGAATTAGAAGCACTTTTTATGACAATACCAAGAGGATTTAGTTCTGGTGAAATTAACAGAGAACCAGCTGTGTGATTTCCTTCAATTATTGCTTTACTTTCCTGGATATTACCTTTTACAACTAATATTTTAGGCTCTTCAATTAGGGTTAAAAGAAAAAAAATATTATTTTTTTTCTGTGGTATTTGAAAACTAACAGGTGATAAATTTTTATCAATTTTTAAGAAAACTAAATTTAATTTAGAATCAACTGCAACAATATTTTTTGATCCCTCTACAATATCTAAAGGAGCAATTACAATATTTTTATCAATTGCTACACCAATTCCTTTATTTAAAGAAATCAGAGAAGAAAAAAAATTCTTTTCAATGTTTTCGATGGAATCTTTCAAAGAATTTTCAAAATCTGCTTTCACATATGCAGGTTGAAATAAAAATAAAAAGAAAATGATGGTTGAAATACAAATTTTTATAAAAGTTTTGGTATAACTTTTATCTTTAAGCATCTTTTAGTATTATGTTCAATTTTGTATCTGTCGTCAAGTCTATACCCTGCAATAAATACAATTTCTCCTGAATTTTCTATAATAGGAATTAAGTCTCTCTCATCTCTTGGAATTTTCTCATCAACAAAAAAATCTTGAAGTTTTTTCTTTTTTCCAAATCCGAAGGGATAAAAGAAGTCTCCAGGCTTTCGTGGTCTTAAAATTAAGGGGAAATTTATCTTTTCTCTATCAATATATACAGTATTTTTCCCATCTCCAAAATCTTTTACTTCTTCTCTGTCTAATTCTTCTATGGAGAGAACAATGGATGCTTCTTGTAAAAATATTTCACCTGGTTTTGATATTTCATATGTTGAAAGTTTTTTAGGTGGTTCTGCTGAAATTACTAATGTTGAATAATTCTTTATTGCTTTTATACCCTTTGGTAAATATATTCTATCTCCGGGTTTTCCTTTTTTAATTAAATCAATTATTTTTTCTATATGGTCAAACTCTATCCCTCTTAAATCTTTTACGCTGTCAATGGCAACTCTTAAAGCTCTTCGTAGAATAACTATATTTAGGATTTCCATAGGATTACAAAATAGTTCTACTTTTTGGTCAGTCTTTCTACTCATTAGTCTCATTAACGATTTTGTTACTGCAACATTTATATAATCATTTTCTTCTCTCATTATATCAGCAGTTTTAGAAATTATTTTTGTTGCCTGAGGAGAAATTGACTTAATCACAGGCATAAGAGTATGTCTGATTTTGTTTCTAAGATATTTCAAGCTTTCATTAGATGGATCTTTTATATATTGAATATTTCTTTTATTTAAGTATTCTTCGATTTCAACCCGTTCTATTTCTATTAGTGGTCTTATAATTTTTTTCCTTACAGGTGGAATACCACTTAATCCAGCAGGACCTGAACCTCTTAAAAGTCTCATAATTACAGTTTCTGCCTGATCATCAGCATTATGAGCAACTGCAATTTTATCTGCTTTTATATTGAGGCTTATCTGATCAAGAGCGCCATATCTTAAGATTCTTGCTGATTCCTGTAAATTAATTTTTTCTTGTTTGGCAAATTCTCTTACATCTACAGATTTTGTATAGAAAGGCAAATCCAAATCATTACAAATTTTTTGACAAAATTCAATTTCTTTGGGCGTTTCATTAGGTCTTAATCCGTGGTCAATATATGAAGCAGAGATCTTAAGTTTATATTTAATTTTTAATTCTCTTAGAACATGAAGCAGACATACAGAGTCAGGACCACCTGAAAGTCCAACAAGAACATGATCTCCAATAGACAACATATTAAACTTTTCTATTGTTTTTTCTACTTTTTGTAATAAATCCATAATTGATAATTTTAACAGATTTGCTAAGTAAATTAAAAAGGGGCAGTATTAACCTGCCCCTTAAAAATTATTCATCGCATCCTAACATTGGTGAGAAAATTTTTTTTGAAGCACCACAAAGGGGGCAAACCCATTCTTCAGGTAAATTTTCAAAAGGAACTCCGGGAGGAATTTTTCCTTTTTTGTCTCCTTTTTCAGGGTTATAAATATAGCCACATCTTCCGCAAACCCATTGTTGTATTTTTTTGTCTTCTGAAATATTATTTTCCTTAATTAAAGTTTTCCAGAGTCCATGGAGATTGCAATATTCACGAGCTGATACTTCATTTGCAGTTATTTCAAAAAATGCTTCAGGGGTTTGACCTAGATTAAGAAACTGTCTATAAACTTTGCCATCTGCTATAAGTTCAATCCATTCAATATAATGTTTTTCCTCCATTGGATGGGGAATACTTCCAACCTTTACTTTGTATCCCTTTTCAGATTTTTCAATTACAGGAACATGCTTTTCTTGTGAAGCATCAATAGTGTTTTCTGTAAAAAGTTTCATAGGTTGTCCACAGCATACAAGCTCTCCAATACCTTCATGTAACACCTCTACAATGTTACCACACCTTTCACATTTGTAGATTTGTAATTTTTTTGTCATAGTCAACCTCCCTTCTTTTTATTAATTAATTATAAATTTTTATATTTGTTAAAATCGATATTGACTTTTTTATTTTATTATTTTATAATAATTATAAAATAAATTTGGAGGTGGAAAAATGGAAGTAAGAATGCCTTTATTAGGTGAAAAAATTGAAGACAGAAAAGTTAAAACAACCCATGGAGTAATCAATTTCCCTGCAGATTACGCTGGGAAGTGGGTAGTTCTTTTCAGTCATCCTGCTGATTTCACTCCAGTATGCACAACTGAATTTGTTGCTTTTCAGAAAAGATTTGAAGAGTTTAAAAAATTAAATTGTGAACTGATTGGTCTTTCCATTGATCAGGTTTTTGCTCACATTAAATGGGTTGAATGGATTAAAGAGAAATTAGGAGTAGAAATATCATTTCCTATTATTGCCGATGACATGGGAGAAGTGGCAAAATCATTTGGTATGATAAGCCCTGCAAAAGGAACAAACACAATCAGAGCAGTATTTATTATTGATCCACAGGGTATTTTGAGACTTGTTCTTTATTATCCACAGGAAGTTGGAAGAAATATTGACGAGATTTTAAGGGCTGTTAAGGCTTTACAGACATCAGATGCAAACAAAGTAGCCATTCCAGCTGGTTGGCCTAATAATGAACTTATCGGAGATAAAGTTATCATACCTCCTGCTTCTGATGTAAAAACATCCCAGGAAAGACAAAAACAGTTTGAATGTTTTGACTGGTGGTTCTGCTATAAGAAACTTTAAATTGAATTAGCCCCTCTTAAGAGGGGCTTTTTATTTCTGATATAATTAATTTTATGAAAGCATGGATTATTAAGGAAATATCTGATTTAACCCATAACTTTGAACCATTGATTTTAGCTAATATTGATGACCCAATTCTATCTGACTATGAGATACTTATTAAAGTTCATGCCTGTGGAGTATGTCATACTGAGATTGATGAGATAGAGGGTAGGGCAATGCCTTCATTTTTACCAATTGTTCCAGGACATCAGATTGTTGGAGAAGTGGTAGAGGTGGGTAAGGTTGTAACCAAATTTAAAATTGGTGATAGAGTAGGAGCAGGATGGATTTACTTTGCCTGTGGTAAGTGCGATTATTGTAAAAGGGGCTTAGAAAATCTCTGTGAAGATTTTAAAGCAACTGGTAAAGATGCCAGTGGTGGATATGCAGAGTATTTCAAAATTCATGAAGATTTTGCTTTCTTTATTCCTGAAAATTTTACATATGAAGAATCTGCTCCGCTTTTCTGTGCAGGAGCTATTGGTTATAGGGCATTAAAGCTGGCTAAATTAGAAAATGGCCAGAATATTGGGCTTGTTGGGTTTGGTGCATCTGGACATATTGTTTTAAAAATCATTAAATATCTATATCCAGACTCTAAAGTTTTAGTTTTTTCAAGAACTGAAAAAGAAAGAAATCTTGCCAAAAAACTTGGTGCATACTGGACAGGAGATTTTGACGAAGAACCTCCTGAAAAAATTAATTCGGCTATAGATACAACACCAGTCTGGAAACCACCTTTTTTAATACTAAAATACTTAAAACCTTCTGGCAGGCTAATTATAAATGCAATAAGAAAGGAAGAAATAGATAAAGAAGAGTTATTAAAAATTGACTATTCAAGAGACTTATGGCTTGAAAAGGAGATAAAGTCTGTGGCAAATATAACGAGAAATGATATCTCAGAATTTCTTTCATTAGCAAGTAAAATTCCTATAAAACCTGAGATTGAGATTTATGAATTCAAAGATGCTAATAAGGCATTAAATGATATAAAAAATAGAAAAATCAAAGGTGCAAAAGTTTTAAAAATATATTGACATAAAATAAATATATTTAATACAATCAAATTAATCCCTGGGGGAGGTCATAAAGGGCCTGAGAGTTCCCATTAAGGGAAGACCCCTTGAACCTGAACCGGGTAATGCCGGCGTAGGGAATGGGAGAGGCTGAATAAAACCAACCTCTATCCTGCAGGGATAGAGGTTTTTTATTTGGGAGGGTTTAATGAGGGTAAAAGTAAATGGTGTTGAAATGGATGTAATGGCAGATACAATAGCAAAGTTATTAAAGGAGCTTGATATTAATCCATCAAGAGTAGTTGTTGAAGTAAATCTTGAAATAGTAAAGAGAGTTCATTTTGATGAATATAAAATTAAAGAAGGCGATTCTATTGAAATCGTCAATTTTGTTGGAGGAGGATAAAATGACGGATCCATTAATTATCAAAGGAATTGAATTTAAATCAAGGCTTTGGGTTGGCACAGGAAAATATAAGAATTTTGAAGAAACTGCTCGTGCTATAGAAGCCTCAGGAACGGATGTTGTAACTGTTGCAGTAAGAAGAGTAAACATAATAGATCGTTCTCAGGAAAATCTTCTTGATTACATAGATCCTAAAAAATATAAAATTTTACCAAATACAGCAGGTTGTTACACTGTTGAAGATGCTCTGCGATATGCAAGATTAGCAAGAGAAGCAGGTGTATCAGATATGATAAAACTTGAAGTAATAGGCGATGAGAAAACTCTATTTCCAGATGTATGTGGATTACTCAAGGCAACTGAAATTTTAGCAAAAGAAGGATTTATTGTATTGCCTTATACAAACGATGACCCTATTACAGCAAAAAGACTTGTTGATGCAGGAGCGGCAGCAGTAATGCCTCTTGGTGCACCAATCGGTTCAGGACTTGGAATAAGAAATCCCTATAACATAAAGATAATTCTTGAAACTGTAGATGTTCCAGTAATTGTTGATGCAGGCGTGGGCACTGCTTCAGATGTAGCTATTGCAATGGAACTTGGCTGCGATGCTGTCCTTGTAAATACCGCAATAGCAGGAGCAAAAGATCCGATAATGATGGCAGAAGCATTAAAACATGCTTGTATTGCAGGAAGACTTGCCTACAAGGCTGGGAGAATTCCTAAAAAACTTTATGCTTCTGCAAGTTCTCCAATTGAGGGAATGCTTATATGAAATTTAATCTTTATCTAATAAGTGACAGAAAACTTTTTGATACAGAAGAAAAATTCCTACAGGCAGTTGATACTGCTTTGAAGGAAGGTGTAAGAGCTTTTCAACTAAGAGAAAAAGATATGACAGCTCGAGAACTTTACTTCCTTGCAAAAAAAGTAAGAGAAATAACTCGCAGAAATGATGCTTTATTTTTTATAAATGATAGAATTGATATAGCTTTGGCAGTAGAAGCTGATGGTGTTCATCTTCCACAGAATGGATTTCCAGCAAGAATTGTGAGGAAAGTATGGAATGATAGATTTCTAATAGGAGTTTCCACTCATTCATTAGAAGAAGCTAAAGAGGCTTCAGAATGGGCAGATTTTATAACCTTTGGACCAGTTTTTCATACTCCCTCTAAGGCTAAGTATGGTGAACCGCAGGGTATTGATAAACTAAAAATGATTAAAGAATCTGTAAAATGTCCTGTATTTGCTCTTGGAGGAATTAAACCAGAAAATTTACAGGAAGTCTTACCGTACTGTTACGGAGTAGCTTTGATTAGTGGAATATTAGCTCAGAAGAATATAAAGGGAGCTGTAAAAGAATTTTTAAAAAAATTAGGAGAAGCAAAATGACAAGAATTGAATTAGCAAAAAGGGGAATTATCACAGATGAAGTTAAAGAAGTTGCTACAGAAGAGGGATTAACACCAGAGGATTTATCCAAAAATATAGCAGAAGGAAAAGCTGTAATTACAAGAAATATACTAAGAAATATAAAACCCCTTGGCATAGGTAAGGGATTAAGAACAAAGATAAATGCAAATATCGGAACATCAAAGGATAAAACTGATATTGAAGAAGAGCTTGAAAAACTTGATATAGCAGTAAGATACGGTGCAGATGCGGTTATGGACCTTTCTACTGGTGGACCATTAAAACAAATGAGACAGGCAATAATCAAGCATTCACCTGTAAGTGTTGGAACTGTTCCAATATATGAAGTTGCTGTAAGAGCAATTGAAAAATACGGCAGTATTGTCAAAATGACTGTGGATGACATTTTTAATGTAATTGAGGAACATGCCCAAGATGGAGTTGATTTTATAACAGTTCATTGTGGAGTGACAATGAAAATTGTTGAAATGCTTAAATCCGGTGAAAGAGTTCTACCTATTGTAAGCAGAGGAGGTTCAATCCTTGCAGATTGGATATGTCACAATGGAAAAGAAAATCCCCTTTATGAACATTTTGATAGACTTATTGAAATTGCAAAAAAGTATGACCTTACCCTCAGTCTTGGAGATGGATTAAGACCGGGTTGTCTCAAGGATGCAACAGATAAGTTTCAGCTTCTTGAATTAATAACTATTGGAAAGCTCAAAGATATAGCTGTATCAGAGGGTGTTCAATGCCTTATTGAAGGTCCTGGTCACTTACCAATTAATCATATCGAGACAAATATTAAACTTCAAAAGAGTATTTGTAAAGAAGCCCCCTTTTATGTATTAGGTCCACTGGTCACAGACTGTGCAATGGGTTATGACCATATTGCAGCTGCAATTGGTGGAGCCTGGGCTGGTTATTTTGGTGCTGATTTTTTATGCTATGTGACTCCTTCAGAACACATAAGACTTCCTGATAAAAACGATGTAAAGGAAGGTGTTATTGCATCAAAAATTGCTGCCCATGCTGCAGATATTGCAAAGGGATATCACAAGGCATGGGAAAGGGATAACAGAATGGCACAGGCAAGAAGAAACTTTGAGTGGCAGGAACAGATTACTCTTTCCTTTGACCCTGAAAAGGTTCTTTCAATGAGAGCAGAACGTCCACCTGTTGATGATGAAAGAGTTTGTAGTATGTGTGGAGAATTCTGTGCTATAAAGATTTCAAGAAAGGCAGTTGAAGAGTAAAAGCAAACATTATCAGGGGCTAAAAAAGTTGATTTGATGGACTTTAGCAGAGAAAAAATTTTTTACAGCTAATTTTCATGGATTTTCTGGCATAATTTTATCAATATGTCAAGAATTTTATCAATACTATTTTCATAAATTTCAAATCCATCAGGATAAAACTTTAAATTCTTTATGATTTCTTTTTTCTTGAAACTACTGAGGGTTGAAAGTAATTTTTGAACAAAAACATCTTCTAATGGTTGTTTAAGGATAAATCTAAAACTTCCCTTTTTCTGTTGAATTTTTTCTATATTAATTCTCGATGCAAATATTCTTAATCGTGTGATTTTAAATAGATTATCAACTTCCTTTGGTAATCTGCCAAATCTATCTAAAATTTCTTGATATAATTTGTCTACTTCTGTTTCCTCGTAAATTTGAGTTAATTTTCTGTAAATTCTTATTCTCATTGATGTGTCATCTATATATTCCTCCGGTATAAAAGCAGGTATTGAGATTTTAATCTCAGGCAATTTAGATACTCCGATGTATTCACCTTTTATTTCCTTAATAGCTTCATTAAGCATTTCAATATAAAGGTCAAAGCCCAATCTGTTTATTCCAGATTGCTCAACTCCTAAAAGTTCTCCAGCTCCCCTTATTTCAAGGTCTTTAAGGGCAATATGAAAACCTGCCCCTAAATAGTTCATTTCCTGTATAGCCTTGATTCTCTTTTTTGCATTTTCAGTTAAATATTCTTCAGATGGTAGAATAAAATATGCATAGGCTTGCCTGTCTGATCTACCAACTCTGCCTCTTATTTGATACAGATCGCTTAAACCAAAAAAGTCAGCCCTGTTTATTATTATAGTATTAACATTGGGAATATCTATACCAGAGGCAATTATGGATGTGCATAATAATATATCGATTTTTCCATCTAAAAAGGAAAGCATGATTTTGTCAAGTTGTTGTTCTTTCATCCTACCATGGGCAATTGCGATTCTGGCTGAAGGAACGAGAATTTGTAATTTGCTTTTATAAATTTCAATATCATTAATTCTGTTATGAAGAAAATAAACCTGTCCATTTCTTTTCAATTCTCTTTCAATGGCTTCTTTTATTATCAAATCGTCTTCTTTAATGATAAATGTTCTTATAGCAAGTCTATCCCTTGGAGGAGTTTGAATCACAAAAATATCCCATAGACCACTAAGTCCAATTTGAAGGGTTCTCGGAATAGGAGTAGCAGTAATAGTTAGTAAATCAACTTTTGGAAATTTTTCTTTAATTTTTTCTTTTTGAATTACTCCAAATTTTTGTTCTTCATCTATAATAAGTAAGCCAAGATCAAAAAAGTCAATGTCTTTCAGAATCATCATATGAGTTCCTATCAAAATATCAACTTTTCCTTTTTTTGTATCTTCAATTGCTTTTTTTATTTCTTTTTCTGAACGAAAACGACTTAAATACTCAATTCTCACAGGAAAAGCTTCGAATCTTTTTTTAAAGGTTCTGTAATGCTGTTCACACAACAAAGTTGTTGGAACTAAAACTGCTACCTGTTTTCCATCATATACTGCCCTAAAGGCAGCCCGCATAGCAACCTCTGTTTTTCCATAACCTGCATCTCCACAAAGAAGAACATCCATAGGAAAGGGTTGCCTCATTCTCTTTAAAATTTCATCAATTGCCTTCTGCTGATCTTCGGTTTCTTCATAGGAAAAAAAATCATCAAAATTTTTATGGATTTCTGTATCTTCACTATATATAAAACCTCTTTCAGTTTTTCTTTGTGCATAAAGATTAAGTAGTTTATCTGCAATATCATGAATTTTCTTTCTTTCTCTTTCTTTTATTTTCTGCCATCTATTTGTCCCGAGTTTATCTAACTGAGGGATAAATCCTTCTTTTGCAGAATATCGGTATATTTTTTCAACACTCCATGTAGGAACATATACAATATCTCCATCCTTGTACTCTAAAACTAAAACATCTTCTTCAGAATCTTCATATATCTGTCTTTTAATTCCTTTAAAAATCCCGATACCATGATCTTTGTGGACTATGTAGTCTCCTTCTTTAATTTCTAATCCATCTATGGGAATTTTTTGGATTAGGGGTTTTCTTTTTTTAAGTGGTTTTTCAGTAAAAATTTGTCCATCAGAAAGTATTAAAAGATTTTCTCTGAAGAGATAATCTTCCAATTCGCCAATTGTGATTGCATATTTGCCCGAGTAACTTCCAACTTCATTTTTATTTATTATTGGAGCTATTATGTCATGATTAAATAAAATTTCCTTTACTGAATGGGCTTTTCCAAGGGAATTCAATACAATCAGAACTGGAATTTTAAGTGATTTTAAATTTTTAGGAAAATCATATATATTAACCCTTTCCTGAGGAGTAATTCCTAAGCCGGATATAGATTTATCTTTACCGTCAGTTGCATTTTGAGAAAATTTATAAGGCAGATGGGATATCTTAACTAAATTGAAATTTTTATGATTTTCGAAATCTGAATTTTTTCCAATAGAGATGACAATTTCTGGTTCTATGTAATCCAAAATATTGTCTGTTTTTTCACCTTCTAAAGTAGGTATTATTAAAACTTCATAAACTGATTTAAAGGACTTTTGAGTGTCAGGATAAAATATTTTGATTTCTTCAATTTCATTGCCGAAAAATTCAATTCTGTATGGATATTCTTCTCCTAAATTCCATATGTCAAAGACCCATCCATGATGTGAAAACTCTCCTTCCTGAACAACCATCTCAGTTTCTGAATAGCCAGCTTTAATAAGATTGCTTTTTAAGGTATCTCTTTCGATCTCTAAGCCTTTTTTTAAAATAAAGGATAATTTTTCAAGTTCACGATTTATCATTAAAGCAGAGCTGGTTGTTATTATTTTGGAATTTTTGCTTTTGGAAATTTTGATTAAATTTACAAGTCTTTCATTTCCTTCGGAAGGAAGATATAGTATTTGATTTTTTAGATTGAAGAATTCAGAAAAGATATTTATAGCTGTGTAAAGTTTTTGTGTATTTTCATCATTTTCCTCAATTACAATAAATTTTTTGTCAAAAAACAAAAGTGATAGTGCTAAAGAGGAGATAGAAATATTGTAAATCTCTTTATGATTTTGTAAAAGTTGAAGCAATGAATTTTTTTCAACTAACAGAGCTTCTGAAATTGAAAATTCAGTTTTTTCAAATAAATCCATATTAGAAGATTTTTTTAGATATTTACTAATACCGCCAAGGCAGTAAAAAATAATACAGTAAGACTTATATATCCATTCATATTGAAAAAAGCTATATTAAGTTTTGAAAGGTCATGAGGTTTTACTAATGAATGTTCACGAATGAATAAATAGGCAACAACGATAATCCCAATCCAATAGAAAAAGTTGAGATTAAAAATTACTCCTGTAATAACTAAAAAAATCCATGTAATGAAGTGAAATATTCTCGCCATTTTAATTGCCTTTTGAACTCCAAAAATTTTTGGAATTGAATAAATTCCATATTTTTTATCAAATTCAACATCCCATAGTGCATATAGGGTATCGAATCCTGCAAGCCAAAAAATAACAGTTAGAACTAAAGGAATTATTTCCCAATCAAAAGTTCCCTTTACTGCAATCCATGCTCCAAGGGGTGCTAATGAAAGGGCTAAACCCAGCACAAAATGGCAAGCCCATGTAAATCTTTTAGTATAGGAATATAAAAGGAGAATTCCGATCGCAATCGGAGTTAATTTAAAACATAGTGGATTAAGTTTCCACGCAGAGTATACAAAAAGACAAAGACATATTAATGTGAACAAAGTTGCTTCCCAGAGTTTTATTTTTCCTGTAGGAATTTCTCTATTTGCTGTTCTTGGATTAAGGGAATCAATTTTTCTATCTATTATTCTATTAAATCCGAAGGCAGAGGCTCTTGCAAAAACCATTGCAACAGTAATCCAGAAAATCTTTTCAAATTCTGGAATTCCTTGAACAGAAAGCATTGCCCCCACAAAAGCAAAGGGAAGAGCAAAAACACTATGCTCAATTTTTATCATTCTTAAATAAAGAACTGCTTTATTGAAGATGGACATAACAAATTATTATAACATCAATATTTTAAACATTAACAGAAAATGTTGAAAACCTAAAATTGCCAATAGGCATATAAAAAAGTGAGCCTCCTTTTTGTGGATTTTAGTTTTAGGGGTGATATAAAATATCACCCAATAGGTGAAAAAACACACAAAAAAAGGAGGCTCATAAATATGATAAAACAAAATATA
>Ga0272449_1002819_pt1 | contig 15693 bp, 16 predicted proteins | sample YNPCB0241_FD_198679 | JGI IMG/M metagenome (GOLD analysis project Ga0272449, IMG submission 198679) | Hot spring sediment microbial communities from Yellowstone National Park, WY, United States - YNP-CB-024-1 | ecosystem: Environmental > Aquatic > Thermal springs > Hot (42-90C) > Sediment...
ATAGGCGTGGCCGAGAAGGGGATCAATGATAATCTGGACCCGCGATGTCTCGAGATATTCACGCAGGCTAAGGACCTGGCATGGATGATCAGACAGAGGTCCAAAACGGAGATCCAGACGCACGTGGGCAAGGGCAAATGGGGGTAAAAAATGGACAAATGGGTATGCACTGTTTGCGGGTACATCTACGACCCTGAAAGCGGCGATCCTGACGCCAATGTAGAGCCAGGCACCCCCTTTGAGGATTTGCCAGAGGACTGGGTTTGTCCCATCTGCGGCGCGGCGAAGGACTTGTTCAAAAAGATGTAACGCGTGTTTATCTAATAAATCAATATAAGAATTCGTCCCAAAATGTTTTATTATGTTCGTGGCTGGGCTGAGAGGATATAAGGAGTGAAGCAAATTGAGGTGTCCAGATTGCGATTCGGAGCGTCGAATATGGCAGGATAACATATGAGCAAGACCAGCCAAACTTACCTGCGCAAAGACCGCAACGCTTCTCCGATAAACGGAATGCGTTTATGAAAATGAACTACTCTAAGAACTTCATCTTTCAGGAGCTGTCGCTAAGCAAGTTCGGAAGCTTCCTCTCGCAATCCTTTAAGTACAGGCCAAGCGATCGCGTGATGCTAGTCTGGAAAGTACTCGATTCTCATCAAACGATTCGAGCTCACTGTTTGCCAGCGATAGCACGGAGCAGTCGGCTAGCAACCCTGCTGTGAGTATCTCACAGGTTCTGTTCAACCTCAAGCAAGTTTCTCGTTTTACAGTCTAGAGTAACTTCGATAATCGAGAATTCTTTTAAGTGAAATCTCGGCGAAGTCTAATTTCGAAGCATTCCGGTTTTGGTTAAATTTTTTGTTTACATAAGCCAATCCCTAACTAAAGAATCTGTCTTTTTAATAATTTTTTTGGCTGCCCCGTGCTCTACGATCTGGCCCTCTTTTAGAACATATACATAATCGGATATTTCCAAAGCTTTTTTTATATTTTGATCAACCATCAATATGCCAATATCTTGCGATATTTTTCTCAATATTTGATAGATCTCATTGGCCACTTTTGGTGCCAATCCCCCTGTAGGCTCATCAACCAATAAGAATTTTGGGTTTAACATTAAAGCCCGTCCAATCTCCAGCAACCTTTGTTCACCACCACTTAATTTGCCGGCGAATACGTTTTCTCTTTTTTTAAGATTTGGAAATTTATTCAAAACTTCGTTAACGGCATTTTCTACCTTTTTTTTATCTTTTCGGAAAGTCCATGTTGCAACTTTTAAGTTTTCTCTAACTGTCAAGTGGGGAAAAGTTCCCCTGCTTTGGAAGATGTAACCTAATCCCAAGAAAGGCATAAGATGGGGACTTTTGGCAGTTATTTCCATATTTCCTAAAAAAATCGATCCTTCTCGAGGTTTTAGAAAACCATAGATCGTTTTTAAAAGGGTGGATTTGCCTGCGCCATTAGGTCCTATCAAACAGGTCAACTTTTTACTGCCACAACTGATGGATACCCCCCGAAGAATCATTATATCTTTTTTATAGCCCACTGTCACGTTTTTTACTTTTAAGAACAAACTACTCACCCAAATATGCTTCTATCACTTTCTTGTTTTTCTGGATTTCTTTAGGAGAACCTCTAGCAATCAAACGGCCTTCATTCATGGCCGCGACTTCATCGCATAGTTCCGTGACCGTTTTCATATCATGACTAATTAAAAGGATAGTAAAACCTTTCTGCTCTTTTAAATATTTTAAAAATTTGATCATGATTTTCTTTAATTTAGGGTGAACACCTACAAACGGTTCATCCATTAAGAGAATTTCGGGGTCGGTTACACAGGCTCTGCCAATCTCTAACAATTTTTGTTGGCCACCAGATAAATTGATTGCAGGCTCATCTTTTAATCTGGTAAGCTCCAACAATTCTAAAAGAGACATCGATTTCTCAATGATAAAATCTAAATCTTTATATTTTGTGTAAGCAATCCCTATTAAATTTTCTAGAACCGTCATTTCATTAAAAACCCTCGTTAATTGAAATGTTCTACTCACTCCTAACTGCGCTATTTGATGCGGTTCCATATCGGTCAAATTTTTGTTTTTTAATATGATTTTTCCACTATCCGGTTTTATTAATCCGCTAATCAAATTCATCAGGGTAGTTTTACCGGCACCATTCGGCCCAATAAGTCCCATAATCTTCCCTTTACTGATTTTTAAAGACAAGTTGTTGACCGCAACAACACCACCAAAACTTTTAGTAAGGTTAACAATTTTTAACATTAGCACCACAACTCCTAGTCTTTTTCATGACTTGGTTCTCTATTGTTTTTATTTTTCTTTGAAAAAGACTCTTTTTTTGATCTCGAGATTTTACCCACATTTTTCTTGTAAACTTTTTCGAAAAGCGTTACAAAGCCGCTAGGCTTTAGTAGCATTATTACTAATAAAACAACTCCATAAAAAATCCAAGACAAGCCACGAATTGCACCGAGTTGTGATCTAAATAATTCTCTAACGCTTACCAATACCAATGCTCCTGTAAAAGGACCATAAATAACGCGGGATCCACCAGCAAGAGCCACTACGACTATCAAAAGACTGATCTCAGGATCAAAAATAGTGTAGTCATAACTGCCAACGAAGACAACATAAGCAGTTCCAATTAGGCCTGTTAAAAAGGCATAGATTGCAAGAGCCTTGAGTTTACATGCCCTAGTATTGATACCCAATACCTCGGCAGCATCCTCGTCATCTCTGATACATCTCAAAAAATAGCCAAGTTTCGATTTGCTTATCTTATAACCAATTAGAAGTGCTATTATCATGAAAAATAGCATAAGGTAATAGTAATAAATATTTGAATCAAAACGCATAAAGGTTAGACCTTTTTGGTAAATGTACCTTGGTATTGGTCCACCGACGTCCTTCCACAAGAGGAATAGAAATTGTAAAGAGAGAACACTGGCAAGCGAGGCAAGGGCGTAGAATACCTCCCTTAATCCAAATCTAAAGGTAAAATAACCTAGTCCTATCGCTAAGGCCATGGCTCCGAGCCCCCCTAAAGGCAACGTGACCCAATAAGGAATTTCCCAAAAAGTAATGAGGGTACCGCTTATGAAAACTCCGATTCCGAGATAAGAAGCAGCTGCAAAATCGAGCTGTCCCGCCATCCCTCCAGGGATATACCAAGACGAAGCAAGGGCAGCGTAGAAAATGATATATGTGGCAAGCAAAATGTAATAATCTAAACCTAGAATAATGGGCAAGAGTGAAAGTAATGCTATGATCAAAACTGAAAACAATATTTTTTTACTCATTTATCTAATCCCCCACAAACCTCTCGGTTTTACCCAGAGTATAATAATGAAGAGGAGAAATACAAAAAATAATGCTGCCTGTGAACTCCAAAAATATGTGGTGAGAGTTTCTATGATTCCTATTATCCAACCAGAGAAGACCACCCCTTTTATCGTTCCCAGTCCTGCCAATACTACGATAACCCAAGCCAGTGTTATAAAGCGAAAACCTTGCATAGGATCAACATAAGAAAAGCTCATCAAAAAAGCTCCAGAGATTGCTGCCAAGGCAGTACCGAATCCAAAGGCAAAAGCGTTTATTTGATCAACATTTATTCCTAATGATTGAGGTACCGTTTTGTCGTCTGAAACAGCTCTAAAGGCAAGACCAGTATGTGTTTTAGTTAGGAAAAAGTTAATTCCTAATAAGATTAAAATAGATGCCGCTGCAAATGCTATCCGAGAAATCGGAATCGACATTCCAAAAATACTTATGCTGCCAACAATTATTTTTTCACTTACAGATCGAGGCTCTGCACCAAATAATAAAAATGCCATGCCCCTCATCACCATGAACATCCCCACCGTGACAGCAATTTGAACCAGTTGGGGGGATTTGATGATTTTTTTCAATGTGATCTTATATAGCAAAAACCCTATTCCGAAAAATAACGGAACTGTTAAAATTATTGAAGCTAGCGTTGGCAAGTTCATGGCAAAATAACTAAAGTAAGTAACGTACATGGCTAGCATAACGAAATCTCCATGCGCAAAATTTATCAGGTTCATCACACCGAATTGTATCGAAAGCCCAAAGGACAATAAAGCATAAACGCTGCCAATTAATATTCCAACTATTGTAATCGGAATAATCAATTCTAGCACGATATTTCTTCTATAATGCCATATATAAAATTTTGCCTTCGGTTTTTCCTATGATCTTTTATCTCACATAATTGGGATTACTGACGTAGAGAACGCGGCTAATACATCGACACGTATGATAAATTTCAGGCTGGCTTTTATCCAGAGTTCCGCTGATTTGATCCCAATCTATCATGCTGAGCGCCAGAAATAACGCAAATGTACCCTTTAGCCTAGCTGCGATCAGCTCGCAAGTTTTTATCCAACGAATACACGCGCAAGTTGCTAATTGCATAGATCCATAGTGGCTTCACGCAACAGTGGCGAGATGAGGTTTCTCTAAACGTAAAAATCTCAGCTAGTCCAAAATTTTCGAAAGAAAAAGGTTCAGAAAAAATTTATATCATCAAAATCAACAGGATAGCAGATGAATATCAAAAAAAGTTACGGTTATGCCGGAAAAATTCTTAGAGTTGATCTTTCAAAAAATAAAATTAGATCCCAACATATTGGAAAATATGCAAAAAGATTTGTCGGCGGAAGAGGCATAAACCAATGGATACTATTTAACGAAACCGACCCGTCCATAGACTGGCTCGATTCAAAGAATATCATTATCTATGGGGTTGGTGCTTTAGTTGGAACAGGTCTGCCATGCGCTTCTCGTCTCTCCATAGACACCAAAAACGTTTTTAATAACGGTGTGGGTTCAGCAAACGTTGGCGGCCATTTTCCGACAGAACTTAAACAAGCTGGATTTGATCACATAGTAATCACAGGAAAATCAAGAACGCCTGTTTTTCTATGGATTCATGACGGTCATGTGGAATTAAAAGATGCTACTCATCTCTGGGGAAAAAATACATGGAAAACCGAAGAGATTATACGTAGGGATTTAGGTGACAAAAAGATAAAAATTTCTTCCATTGGACCCGCTGGTGAAAATCTAGTTCGAGCCTCTGCCATCATAAACGATCGTTGTCACGCTGCAGGGGGTTCTGGAGTCGGTGCCGTAATGGGCTCAAAAAAAATCAAGGCCATAGCAGTTCGTGGTGAAAATCGGCCAATTTTAGCTAACCAAGAAAATTTTGAAGAACTAAAACAAAAAATTATCTCAAAAATAAACGCCGATCCAAATTTACACGATCTGCGCAGATGGGGATTTTACGGAACTTCCAGCCAGTCAAAAGTTTATCGACCAATAGAGTGGGGTTACAGACCAGTAAAAAATGGTCAAGATGACTACTGGGAGCATCAAAAAGTAGAAAAAACAGGCGGGGATAACTTTAAAAAATTTGTAAAGGGTACAACATCCTGTTCTAGTTGTCCTATTTCTTGCATACCAATAATTGAAATTACTGAAGGTCGTTATAAAACAAAAGGAGAAGGGTTCTGGAACAATCATCACAACTCATTTTGTACTCAAATTGATAACGATAACTTGGAAGCGGCGATATATGCTGCCCATCTTTCAAACCAACTTGGACTAGATACCGATAACGTGGCTAAAGTGATTGCGTGGGCGTTTGAATGCTATGAAAAAGGCATTATCAAAAAAGAAGATACTGATGGTTTGGAACTGAAATGGGGCAACGCAGAAGCGATGATTGAATTGCTCAAAAAAATTGCCTATAGGAAAGGAATCGGACAATTACTTGCCGATGGTGCAAAAAGAGCCTCTGAAAAATTAGGTGGCGGCTCTGAACATTTTGCTATATGTATTAAAGGACAAGATTCGCTAGACGGCATTAGAATATCAAAGGGTTGGGGATTTGGCATCGTTACCTCTACCTGCGCAGGTAGGCACCTAAGAGGAGCGGCAACTTCTGAACCAGTAACCTCGTATGATGGGGTTCCAGAACGGGTTTTTTCTAGAGAATGTTACAAGGCTGCGATTGATAGCCTCGGGATCTGTGCTTATGCACCAAATCAATCAATAGAAGATTATTCAGCTGTGCTGTCGAGTGTTACGGGGTTAGAGTATTGCCCAAACAAAATTTTAAAAATTGGACAGCAAATCCAAAATATCGAAAAGGCTTTCAACACTTTGCATGCTGGTTTTACTAGGAAAGACGATTATCCTCCTGAAAGATTCTGCACAGAACCAGTAAAATCTGGTCCACACGCTGGCGAAAAAATTGATCTTGGAGAGTGGGAAAAAATGTTGAACAAGTACTACGCTCTCCATGGATGGGATCGGGAAACTGGCTGGCAAACTAAAGAATGTTTGTACGAACTTAGCTTGCCAGAGATTGCAAAAAAACTGGAAAAATCAAACAAGTTAAAGCTTTTATCTGAAGAAGAGAAAGTAATGCACGAAAAGTCTAAAGAAAAAATTTTCCCTGTTACATATCGTTGGTATTAGAAATCTGTCATCTTGGACAAGCATGAAATTATCTGGTTTGTTGCACAAATAAATGCGAAATCCGTTGAACACTTGGCGTTTGGCTTATCGAGCCGTCCTTTTCGCCCCACTTCACCTCACCGCGCTCAGGTTGATTAGCAAGTTATAGCAGAACACCTTCAGCACCATCTCCTTCGCCATGTTTTCGAACTCTTGCGCCACGACGAACTCGCCGAAGAACCGCTTCAGGTTGGAGAAGGTGCCTCCACCACCCATCTCCTCCCATAGCCAACTTTCCGCTTCCATCCCCTCTCATCCTCCAGAAATTCCCTTGCGGCGCAGCGACGCGCCCGACTGCCCCGGGCCTTGCCCGAAGCGCCGCGTCTGATTCTGATGCCGGGCTCGATTCCCTTTGCCTCGAGAAAGTTGAAGTTGTCGCGGGAGTCGTAGGCCGAGTCGGCGAGCACCAGTTTGACCTTGGTCCTCCCCGAGGCACGCTCGACGAGCGGCTTGAACATCTTGATGTCGCCGGTTCTCTCGTCTGTGACCTCCATCGCCAGGATCTGTTTCGTCTTGGCGTCCACGGCGATGTGGATCTTCAGGTAGCCGCGCCTGGGCTTTCGGTTCCACTGTTCGCGGATCCAGTCACCGCGGTTGGTCACCTTGATGCCCGAGGCATCGATGGCCACAACGACATCGTTGCCCAGCTCCCTGAGGCTGCGCTCAAACCTAGGCTGGAGGCTGTTGATCTTGCAGCAGATCGTGCTGTAGTCGGGCACCTCTAGCTCGGGTACGAACTTGCTCAGAGCCTCGACGAAGCCCTCCTCCTGCCTGAAGGGCAGCCGGAAAAATACCGCGGAAAGGCCAGAAACTCCACCAAACTCTCCGGGTATTGGTAGGGTTTGCCGCGCTTGCCCCTGTTCATCTCCTCCAGTTCTTCCTCCCAGTTCTAAGTCGAGATCGAGCAGCAGCTCGCCTCGCTTGACGAGCTGGTCGTTGTAAGTTTTCCAATCCCTCTTAACCCTCTTCGGCATGTGAATCACCTCGGTGGTTTTCATCCCACCTCATCGGTCCAGCCTTCCGAATACCAACCTGTGTGGCAGATTTTTAAAGATTAATGCAACAAACCAAAACTATCTGTAAAGTACACTTTCCAAGTTAACATCCTTTATCGTTTTAGGTCAACAATGCTCGTTGTTATAGTGTAAGACCACCCGGCGGAGGCTGGACCGAAACACCTCACGATGCCCCGACTCAATCCAGAACAGCGCCGCCAGATGGTGAATGTAATTAGGCAAGGCATGGCTAAAAAGGATGCTGCTAGGGCTTTTGGAGTGAGCAGAACAACGGTGTGGAGGTGGTGCCAGCGGGCCAAGCATCGCGGCAGGGAAAGCTTCAGGGATCTTCCGAGAAAGCCGAAGAAGGGCAAGATAACCAAAAAGGTCGAGGCAACGATCGTGGCAATCCGAACCGCCTTCGGCTGGGGAACCGCGAGGATACGGCAGGCACTGGTAAACCTCCCCGGCTTCATGAAAAGGAAGCTTGGAGTCTGCGTTCAAGGGGTCCGCCTCTCCCGGACTGCGATAAACGGGGTGCTGAAGCGCTTCCGGCTCAACGGGTACGGCCGGGAGGAGAAGGCCTGGAAGTTCTTCAGGGCTAAGAAGCCTTACGAGCTGTGGCAGCTTGACATCAAGGGACCATTCTGGCTCCGGGGGCGAAAGTTTTGGTTTCCCGTGTGCGTGGACGACTACAGCCGCTACATGCTGGTCTGCGAACGATTGGACCACGAGCCGACCGCCGAGGAGCTGACCGGACTGCTGGAAGGGTCCCGCGGAAGCCGGAGAAGATCCTCACGGACAACGGTGGCCAGTTCAAGGAACAATGGAAGCGATGGTGCAGGGAGAGGGGAATAGGGCCGCTGTTCGCACACCCGTACTACCCGCAGGACAAGGGGAAGGTCGAGCGGACGATAAGGAACGTCACCGAGGAATTCGTCAACCTGCTGAGGAAGTTCCCGGAGTGGCTTGCCAATATCGGGGAGTACCGAAGATGGTACAACACCCACAGGTTCCACCGCGGCATAGGCACCCAGCCGGCAAGACTTTATCCCGTCCTGATTTGACCGCAGCAGTCACGCCCGGACCTCCGGCAGAATCGCCAGCCAGAGGCTTCTTCATCAACCGATGAAAGCTTGATCCCTGCTAGCGGTTGACATGGAGACCTTGCGAAGCACCGTTTTAACTGTCATCGAACACATGAAAAGGGATGGTTAAGCCATCGAAGAGTCATGTTTTTAGTCACGGATGTTAACTTGTAAAGTGTACTTTACACTATCGAAAGCTTAATAAATAAATTTTAAAAAAAATAAAACTGATAAAAATGAAAAAAGAAATAATTGGAATCGTTGCGATTGTTGTGGTGATCATCGCAGTAGCAGGATTGTACATTGGAACGCCTCAGCCTAGGGAACAAATGACCGTTACAGTTACCACAACTGCATACACAACTACTCCCACTACTCCTACAGCAACAAAGACCGTGACGACTCCAAAAATAGAAAAGATCAAGATAGGGATAGCTGTTCCGCTTACGGGACAGTTCGCGAACTATGGAAAAGAAGTTCTCGATGTTGAAACGATTGCGGTTAAGCACGTAAATGAAAACGGTGGAATTCAATCTTTGGGCGGAGCCAAGTTAGAATTGATTGTAGAAGATACCGAAAGCACTGTAGAGGGAGCTAAATTAGCTGCCCAAAGAATGCTTGACATCCATAAGGTACCGGTGGTCACTGGAGTTTTTATTAGTAGTCATGTTATAGCGATGCAGCCGATTTTGGAGGGTAAAGTCATATTTTTCCCAAACGCCATGGCCGATGAAATAACTATGCGCGGATTTGAGTACACTTACAGAATGGTACCAACGGCCAAAACCGGGGGCATGATTACTGCGCAAATGGTAGCTGATCTTCAAAAGAAGTATGATCCAGACAACCCAATTAAAACAGTTGTAGTATTAAATGAAGATTCGGCCTTTGGTTCGTGGGGCGGAATTGGTCTTATAGAGGGCGCTAAACTGCAAGGGTGGAAAGTTCTGTTCCACGAAGAATATTCTCGAGACATTAAGGATGTCGTCCCCATAATGAGCAGGATTCATTCTGCAAAGCCCGACGTAGTACTTATTGTCCCCTATTTCACGGACTCTGTTTTATTTGCCAGAGCAATTAAAGACATGGGGCCGGGGGCCCGCTTTTGGGCCGCAGCCAATGAAACGGGATTTACCGATGCTCGGTCACTGGCAGAACTAGGAGAACTCGCGAACTGGTTTACTAATACGTACTCCTACGACGTTTCTAAAGACACGTATTGGAACAAAAAATTTGTGTCAGAATTTGAAGCAACCTACGGTTACACACCATCTGGTGTAGGAGCAAAACGTTATTGGTGTACTTGGTTTTTAAAGGAGGCGCTCGAAGTTGCTGGTAGGGAATACCCTGAGGATCCATTGAATCCACAAAATCTAAAGAAAATCTTTGATACGCTCCAGATATCAGATCCGAATCATCCCGCAGTTCAAGTCTATCCGGGGCCGCATCCGATACTGGGCTTCGATAGCAAGGGGGATCTTCTCTATCCGGCAATGGTTGGATGGCAAGTAATCGAAGGAAAAACTTATGTAGTTTGGCCGTTCGAAAGCGCACAGAGAGATGCAGTATACCCACGTCCGGATTATACCCCACAATAAATCGCAACAAATTTGGGTCGTAAAAACAGTGGGGCAAAAACAAAAATACGCAATAAATGGCCAGTGATAGCGTAAGCTATTTTGCATAGACGATAACCAACCTTCTAAATCTGTTCTCTAAGGTCTGAGAGAGATGTATGCAGGTTACCAACATCTATGCGTGCAGGGTCACTCATCATGCAATGTCGTGATTTCTTCTTATCCTAAACATTTTTTCACATAATTTCATGACGGTTGGGTTAAGCCAAGATTTTTTTAAATCCACTTTATAGGACTACCAGCCCTGTCCTGCACCTCTAGCTCGCCAAACACGTTCAGGAATAGGTCATTTTCCGCTCCATCGAAGCCTTTCGTTGTTATCCTGCATTCTGCGCTAAACCCGCCCAGCCTCCGCAGGCAAATGCCCGCCGCGATCTAAGAACCATTGGCGAGGTCCTGACATCACCTCTGGACATGGGGATCTTCCAGAAGAAACTTATACTTGGCCTTTTGGATTGCTATCAAAAATGTCATTTTCAGCCTCGAATAAAGGTTTTGAACCCAAAAGTATGGTGGACCCAGCGGGATTTGAACCCGCGACCCCTCGCCTGCGAAGCGAGTGCTTTCGGCTTGGACTTCTTGAAATCCAATCTGCCGCTGAGCTATGGGCCCACCATTCCAATTAATTTCCTGCCCCTCATTAAATACTTGCTGAATTTTGGCGCCTGAAATGGCTTTTTCTAAACCTCCGTTTTTCCGCGCCTGACATTGCAATCAAATTAACCAAAAATCCGGCTAAAAGAGGCAACTTAGAAAACTATCCCTTGCGACACATCTTCAAAAAGTACTCGTGAAGCCTGGTGTCCGGCGTCAGCTCCGGATGGAAAGCCACGGCAATAATGTTCCCCTGTTTGACCCCCACGATTTTCCCCATGAACTCAGCGAGAACCTCAACGTCCCCCCAGATCTCCTTGACCGCTGGCGCCCTTATGAAGACCCCCCTGAAGGGTTCCTCGCCGAGCACCGGAATATGGAGATCTGCCTCAAAGGATTCACGCTGCCGCCCGAAGGCATTCCTCACCACGGAAATATCCAGCAGCCCCAGCAGCGGCTGCCTTGTTTTTGCCACCTGCTCATCCCCATGCTTGGCCAGCACAATCATCCCGGCGCAGGTGCCAATAATCGGGACTCCGGAAAGGGCCAATCTTTTCACCACGTCAAAGATCTCGGTGATCTGCATCAGCTTTCCGATGGTGGTGCTTTCGCCGCCTGGGATGATAATCCCGTCCACACTCTCCAGATGTTCCGGCCGGGCTATCCAGATGGCCTCACCTCTTTGGCCGCTTTTGGAGAAGGCCCGCTTGACCGCCTCGATGTGTTCGATTACCGCCCCCTGCAGACCGATGACACCGATTTTCATAACGTCACCTGCTTCTGATGATTTGCCCCGGATGCTGTCTTATTATACCAAAAATAAAAATTGCTAGGCTAAAAAATTAACACCTGCAGCAGCTCGATGATTTTTCTTCCAAGCACTTCTCCGGATATTTATCGAAGATTTTTTTACAACCAGCCGAGCAGAAGAAATAATCCCTGCCCTGGTAGACCGACTTGAATTTCGTCTTTTTCTCGTCAACGAACATGCCACAAACCGGATCCTTCGCCACGAGTTCACCTATTCCCCTGTTATTTTCCCACATTTTAACTTTGCCTTAACAACAAAAACTGGTGAGACGTGCCCAAGACGCCGCTAGCTAGCCCCAATGGGGTGGGTCCCCTTCCGACCCTGACTTCAAAGCTGGGCCAGAAAGAGAAGCTGCACGCGGGTGTCCGAGAGTTCATTGGCGATGATCTCAGCGACTTTTTTAATCACCAGATATCCTCGCCTGCAGTCCTTTTTGAAGATCTTGTTGACCAGTTCATCGGCAACGATGGTGGCCACTTTGACTTTATCCAAACATCGGGCATAGGTGGTGTATCTCCTGGTGCGGAGGAGTGCCGGGTAGCCGAAAAATCTTCCCTTGGTGAGCGTGTAAACGGAGATCCTCTTTCCGGCCCCCGCCTCCAGCTCGATCGAGACCCTTCCCTCCAAGACCATGTAGATTTTCTCGGCCTCGTCCCCTTCCTTAAAGATCAAGTCCCCCTGCTCGTACTCCTCAACCTCGGTCAGCTCGGCGATGTCCCTCAGCTCATCGCGCTTCAGGAACTCAAAAATATCCATTCCCTTCAGGACTTCCGGCTTCACCGCCATTAGGTCACCAAATTTTAATCACTGATCTCTCTTAAAACCCTACCTGCCAGCTCGGGTAACTTTTCCTCAATGATCTTGCTCAGGCGACTCCCCCATCCAACCTCCGCCGGCTGGATGCCAACGATCCTCACTTTGTCCATGGGGTAGCCCAGCTTCTTCCCCAGCTGGATGACATCAACCAGGTTGAATTCGTGCAGGGAAAATTTTTTTCCTCCAGCAACCTTGAGCAATTCCTCGGCCCCAAAGCTGGCGATATAACCGGGTTCTTTCCCCATGTCCACGGCGTCAACCAGCACCACCCGATCGAAGCCCCTCATCTCCTCAAGAAGGTCGAAACCCATCGTGGCCCCGTCAACAATTTTAACGTCCTGATTCAGATTTCTGCTTCTGAGGAGCTCGACGCATCTCACACCAACTCCTTCATCCTTGAGGAGGATGTTTCCCAGCCCGACCACGAGCTTCCTTTCACTCAACAAAATCTACCTTTAGCAGGTGGGCAGAGCAGGAAATGCAGGGGTCATAAGACCGGACCAACATTTCCAGAAGCTGGGTTATCTCCTCCTTGGATCGGTCAAGTATCTGAGGAACCAGTTCCCTCATGTCCGCCTCGATGTTGGCCAGGTTCTGCGCCGTTGGGATGATGCAGTTCGCCGCATCTATCGTGCCGTTGCCGTTTATCCGGTACTCGTGAATGAGGAGCCCCCGCGGCGCCTCGACCACGCCGACGCCCCAGCTCTTCTTGGCCGGGGGAAGCCTAGCCGACCAGCCCGCGAGCGGCGGCCTTTCCACCCGCTCATCCCTGATGCCACGCGAGAGCAGCTGTTCAATCAGACGGGACATCGATTCCAAACAGTGAACGATCTCAACGACCTGGGCCAGGGTAATGTGATATGGGTTGTAGCTCGGCGCCTCCAGCCCCAGCATCTTGGCGGCCTCCTGAGCCCCCGGCATCAGCTGTTTATAGTTGGTGTTGAACCTGGCGAGAGCACCGACCATATATGGTTTTACCGGTCCAAATGCATGCTTTGCCGTGGAGTGGTCCACGACACGCTCGACAATTTTTTGCCGATAATCCCGGTGCCGGTAAACTCCGGCCTCCGAGGATTTTATCATCCCATCATAAAAGGGATACATTTCCGGGTTGACCAAGCAGGTGTAATTGGCCTTCCTCTCGAAATCGGGGAACTTTATCCGGGAGAAAAATTCCAGCATCTTTGGCACATCGTTTTTCAGCGCCGCCTTTATCTTTTTCAGCAGCTCCGCCATCTGCTCCTCGGTCACCAAATTGGTAAAGCCGTCGACAACCATTGAGATCGGGTGGGTGTGCCTGCCCACCATCACATCGCAAATTTCATGAGCCAGCTTCTTGAAGTTGATCGCGGTTTTAACGACATCGGGGTTGGTGGAAGCCATCGGGATCACCGAAGGAAGACCGAAGAAATCGGGGACGGCGAGGAAGAAGCTGTGCAGCGCGTGAGAATCCAGAATCTCGGCCTCCATCAAGATCTTTCTCAGGGTCTCCGTCTGCCAGGTCGGCTTGATGTCCAGCGCGTCCTCAATGGCCTTTATCGAAGCGGCCGTGTGCGAGATGGAACAGATCCCGCAGATCCTGCTGGCGATGTGAACGGCCTCGGGGAACCTCCGCCCGACCAGCATTGCCTCGAAAAACCTGGGCGACTCTATGATCTCCAGCTTAACCTCCTTCAGCTCGCCGTTCTTCACGTCGACCAGAATGTTTCCGTGACCTTCCACCCTGGTGACGTGATGGACGTAGATGTTGAGGTCTTTCCCGGTCATTTTTTCATCCCCATCAAACCGTTATACATCCGATAGAACCTGAATTTATCTTCAGCGGACACCCCGTACTCATTCAGCAGCCACTCCATCGCCTCCAGGTTGGCATCCGGTATCAGCCCCCGACAGCCCTCACAGGCGTTGCCAGCAGAGGGACAGATTGCCCCGCAGCCTCCTCTGGTCACCGGACCCAGGCAGATGATCGGGTTGGGCTTGTGATAGTTGCAAACATTTCCCTTCATCTTGCACTCAACGCAGACGGGATAATCCGGGAGGAAGGGCTTCATGTTGTTCAGGAGTTGGGACACAAAGCGGAGAAACTCCTCCTTGTCAATGGGACATTCAGGAATATAATAGTCCACCCTGACGATGGCATCGATGGGCTGGGCCAGTATTGAATCGAAAACCCAAGCCTTGTCGCCGTAGACCATCTTTCTGATCTCCTGCTGGTTGTGGAAGTTCCTGATGGCGTTAACTCCGGCTGTGTGGGCGCAGGCTCCAAGGGCAACCAGCACCTTGGCTCTTTTTCTGATCTCCTTGATCCTCTCGATGTCCTTGGAGCTGGCAATTGATCCCTCAACGAACGCGATATCATAGTCCTGCCCCTTGTAGCTGGAGGCCTCCCTGAAGTTCACCACCTCAACCGATTCAAAGAGGTCCAGAAGTTTGTCTCCGAGGGAGAGGACAGTCAGCTGGCAGCCCTCACAGCAGGTGAAGTCAAAGAATGCGACCTTTGGTTTCGCCATCATATCGCCTCCGGCAAGTTTTTAATCCTGTCGTAACGGAACACAGGACCGTCCTGGCAGACATAAACATTGTTTATCTGGCAGTGCCCGCATTTACCAACACCGCACTTCATTTTTCTCTCGAGGTCCACCCAGATGTGGTCATCTTCCACTCCCCGATTCTTCAGCTCCTTTATGAGGAACTTGTAAACCACTGGGGGACCAACGATCACCGCCTGGGTCTTTTCCGGGTCAAAATCCACCTCCGGTATTATCGTGCTGATAACCCCCACATGGCCCTGCCACGATTCATCGGCCACATCAACCGTCGAGTAAAATTCCACATCGGGCCTGTTTTCCCATTCCCTCAGTTCCTCCTTGAAGAGGAGCAGCTGGGGGCTCCTCGCCCCGTGGATGATGAACACCCTGCCGTAATCCTGCCGTGAGTTCAGCACCGCCCAGATGAGCGAGCGCAGCGGCGCTAGGCCAAGTCCAGCGCCGATCAAAAGAACATCCCAACCCTTGAAATTCTCCAGATCAAAGCCATTGCCAAAAGGCCCCCTGATCCCCACTTTATCTCCGGGCTTCCGCGCATGCATGGCGGTGGTCACGTTTCCAATCTTTCTGACGCAGAGCTGGAAGGTTGGGCTGTCTGAAGGCGCCGAGGATATGGAGATCGGGGCCTCGCCTACACCAA
>Ga0272449_1002820_pt1 | contig 15682 bp, 13 predicted proteins | sample YNPCB0241_FD_198679 | JGI IMG/M metagenome (GOLD analysis project Ga0272449, IMG submission 198679) | Hot spring sediment microbial communities from Yellowstone National Park, WY, United States - YNP-CB-024-1 | ecosystem: Environmental > Aquatic > Thermal springs > Hot (42-90C) > Sediment...
GAGAATTGGCGCAAGGTTACTTGGTGGCGTACGCTATGCCGCATGAATGCGCCGACCACACACCAGCTTGGGGTCCCGACATGGGACCAATGGGATGCTTTCTGGAACCGGTGGAAGCCGCGCGAGTGTGCCACGTTGCTGTTCGTGATCGCGAACGGGCAAGTCTTGCTAATCGAAAAACGGCGTGGGTTGGGCGCGGGCAAGGTCAACGCGCCAGGCGGACGCGTCCAACCCGGCGAACACCCGCGACAGGCGGCCATCCGCGAAACGCGTGAGGAGGTGGGAGTGGAACCTTTGAACCCGGAGTGGACGGCCAGGCTCCGGTTCCAATTCTTGGACGGCTATTCGATCCAAGGCGACGTCTTCGTCAGCCGTCAGGCCCTTGGCGAACCCCACGAGACCCCCGAAGCCCGGCCATTCTGGGTCCGCCTGGACGAACTCCCGTACGATCGAATGTGGGAAGATGACCGATTCTGGCTACCGCACGTACTGGCCGGCCGCACGGTGGACGCGTACTTCTTTTTCGATGGTGACTCGATGTTGCGTTACCGGATAGTCGTGGGCGCCGAGCCTCCACCCGAAGTCGCGCCTGAAGCTGGTGCCGGGCCGCTGGACGAGCGCCGCGCAGCTTCGAGCGCCGCGACTCGACGCTGAAGTTCCTCCAACTGCTTGCGGAACTCCGGCAGCCGCATCATGTACGCGTTGATCCGCTTAAAGCGGTCCATCGGGATGGCAGGAGCTCCCAACATGATCGCGCCCGGTGGTACATCTTTGGTCACACCGGACTGCGCACCGATGACCGCGCCATCGCCGATTTCGATATGTCCCGAAATCCCGACTTGACCGGCCAGAATTACTTTGGAGCCGATCGTCGTGCTGCCCGCGATACCGACCTGAGCCACGATGACGCTGTGGTCGCCGATGACCACGTTATGGCCGATCTGCACCAGGTTATCGATCTTGACGCCGCGGCCAATGACTGTTTTGCCAAACCGTGCGCGGTCCACGGTGACGTTGGCGCCGAGCTCGGCATCATCGCCGATCACCACGATGCCCAACTGTGGGATCTTGTGCCGGACTCCTTGTGCGTCCACCGTATAGCCGAACCCGTCGCTTCCGATCACGGTGCCGTTGTGCAAGATCACCCGCGCGCCGATGTTGCACCGCTCCCGAATTGACACGTGGGGGTAGATCCGGCAATCCGGGCCGATGCGCACTTCATGCCCCACGTAGACATGTGCCATGAGTACGGTGCGGTCGCCGATTTCCGCGCCGTCTTCGATGACGACGTACGGTCCCACGCGCACATCCCGGCCGAGCCGAGCCGTGGGCGCGATGACGGCTGTGGGATGGATGCCTTCCGGGTCGGGCGGTGGGGGAGGCGCAAACAGCGCGGCGGCCTCGGTGAAGGCGCGATCTGGATCATCCACTCGGATCAGCGCCGTCCCCGCCGGCCGATCCCACGCACGTGCGACGATCACCGCCGAAGCATGCGTCGTGGCGACCAGCGGCGCATACCGCGGGTTCGCGACGAAGGTGACCTCCCCAGGTTGTGCGTCGCGAATGCCGGCCACGCCGTGCACCACCACCGTTCCATCCCCCTCCAACTCGCCCCCCAAGTGGCGAGCCAGTTCGGCCAAGGTCAACTCGCGACGCGGTTCCATGATCACTCAGCGGGATGCCGCCTTGCCACCCGCGGGCGCTCGCGACGGGCTCGCCGCCGAATTCGTTCCGTCTGCCGGCGTGGCGCCCGACGGCTTCGGCAACGGCGGAAGGTCCGGCGGCGCCGACTTATTCAGCTCGCGGATAATCTCCTCGGTAATGTCGAACCGCGGATCCACATAGAGGACCGCCTCGACGCCGTTGAGCGTGGCGCCCGAGGAATCCAACACCGCGGCGATCCCACGGTCGCGGGCGTATTTCTGGATCAACTCCTTGATTTCTGCCACCAGCCCTTTCCGCATGCGCCGGCTCTGCTCCTCCAACTGTTTGGTGCGCCGCTCTCGGTACGTCTGAACCCTCGATTCATGCTCGCGGATGGCCATGACTTTTTCCTCGGCGGCATTGCGCTTGGCGGCCCGCACTTCTTCGCTGAGCGCGGTATTGAGCGATTCTTCCCGCAGCGCGTTGAATTCCTTCTGTAAACGCTCGCCCTCGGCCAGCATGTTCTTGAGCTCTTCGTCGTACTCGCGCGCTTGCGCCTTGAGCTGCGCGTCCGCCACGCGAGTTTTGTAGTACTCGTTGAAGCAACGGTCCAGGTTGACATACACCACTGCGGCACGCCGGTCCTGCGCTCCGGCCCCGACCGATCCGAGCACGAGGAGTGCCAGCCCCCATGCCCAGGCACGATTCGCTTGATTCATCGCGGCGTTCCTTTCCCGTCAGAACGGGTACCCAAACGAGATGTTGAACCGCCCATTGTCGTCGCGGTTATACGGTTCGGACTTCAGCTGCCAAGCGTAGTCGATTCGAATGGGCAACATCGGAATATCCAGTCGAAGTCCAATACCATACCCGGAGTTCCAGTCCAGGTCAAACTGCCAGGGATCGGACCACACCATGCCACCATCCCAGAAAACCGCGAACCGAACCATCTTGTATACTGGTATCGTGTATTCCGCCGACGCAAATGCCATGCTGGCGCCGCCGATCGGCTCTCCGGTCGCATCCACGGGTCCCACGCGCCGGTAGCGAAACGCGCGGACCGTGTAGAGGCCACCTAAAAAGTACCGATCGAACAGCGGGATGCGGTCGGCATCTCCGTAGGTGTCCATATATCCCAGCTGCCCACGCAGGAGCAGTACATGGGAACGCCACGTCGGGATGTATTGGCTGGATTTCAACTCCAGCCGATACCATTCCGTGTCACCGCCGAACGGACCGCCGGCAACTTCCAGGCTCGCCCGCGTGTAGTTGCCGCGCGTCGGAATCCGGAAGTTGTTTCGGGTATCGTACCGGGCGAACAACTCGACGGAACTCTTATAGCGCGACCCCGCCTCGGCCCGGATCTCATCGCTCGCCGAGGGGTCCACGTTCGAGAGCTTGATCCACTCTAAATTGTATGCAATTCCCGCCGCCTCATAGCGCCCGATCGGCTGTTCTAACTCCAGCCGTCCGCCCCGGCGGGTCACGTCGTACAGCGAGCTAAAGTAGCGCGACTCTCGACTGAACAAATCGAGGGTGAATCGGAGCTTGCGGTCCAAGAAGTACGGTTCCACAAAGGTGAGGTAGTAGTCCTGGCGTCGCGATCCGAACAACCCCCCGATCCGCAGTTTCTGCCCCCCGCCCAACGGAGGCCACGAGGTGAGATCCACGTTGCCGTGCCCGAGTTCTACGCGGCCTACGATGCGGTCGATGGACGAAAACGCCACCCCCGCCTCGGCGGTCCCCATGCGGTCTTCCGTGACTTCCACGATCACATCCTCGTAGCCCGGTTGCGACGTGGGCTGGAGCGTCAGGGCCACGTTGGAAAAGTATCCAAGGTTACGCACGCGGCTCTCACTCGTTTTCAATCGGGTCCGGTGGTAGAGTTCGCCGGGGGCCACGAGCAGCTCGCGGCGGATAACTTCTTCCTTTGTGATCGCGTTGCCACGGATCTGGATGTCGCGAATTCGAACCGGCTCCCCTTCCACGACCATGAACCGTACGTCCACCTGGGCCGTGTCCGGCTGTGTTTCCGTCGTCAACCTCACCTTCGCGTCCCCATAGCCGCGGTTGCCGTAGTAGTCAAGAATCGCATCCCGGGCATCTTCCAAGGCCGCCATGGACGCGACTTGGCCGGGCGAAAGTCGTAGGACCTTCCAAACCTCACTGGTGGAAAACTTGGTGACGCCCTCCAACGCTACGGAGCGAATCCGATACGGACGGCCTTCGACCACGGCATATTTCAACTGCACGCGCCCGACGCGGGTCGAAACGATCGCGGGCCCACGCACGTCCACGTCCAAGTACCCCCGGTCTTGATACAGCCGTTGGATCGCGAGCCGGTCGGTTCGCGCCATATCTTCGTCCAAGCGGCCCGCTTCGGTGAACCAGTGAACCGGGTTGTACCACCGATAGCGTTTTTGCTGCATTCGCTCCCGGAGTTCGTCCGCACCGACGGCAGTGTTGCCGAAGAACTGGATGTCATGGACCCGTGCTCGAGGCCCCTCGCGGACCTTCACCCGCACGTGGGCAGCGCCGGGCGTCGAACCCGGCTGAAGGGTCCAGGTCACTTGGGCGTACGGATAATGTCGCTTGGCATACTCCTCACGCACACGCACGGCCGCCGCAGCCAGAGCAGCGTCGTCCACCATATCCCCCACCCCCAAGCCGAGCCACTCCCGGACCTTACGGTTACCCATCTCATCGGCACCAACGATTTCCAGCGTTTCAATGGACCGCTTGGGCTCGACCTCCACGCGAAGGGCGATCTGGTCCTGGCCCGATGGCACCCCGCGAATCCGCACCTGCGAAAATCGCCCAGTCCGTTCGATTTCTCGCGTGTCCCGCGCAACGCGGCTCCAATCCAGCATCCCCCCTGGCCGGCTCTGCATGGCCGACAGCACCGCGGACGGGTCCACTGGAACCTCATTGACGCTGACGACCTCCACCGTTGAGATCACCTGTCCCGCGGCGGCCCACGCCAGGGCCCAAGCGACTCCCATCGGCCCTACGAGCCTCATTCGTCCACGCCTCCCTCGCTGGGCCGCATGCCGACTTCTCCGCTCAAATCATAGAAGCGCGTATGTTCCTCCTTGAACAGCATCGACACTTCGCCCGTGCGCCCATTGCGCTGCTTGGCCACGTCCACGATTGCCAGGCCCGGCGTGAGCTCCGCTTCCTTGTACCGGGGGTCGTGTTTATTGCGGATCGGACGGCGCAAGAGCAGCACCACGTCGGCGTCTTGCTCGATCGAACCCGAGTCGCGCAGATCGGCCAGCCGGGGCACGCCGCTTCGGTCCCGGGCCTCTGGTTGCCGGTTGAGCTGGCTGAGCACGAGCACGGGGACCTTCAACTCCTTGGCCATCCCCTTGAGCATGCCAGAAATCGCCTCGATTTCCTGCTGCCGGTTGTTTCGGTCCATGCCCGAGCAGTGCAGCAGCTGCAGATAATCCACCACGATCAGCCCCAGGTTGTGCAGCCGGTGCAGCCGCCGCGCACGTGCCCACAGCTCCTTGATGTCCAAGCCCGCGGTATCGTCCACGTAGAACGGAAGTTTCTGAAGTTCTCGCGCCGCCGCGGCAATCGCCTGCTGGTCCTTGGCGGAGCAATACCCTTTGACGATCCGGCTCCACTCCATCTCCGCCCGGGAGCAGAGCATGCGGCGCGCCAAGGATGCGGCGGACATCTCGAGGCTGAACACCGCCACGGCCCGGGGCTGACGACCGAGGGTCGGATACTCGGATTTGGGGTTGTAACCAGTGGCCACGTTTTCGGCGATGTTCATCGCCAGCGATGTTTTTCCCATGGACGGACGGGCCGCCAGCACGATCATCTCCGATGGCTGCAAGCCCAACAAAATCTCATCCAGCGTCCGGTAGCCTGTACTGATGCCCGTCAACCGACTCCCGCGCGACGAGATCAATTCGGCGATCTCCGCGCTGACGGTTTCGATTTGGTCCCGCCAGTCGGTGCCCAGTCCCAAGTCCATGTCGCGGATCTTGAAGATCGCCGCTTCGGCCCGGTTGACGATCTCTCGGGCATCCTCCCCGGACGGTGTCAGGCATTCGTGGACGATCCCCTGGGCCTGAGCCAACAGCTCCCGAAGCATCCGCTTCTGGATCAGCTGTTCGATATAGTACGCGGCGTTTTCCGATGTCGGTTCGTACTGGACGATGTCATGCAACATGACCTCGCCGCCGAGCCGATCGAGTTCGCCGAGTTCCCGGAGCCGCCCCGCGAGCGTTAGCTGGTTGACCGGAGCGTTCGCATCACGCAACTCGCGGGCCACTTCGTAGATGCGTCGGTACGTGGGATTGTAGAAGCAGTCCGGCGTAACGTGCTTGGCAGCACACAGGTCCAGCACGCGTTCGTAGTCGACGAGAATGCTGGACAGCAGGCCGAGTTCTGCTTCTTCGTTGTGCGGCGGCACGCTGGACGCCGCCGCGGAGGGCACCGTCGGCGCCTCGGAATCGGTCCGACGCAGTCGGCCTCGGACCACGGGTTTACTCCTCGACGACCCAAACCTTCAACGAGGCGGTGACCTCGGGCGCCAAGTGGATCGAAACGGTGTACACGCCAAGCTCGCGAATCGGTTGTTCCAACCACACACTGTGCCGATCCACCTGAATCCCCTGGACCGCCAACGCCTCGGCGATTTGGGCGGCGGTCACCGAGCCAAACAACTTGCCTTCCTCGCCGGCTCGCGCGCGGATGGTGACGGAGGTTTCGGAAATCCGCTGAGCGAGTTCCTGGGCCGCGGCCAGCTGGGCGGCGCGTTGGGCTTCCTCGGCCGCTCGAATCTTTTCCAAACGCCGGCGGGCCGCCGGCGTCGCAGGTTCCGCCAGCCCTTTGGGGATCAGATAATTACGCGCATAGCCGTCGGCGACCTTGCAGATCTGACCCGGTTCACCCAGCCCAGCCACAGGCTTCAACAGAATGATTTCCATGGTTCCCTCACGCCTCAGGGCAACAACCCAAGCACTCGCGCCCGCTCGATGGCACGCCGAACCGCTCGCTGCTGCTTCGCGCTCAGTCCAGTCAGCCGGCGCGGCATGATCTTGCCGCGCTCGGTCAAAAATTTTCGCAGCAGCTCATAGTCCTTGTAATCCACCACCTCTCCCACCTGCGATCGGGAGCTTCGCCGACTCGTCGTTCCAGTCTTGCTCTTCGACATCACCACACCTCCGTTTCAGCGATCATCCGTTTAAAACGGTAAATCGTCCGGGTCTTGCTCTCCGGTGTCCGACGGCGGTTCGGCCGGCGGCCCCGAGGCCGACGGAGACACGTCCGTTTCCGCAACCGGCGGTTCGGCCGGCGCCGTACCCTCAGGTCCCGCGCCCGGCGCGCTCGCACCCGTCGAACCGCGACCACCAACGCCGAGAAATTCGAAGTTCTCGGCCACGATGCTGATCCGGCTTTGCCGCTGGCCGTCGCGCCCGGTCCATTCCTCTTGACGGAGACGCCCCTCAACAAAGATCGGCATGCCGCGGCGCATATAGCGGCACAGCGGCCCCGCACGGTTCCCATACACCGTCACGTCGAGGAACACAGTCTCCTCGCGGTCAGTGCCGTTACGATCCCGAAAGCGCCGGTTGACCGCCATGCGGAACGTGGCCACGTCGTCGCCCGAGGGCAGCTTCCGCAGCTCCGGGTCGCGTACCAAGTTGCCGATCAAAAACACTTTATTCAGCGACGCCATGAGCGGCTTCCTCCCGGGCTGGAGGCCGTTCGGTCCGGAAAATCTGGAACCGGAACAGTTCCTCGATCAGCCGGAACCGCTCGCGCAGCGGCGCGATCGCAGCTGCCGGGATTTGAAAGTTGATGACCACGTAGTGCCCCGCCGTATAGCGTCCTTTGCCCTGGCGGTACAGGGTACGCGCGAATTGCCGGCGACCCAACCGCGTGACCGCGTCGATCGTCCCATCGAGCTTTTCGATCTCGCCGCGCACGCGTTTGATCACCGTCTCCAGGTCCTCGTCCTTGAGGCTATCGAGAAAGATGAACATGCCTTCGTACTGGTTCACGGTTACTTCGTCTCCTTTGGTTCCGCGTTGAATTCATTCATGGCACGGTCCACGCCACGCTCCACACAACACATCACGGCCGCCACCGCGCGGTCCAAGGCGTCGCGCAGAACCGGCTCTTCGTCCGCCCGGAACGGGGATAGCACATACTCGGCCGTGTCCTGGGACTCCCCGCGGCCGATCCCCACCCGCACACGGGCCACGTCCTCGCCGCCCAACGCGGTCAAGACGGACGCCACGCCCCGGTGACCCCCGGAGCCACCCCGGGCACGGACCCGAATGGTCCCAAGCGGTAGATCCACATCGTCGTACACCAACAAAATCGCACGACCGTCTAAGTGGTGCCAACGCGCCAGGGGGCCGACGGCTTGGCCGCTCTCGTTCATGAAAGTCCGAGGCTTGACCAGCAACACGCGGGCGTGGCCGTCCGCCCATTCGGCCCAGGCACACCACGCGGGCGCATGACGGCTGGCACGCCACTTCGTACCCGTGCGTTCCGCCAACAGATCCACCACGCGGAACCCCACGTTGTGTCGGGTGCGCTCGTACTGTTCTCCTGGATTGCCCAATCCCACCACCACGCGGATCCCGCTGCCCACGCCCAGGGCTCCCACCTAGACTCAGCCTTTCTTCTCCGAAGCTTTTTTCTCGGCCCCAGCGCCAGCCTTTTTCTCCGCTCCAGCCCCCGCCTTTTCGGCCTTCTTCTCGGCTCCTCCCTTCTGCGCGGGTGCCGCTTCGTCGCCCTCGCCTTCCTTGGCCTTGGCGGTAATGACCTCGGGCTCGGCGGCCGCCGCGCCTTCTGCTGCTTCGCCAGTGGGGGCCGCCATTTCCTCGGCCTTCGGCAACGAGACCGCCGCCACCACAATGTCGCGCGCAGTCACGATCCGAACTCGCCCAGCATCCACCGGGATATCCCCCACCGTGAGGTGGTGACCTACGCGCAAGTTGGAGACATCCACGACCAGCTCTTCCGGAATGTCGCTCGGCAAGCATTCGACGATCACCGCTCGGATCAGATGGTCCAAAATTCCGCCCTGCTGGGAAACGCCGACCGGCGTGCCCACCAGCCGCACTGGCACCTCTACGCGCACTTTACGGGTCATGGACACCTCGTAGAAGTCCACGTGGATCACCCGGCCATCCACCGGATGGTGTTGCACGTCCTTCAACAGCACCTGCCGCTCGGACTCGCCCACCTTCAGCGTCACGAGCATGTGTTCCCCGCGATGATGCCGCAGCAATTGCGCGAAGTCATGCGCATTGACCTGAACGGGTTCGCCGGGCTTGCCCTCGCTGTACACCACGGCGGGGATCTGTCCCGTGCGACGCAACCGTCGCACGCTCGATGTTCCCACCGCAGCCCGCGGCTCTGCCCGCACTGTGATCTTCTCTTTCATGGATTCCCTTTCTCCTAGACCTGGAACAGCGACGTCACGGACTGGTTGTTGTGAATCCGAAGAATCGCCTCGGCCAGCAGCTCGGCCACCGACTCCACGCGGACTTGCACACCCGTCCAATCGCGACCCGGGACACTGTCCGTCACGATCAAGTCCTCAATCGGAGACCGTCGCAGCCGTTCCACGCCTTCATCGGTGACCAGACAGTGTGTGACCGCCGCTCGGATGGTGCCTGCACCATGTTCCTGCAGCAACTGGGCTGCCCCACACAACGTCCCCGCGGTCGTCACAAGGTCGTCCACCAAGATCACGTTACGACCTTTGACGTCGCCGACCACATCGATGGATTCCACCTCCCGCGCATTCCTACGTTGTTTGGCCGCGATGGCCAGTCCACACCCCAATATTTGCGAATACGCGTAGGCCGCCTTCACCCCGCCGGTGTCGGGCGCCACCACGACCATGTCCGTGAGTCCCATGGCGCGCAGGCGTTTGACCATCACCGGCACGGCGGTTAAATGATCCACCGGAATATCAAAAAACCCTTGGATCTGCTGGGAGTGAAGATCCAGCGTCAACAATCGATCCGCCCCGGCGGCCACGATGAGGTTGGCCACCAACTTGGCGGTAATCGGCACCCGCGGCTGGTCCTTTCGGTCCTGGCGCGCGTACCCAAAATAGGGAATCACCGCGGTGATCCGAGCCGCCGACGCCCGCCGCGCCGCATCGATCATGATCAGCAGTTCCATCAGGTTTTCGTTCGGGGGCGGACATGTCGGCTGCACAATGAACACGTCCCGTCCCCGAATGTTCTCCAAAATCTTGACGAAGATTTCTCCATCCGGGAACCGACGGATGTCCACCCCGACCAACGGCTCGCCCAAGTACGCGGCGATCCGTTCGGCCAGTCGAACATGCGCTGTACCGGATAGTATCTTCATCGTCGCTGACGCCTCGGGCCGCTCCGTGGTTGCCCGACCAGGATTCGAACCTGGACTCTGGCCTCCAAAGGGCCGTGTGCTGCCATTACACCATCGGGCAGTCCGACCGGCCGATGTATTCGAGTCAATGTGAGCCGTTCACGAAGCGGACCGGACAAGCAAAAGAGACTACTGTCGCTGGGTCCTGGAGTCAACCTCGCCCACGACGCTCAGCCTGTGGCTCTGGCACCGAACCCGAAGACATACACCGACCCGCAGGTTCCCAAGGGCCCCAGGAGCTCCAAAAGGTCCTCGGGGCGCTCCGGATGCCGCGGACGAGCCCCACCGCGGTGCGATCGCTCTGTCATGAGCTGAGTGGCGACAAGGACGACCCGCGTGTGCACACTACGCAAGATTGGGGCGCCGGGACTCCCGAACACTTCCGTGGGTCACCGCTCGCCGACCTTCGATACTCACCTTGCCAACCAGTTGGTGTTGGAGTCGCAACTCCGTACAATCATGCCCATGGAGCACTCGCGTACTGAACGATGAACACGCACGCCACCGCTGCCACTCGCAGGTTGATGGAGCTGGCCACGGCATACTGGGGCTCGGCCGCTCTCATCGCGTCCGTGAGCCTGGGCCTCTGGAATGCGCTCGCCGAGGGGCCGATCGAAACCGCCGACCTCGCCCACGGCTGTGGGTGCTCCACCGAACACCTCGAGGACCTTCTCCAAGCATTGGAAGCGATGGGTGTCGTACAACTCACCGAGCTGGGCTGGGAAATCGCACCGGAGTTCCGGTTCCTCTTGGATCCCAGTTCCGAGACCTATTTAGTACCCGCGTTGGCCCTGAATGCCGACCTCTATCCGCTTTGGGGACGGCTCGCGAACTGTGTACAGTCGGGTCAACCCGTGGTGAATCCTGCCGCCCACCTCGGTGCCGATCCTGATCGAACTCGCCGGTTCGTCCTGGCCATGCACAGCCGCGCCAGGGTGTTCGCGCCGGTCTTTATGTCCGCGCTCCCGCTGGAGGGAGTGCGGTCGTTGTTGGATGTCGGCGCCGGTCCTGGAACCTTCACCCGGTGGCTGGCGGAACGTCATCCGACGCTGCGCGTCACGCAGTTCGATCTACCCGACGTGATCCGCGTGGCCGAAGAGCTCACATCAACCTCACCCGCCGCCGAGCGGATTCAGTTCGTGCCGGGCGACTACCGCCGCACCGAATCGTTCGGAGGACCGTTCGACATGATCCTTTTCTGCGGTGCCTTGCACCAAGAAGACCCAGACGGTGCCTCCCAGCTATGGAGGAAATTCGCCCAGGCCCTGAGCCCGAAGGGCCGCTTGGCCGTGATTGACCTCATGCGAGGTCACCCCTCCGGCGGGCCGATGCCGGCTTTGTTCAGCCTGCAGATGCGGCTGACAAGTCCCCGAGGACGCGTGTATTCCATGTCGCAAGTGAGCGCGATGTTGACCAGCGGTGGTTGGACCCTCGAAGAAGCTCGGCCGCTGGAGATCCCTCCCTACGGTTTGATCCTTGCACGTCCACCCCACCGACGCTCGAACGCCTGAATTGAACCACCGATGTCTGCTGGTGACGTCCCATCATCGACCGATGCACCGCCGAGAACCGTTCCGGCGCGCGTGCCGCCGTGGCCGCCGGCACACGGTCGTTGGGCATTGGCCGCGAGCCTGGTGTTCGTCGGCCTGGCTGGCTGGGCACGTTGTCGAGGTTATTTCCCGGGCGAATCCGCAGACCGCCTGGCCACCGCGGTCGGTGCTAGCCCATTGCCGACTCTACAGCACATCGTATGGGAAGCGATCACCCGTACACTCTGGAAGTTGGGTGGGCTGCACGCCGTCACTTTTTTCAATGTTCTTTGCGGCGGCGTGATCGTCGCCCTGCTGTACAGGCTGGGGGGCGTATTCCGCACCGGCGTCGAACTCACACCTCTGCGGTCTCGAACCACCACCTCCGGCGAAGAAATCGTTCCAGCCTTCGGAATTGTGTGGCGTGACCTGATCCTTGCCCATGTGCCCAGCCTTGCCATGGTGCTGGTGGCCGCGGGCTCGTTTCCTTTCCTCTTCATCTCCACTCGCGCCCATCCGGCGCCGTTCGGATTGTTGCTTCTCGCCAGCGCAAGTGTGCTGCTGAACGAATACGGCCGCACGGGACGCCGCCGTTGGGCCATCCTGGGTGCCGCTGTGATGGGGATCGCCTGTGCAGACAGCCCCTCGATTCTCCCAGTGGTTCCGCTGATCGGGATTTGGGCCATGGTACTGATGGCCCGATACCGCGACCTGATCCTGCCCATGATGCCCGACGAATTGGCCGGCCACACTCGGCTGACACTTCCGCTGACCTTGCTGGCCGTCTGGCTCGCCACATGGTGGATCCTCTTGCTCGCACGTGCCGCGCTGTTCCTTCGAGAGCCCGCGGCCGCGTGGGTCCATACGTCCACCTTCGGAGGAGCACTTCGCGAAGTCGTCGTCGCCCAATGGCGTGCGCTAAAAAGTGCGGCTCCCTCGGTGGGTTGGCTGTTACCCGCACTGGTCGTCGGCTTGCCTGCGCTGACCAGCGCCGCCGCCATCTTCGGTGAACGGCCGGGCCGCCGCTGGACACCTATGGTGGTCCACCTGCTGGTGTTGATCATGGCGGTGGCGATTGCCTGGGACATGCGCGCAGCTCCGTGGCCCGTCTTCGGCGCCGTGCCTCTATACATTTTACCGTACCTGCTCACCGGCATTTGGACCGCGGCCTCGATGGCCGCCGTGATCCGCATGTGGCTCCGCGACCTCGAGCGTACCGATCTTCCCACGCCCCTGGCCTCATGGGACCTCGGTCCCACGCGCCGACGAATCGCAGCGGCCACCGTGTCGCTGGCGATCCTCCTTCCGTTGGCCGGCGGCGCCCTTCGGCACGTGGTCCAGTGTGGGCACTGCGACTCGGCTCCCTTCGAACGGTTCGCGCAGACGGCGATCGAAGAAACCGGCGAAGCGGAGACACTCGTGGTGGCCTCGCCCATCGAAAGCATCCTGGCGCTTCACGCCAGCCATGGACACCCACGGGTTCTTTCGCTTTTGAACGGGCAAAACCCTGCCTACCTCCGCTGGCTGGCCGCGGCGTTCCCTGCGGAATCCCGTGCGCGGACCTTGGCCGAGTCCGGGCTCCAGGCGTTGTTGGTGGACTGGGTCCAAAGCGATCGCTCAATCACAGGCCGCATGGCGGTCGTGGACATTCCAGACTTGTGGCGCATTGGGGGCTACATCGCGCAGCCCGGTCGAGCGGTCTACCGCGGTGTCGTCGCACCGCCCCGCGAGTGGACGGAGGTGGCCCTGGCACGGTTTGGAACCGTCACAGCGGAACTGGCCGAAGTCCGCGCGTACATCCGGCGCTTGCCCAAGCCGTTTCAGCCATACGGAGAGTGGCTCATGCACCAACACGCGCGACTGCTGAATGATACCGCATTCGAACTCGAACTGCTCGATCACCCACGCGACGCTCGCGCCATGTACGAGGCCATTCTCTTCCACCTCCCCCAGCATTTCAGCGCACGTCACAACCTCGTACGGCTGGCCCGACAGCTTGGGGACCCCGATGCGAACTCGCTCCAACAAAGGTTCCAAGAATGGCTTCAGCGCCTAGGGCCGAAGATCGACATCGCCACGCTCGCTCGCGCCCATGGCCGGATCCACGATCCGGCGCTGGCCACAATGATTAGCCGCGCGGCGTTGCACAGCGGAGTGCCTGACGCCGCGCTCGCCGAACTACTGTCCGCCGTCGCTCGTGGCTCGCCCGAGCATCTACGCCTGGCGCTGATCGCGGCGCTGGAACGCACCGGCCGTGCTCACGAAGCCCGGACGATGATCGAAGATCTCGTCCGCCGGTATCCGAACGAGGCCAGGTTGAGGCTCGTCCTCACCTACTTGGCTTTAGGTCAGGGTGACCTGGCGGCTGCAAAATCCGCGTGGGCGGAGGCCGCCCAGCTCGCGCCCGACTCTCCCAACGTCCAGGTGGCCCGAGCGTGGTTGAGCGCAACCGAAGGGCAACTCCAAGACGCTCGGCAACAGCTGACGAGCTGTCTCAGTGCCCATCCCGACCTGCTGCCGGCGCGCGTTGCCTCGCTCTGGGTGGCTTGGTTAGCTCGCGACCATGCCCGAGTTCGGCTCGATGCCGATTGGATCCGAACGCGCGCCCCCCACATCCCCTTCGCGGATGTTGTGCTCGCGCTCTCCGCGTGGGAAACTGGGCGGCGCCACGAAGCGCGGCAACTCCTTCAAGGGGTCGTCATCCGCCATCCATCCTGGATGCCTGCCTGGGAGTTACTGGTGGAAATGGATCGCGCCGAGCAACGGCCGGACCTCGGGCGCGAGCATGTCCAGCGGATGCTGGCCATTCAGCCCCGTCACCCCAAAGCCAACCACTACATGGCCTCGCTCTTGATGCGCGAAGAGCGCTGGGCGGGCGCGCTTAGTTTTCTTCGCACCGCCCAAGCTGCAGGACCGGAAACTCCGGAATTACTTAATGACTTGGCCTGGTGCCTCTACCAACTCGGCCAACTCGACGAGGCCGCTGAGTTGATCGGTCGAGCCCGACAAAAGGACCCTTCCGACCCGGTCATCATGGACACCGAGGCGATGATCCTCGCCGCCCGCGGAGAGCTCGAGGCCGCCGAACGTCTCCTGCTCGATGCGGCCGCACTGGCCCCCAACCATCCCGAGATTGCCCAGCACCTGAACCAAGTGCGTCAACGGCGAGCGTCTTCCTCTGGGTCCGTGGGTGAGGAACGGTCCCATGCGCCCTCCACGAACGTACCCAGCCGAACCGCTCCCTCCCCGTAGCGACGGTTCAGCGCATCCACCACCCGCATCAAGGATTCCCTACGCCGACGGCTCTCCACCACGTCCAACGGCAACTCCGGGCCCGCGTCCCGCGTCAAACCACTGGCGCCGAATCCGATGAGCCGCACGGGGCGCCGAAATGGCTCGGCTCTCCATAATGCGCGCGCCACATCGCACAACGAAAAGTCGTCGCAGGTTGGCCAGTCCAGTTGCCGCTGCCGCGTGACGGTTTGAAAGGGCTTCCACCGGATTTTGATTCGCGCGACTCGCGCATACCAGCCCTTTTCCCGCAGCCGACGCCCCACATCCGCGGCCAACTCTAAGAGCACCTGCTCCACCCGGCTCGGAACGGTTTGATCCACCTCAAATGTGTGCTCGCGGGAGATGCTCAGCTCATCGCTGACTTCGCCGACGGACCGATCATCCTCGCCCCGCGCAAGTTGCACGAGCCACTCCGCCGTCGCCGATCCCAGCAGGCGCGCCAACTCCGCCACGGAGGCTTGCTGGATGTCCCCGATGGTGCGATACCCTGCGCCAGCCAACTTCTCACCCGTGACCTTTCCAACGCCCCAGAGACGTTCCACCGGCATCGGCGCCAGCCAGCGCCGAATTTCCTCGGGATCCTCCGGACACAACGTCAAGCCGCCGGGTTTGCGCAATTCGCACGCCACCTTGGCCAAAAAACGGTTCGGCGCGATCCCGATCGAAGCGGAAAGGCCAAGCTCCTCATCCACCGCTCGTTGAATCGCCTGCCCCACAGCCTCCCGACTTGCGTACTTGTACATGCGGCCAGTAACGTCCAATACCGCCTCGTCAATCGAGAGTGGTTCCACCAGGGGCGTGAACCGCTCCAAGAT
>Ga0272449_1002821_pt1 | contig 15676 bp, 14 predicted proteins | sample YNPCB0241_FD_198679 | JGI IMG/M metagenome (GOLD analysis project Ga0272449, IMG submission 198679) | Hot spring sediment microbial communities from Yellowstone National Park, WY, United States - YNP-CB-024-1 | ecosystem: Environmental > Aquatic > Thermal springs > Hot (42-90C) > Sediment...
TTCCAACATCTATCCTTTCAGAAGCAGAAATATTTAATATTGCAACATCTGATGCCTCAACCGCAGAAATTTGTTCTCCAACAAAGTCAATATAACCAGGTGTGTCTATTATGTATACAATATTATTTTGCTTTTTAATATACCCTACTGACAAATTTATACTCACTAATCTTATCTTTTCTTCTTCATCAAAATCAAAAGTAGTATTGCCCTGATTTATATCTCCCATCCTTGTAATCATTCCCGAAGTATAAAGCATCGCCTCTCCAAGTATTGTCTTACCAGATTTTGTACCTCCAAATATCCCTATCGTCCAAACCTTTTCCATAATTAACCCCTTTAATTTATAAAAGTAATTATAACACAAAAAGAAAAAAAATAAAATGTCCCTGGCAACATCTACTCTCCCACCTCCTCTCAGAGGCAGTACCATTGACGTCAGGAGGCTTAACGACCGTGTTCGGAATGGGAACGGGTGTTACCCTCCTGCCATGGTTGCCAGGGACATTATAATTATACCCCAAAATTTTTAAAATGTCAATATGATGTAAAAACACAACAAATCTTCTATAATATTATACCTTATTTTTGAAATTAGCAAAATACTCACCTTATAACTACAAAAATTTTTGGAGGACTCTTGATAAAAATGGTATATTTAAAATTAATGAAAAAGGTGATTATTTTTGGAGCGGGTCAAATTGGAAGAGGATTTATTGGACAGATATGTTTTGAATCAAATTATTTTATCGTTTTTGTAGATGTTGATGAAAGAATAATTGACTTATTGAATAAAGAAAAGAAATATCCTATTTATCTTCTTGGAGAAAAAAAGGAAGAAAAAATTATTGAGAGTTTTAAGGGGATCTGTTTGAAAAAAGAGAAAGATTTACTTGAAGAATTTATTGAGTGTGAACTTATCTTTACATCTGTTGGTGCCAAAAATTTATTTACACTATCTGAAATAATTGCAAAAGGGATAAAGGAAAAATTTAAAAAAAATCCAACTTTTTTAAATATAGTGATATGTGAAAATTTACTTGATGCTGGAGAAAAATTTAAAAATGAAATTTTAAAAACAGGGCATTTTTCAGATGAGGAAATAAAATATTTTAATGAAAAGATAGGGTTTGTTGAGACAGTTATAAGCAGAATGACATCTCCATTAACAGAAGAAGAAAAAATGAAAAATCCTCTATGTGTGAAAGTAGAACCATATAAAATTCTGCCTATTGATAAAAATGGATTTAAAGGAAATATCCCTCCAATCTCTGGATTTTTTCCTGTTGATAATTTAAAAAAGTATGAAGAACTTAAACTTTTCGGGCATAATTTATCACATGTCTGCCTTGCCTATTCTGGTTATCTAAAAAATTACAATTATATATGGGAATGTATTGAAGATAAAGAGATTTCAAATATTTTGAAAGAGGTTCAGAGAGAGGTAAAGGAAGCACTAATAAAAAAACACAATTTTAAAAAAGATGAAATTGAAAATTATTTTACTGACTTGAATAAAAGATTTGATAATAAACTTTTAAAAGATACAGTTTTTAGAGTTGGAAGGGAGCCATTAAGAAAAATAGGGAAAAACGAAAGAATAGTTGGTGCAATAAACCTATGTCTTGAAAATAACATATTCCCTGAAAAAATCTGTTTTGTCCTTTCAACTGCATTGTGTTATAATTATAAAATGGATGAAGAGGCAATGGAACTTCAAAATATTATTGAGAAAAAAGGGATTGAATTTGTTTTAAAAGAAATATGTGAAATAAAAGAGGATGAAATTATCAATAGAGTCAAAAAATTTTATACGCAATTAAAAAATGAGATGTGCAATATTAAAAGAAATTGAAAAACTTGAAATTGAAGAAAAAGAATTTCCAGATCCAGGAGAGAATGAAATCTTAATAAAAGTAAAGAGTTGTGCAATATGCGGAACAGATATAAAGGTCTTTCATCATGGACATAAACATATTGTTTTTCCAAGGATTACAGGTCATGAGGTAAGTGGGATTATTTTTAAAATAGGTAAAAATGTAAAAGGATATAAAGAAGGAGATAGAGTTGCAGTTGCACCTGCTATCCCTTGTGGTAAATGTTATTATTGTAGAAAAGGGCAACAAACTATGTGTGATAATTTAAAAGCAATTGGATACCATTATGATGGTGGATTTGCTGAATATATGCTTGTTCCAGAAGATGCTGTTTTAAATGGTTGTGTAAATAAAATACCAAATAATCTTCAATTTGAAATTGCTTCAATTGCAGAACCTTTGGCCTGTGTTATAAACGGACAGAGTTTAAGTAGAATTGAAGTTGGAGATACTGTTTTAATTCTTGGTGCAGGTCCTATTGGAATTTTACATTCTCTTTTAGCAAAAATAAATGGTGCAGGTAAAATTATACTTGCAGATATTTCAGAAGAAAGAATTAAGGAGGCAGAATTTACAGGAGTTTATCTTATTGATATGAGTAAAAAAGATATTTACGAGGAAGTTAAAAATATTACTGATGGACATATGGCAGATAGAGTGATTGTTGCTGTTGGAAGTAAAAATGCTCAAGAAATATCTTTAAAACTTGTTGCAAAAAGAGGGTCAATTAATTTTTTTGGAGGGCTTCCTAAAGAATCTCCATATATTCAATTTGATAGCAATCTTCTCCATTATGGAGAATTTTTCGTTGTTGGAACTCATGGGTCCACTCCTTTGCATAACAAAATAGCTATTGAACTATTATCTTCAGGAAGAATCAATGTTGAAAGATTGATAACACATAAATTACCTCTTGAAAGGATAAAAGATGGTTTTGAAATAGTTGAAAATAAAAGAGGACTTAAGGTTATAATCGGTTTTTAAAAGGAGAAAAAATGGAAATTACTAAAGAACTTGCGATAAAATTACTTAAACAGATGATGGAAATAAGACAATTTGAAGACAAAATTATGGAATTACTTGCAAAAAATATTGCTGAAGGTGGTTCCCATTTATATGCAGGAATGGAAGCAGTTGCAGTTGGAGCAATTTCAGTTATAAATCCAGATGATTATATCACAAGCACACATAGAGGACATGGACATGCAATAGCTAAAGATGGTGATTTGAAAGCATTAATGGCAGAAATCTTAGGTAAAAAAACAGGTGTCTGTAAAGGGAAGGGAGGATCGTTACATCTTGCTGATTTATCAAAGGGAAATCTTGGAGCAAATGGAATAGTTGGTGGTGGAATTGGTATTGCAACAGGAGCAGGGCTCTCTATTAAATTACAGAAACAGAACAAAGTTGTATTATGCTTTTTTGGGGATGGAGCAACTAACAATGGAATATTTTTTGAATGTTTGAATATGGCCTCTTTATGGAAATTACCTGTTGTTTATATATGTGAAAATAATAAATACGCAATGAGTGCGTCTGTTGAAAGAACTCATGCAGTCAAAGACATATCTAAAAAATCCCTTGCTTTTGATATACCCTCTGAAAATGTTGATGGTCAGGATGTTATTGCAGTAAGAGAAATAGTTGGTAAATGGGTAAAATATGCAAGAGAAGGGAAAGGTCCAAGTTTTGTGGTTGCAGATACTTATAGATATTATGGCCACAGCAGAAGTGATCCAAGGGTCTATAGAACAAGACAAGAGGAAAAATTCTGGAAAGAAAGGGATCCAATTATAATCTTTTCAAATAGGATGAAAGAAGAGAATATTTTAACAGAAGAAGAGATAAAGGTAATTGAGGAAGAGGTAAGAAAAGAAATTGAAGAAGCAGTGGAATTTGCAATAAATAGTCCATATCCAGAGCCAGAGGAACTTTATACTGATTTATATGTTTAAAAGGAGTTAAAATGAGAATAATAACTTATAGAGAGGCATTAAATGAAGCACTTGATGAAGAGATGGCAAGAGATGAAAGAGTCTTTTTGTTTGGTGAAGATATTGCAATTTATGGAGGTGCTTATGGAGTTACAGCAGGACTTTGGCAAAAATATGGAGATGCAAGGGTAATAGATACTCCTATTTCAGAAAATGCAATTGTTGGAACTGCTCTTGGTGCTGCTTTAACTGGTTTAAGACCTGTTGCTGAAATTATGTATATTGACTTTATTGGACTTTGTATGGACCAGTTAAATAATCAGGTTGCAAAAATAAGATATATGTTTGGCGGAAAATGTACTGTTCCACTTGTGATAAGGACTGAGGGAGGAGCAGGTAGAACTCTTGGAGCACATCATTCACAGAGTTTAGAAGCATGGCTTATTCATATTCCGGGTATTAAAGTTGTTATGCCTTCTACTCCCTATGATGCAAAAGGACTTTTAAAATCAGCAATAAGAGACGATAATCCAATTGTCTTCATTGAACATAAGATGCTATATAATACAAAAGGAGAAGTTCCAGAAGAAGAATATTTAGTGCCTATTGGAGTTGCAGATGTAAAAAAAGAAGGAAAAGATGTAACAATTGTGAGTTATTCAAGAATGGTTTTATTTTCACTTGAGGCAGCAGAAATACTTGAAAAGGAAGGGATAAGTGTTGAAGTTATTGATTTAAGAACATTATTACCGATGGATATTGAAACAGTTGTAAAATCAGTTAAAAAGACAAATAGGGTCGTTATAGTTGAAGAAGATTGTAAAACAGGAGGAGTTGGAGCAGAAATAGGAATGCAAATAATTGAAAATGCTTTTGATTATCTTGATGCACCAATTGTAAGAGTTGCAGGAGCAGATGTTCCTATGCCAAAGAGTCCTGTCCTTGAAAAACTTGCAATCCCTGATATAGAAAGAATCTGTAAAGCCATCAAATCAATATTATAAATTTATCTTTTTACTTATAATGACTTGGGACTATGATTGCCTTAGGATCTTTTGTATTACTAAAAGAGCCATCAGGTCCTGCTCCACCACTTTCTACAAAAACAGATGAAAAATCTGGTCCTTTTATAATATCAAAATGTCCATCTAAAAAAACAGTATAATAAAAACTTTGTGGATCATTTGCAGGCCCGGGAGAACCATGGACTCCTGGAAATGGTGTTGGCCACCAATCATTAACAGAATGTATCCCCCAGGTAGCATATGTATAACCCCAATACCATATTTTATTACTACCACTTTGATATAATAAACCATTAGGGTCAATTGGACCCATAAGCCTGCTTTCAATTAATAAAACTATTTTATCCTGCTGTCTATAATTCATAACTTTCTTTCCTTTAGGACCATCACATAATCCAAGAGGCATATGATAAGTTCTTCTATTCCCAGATGGGATTTGATATCTTGCCAACATACTTGGACATGCAAATACTTCTTTAGTTTTTACATATTTAGGCCTTTTGGGATCTACTGGATCAGGATATAATAAATAGACCCAGAAATTTGGATAATTTGTAAAATAACCTTCCCAATAGTTTGGACCGCTACCAGTCCATGCTTTTATTTCTGAAGAAGTCATATTTAAACAACCTTCATTATCATCCATATACATTATTAAAGCAGCACCAAGTTGTCTTAAATTGTTCATACATATTGTCGCTCTTGCCTTTTCTCTTATAATACCTACTAAAGGAAAGAGAATTGCTGCTAAAATTAATATTATAGTTATCACAATAAGTAATTCTATCAGAGTAAGACCATCTGATTTAAAAAATTTTTTATTCATACTTTCTCTTCCTTTTTAAAAACTCATTGGTAAATAGATGTATCCTCGTGAAATCCCTGAACTCTTACATTAGGAATTCCTTTAAAATCACTTGTTGTAGGTAGAACATAATAAGTAACACCATTTACTACTTTTTTATAAGAAGGGATCCAACCTGCTGAGCCACCAAGAAAATAAACATTAACTCCATCTATTTTATGATTACTATCTGAATCCAATTCTAAGGCCTTATATTCACCTGAACCTCCTATTCCTGCACTACTCCATATCCAATAAGGATCAGGGTATTGGTCTTTTTTTGTCTTATCTATCAAAAGGACGAAATAAGGCCAAAGACCTGCATTATCCTCAGTGTAAGGGACACGAGATCCAACATATCTTATTGCATAAGCATAAGAATACTGGTTTCTTCTTCTAATTGGTGGAGATGGAACTTTTTGACGTTTTCTATCACTTGGACATATAAGTACACTCGTATCTTTTAAATAGACAGCACTTACTTTTTGCCCACTTGGAAGTACCCCAAATAATATACTATAAGAACCTGCTACCCAATTACCTCCTCCATCTGCCAAATTTGACCAAACAAATGGATAATTTCCTTCAAAATCAGAAGCATACATTTTCATAGCAAGACCGATCTGTTTTAAATTATTTAGACATGAGGTCCTTCTTGCTCTTTCTCTCGCTTTACTTAATGCAGGCAATAATAACGCACCTAAAATAGTAATAATCAATATCACAACTAGTAATTCTATTAATGTAAAGCCACTTTTCAATTTTAAGGAAGGCCTCTTTAAATTCAATACACTAAGAGAGAGAGAGTTCATTTTCTTTCTCCTTTTGTTAATTATTATACCTTTTTTATCTTTTTTGTCAAGTTTTGTTTTTGTATTGTTTTTGTGGTAAATTAAAGATATGAAAAAAGTTCTTGTTACTGGTGGAGCAGGTTTTATAGGTAGTCACCTTGTTGACGAACTTGTAAAGAGAAATTATGAAGTTATTGTTATTGATTCTATTGACAAACAGGTCCATCCAGAAGGAATTCCTGAATATATAAATTTAAAAGCAAGATATATTTTTGAGGATATAAGAAAAAAGAAAACTCTTGAAGAAATTGTAAAGGAGGTTGATTATATTTTCCATTTTGCAGCAAAAGTGGGAGTTGGTCAATCTCAATATCAGATAAGGGAATATGTAGATGTGAATGTAATAGGAACTGCAAACTTACTTGATATACTTGTAAATAAAAAAAATAATGTCAAAAAATTGATTGTTGCTTCCTCAATGAGTATATATGGAGAGGGCCTTTATAGATGTGAAAAATGTGGAAATATTAAACCAGAATTGAGAAATTTTACAGAAGAAAAAATAGATGACTGGGAACCAAAATGTCCTTTCTGTAAGAGCAATATTACTCCAATTCCAACTCCGGAAGAAGTTCTAACTAAACCAAATTCTATTTATGCATTATCAAAAAGAGAACAAGAAGAGATGTCTTTATTAATAGGTAAAACTTATAATATTCCTGTTGTTTCTTTAAGATTTTTTAACGTTTATGGACCCAGACAATCCTTATCAAATCCATATACAGGTGTCTGTGCAATATTCTTAAGTAGGATTAAAAATGAGAAATCCCCTGTTATTTTTGAAGATGGACTTCAGACAAGAGATTTTATATGGGTTGGTGATGTTGTTAAAGCATGTATTTTATCTATGGAAAAAGAAAATGCAAATTATGAAATATTTAATGTTGGGAGTGGAAAACCTACCTCAATTTTTGAAATTGCAAATCTACTTATAAAACTACTCGGTAAGAATTTAAAACCGGAAATTACATATAAATTCAGGAAAGGAGATGTGAGACATTGTTATGCTGATATAAGTAAAATTAGAGAAAAAATTGGATTTGAGCCAGAAACAACTCTTGAAGAAGGGCTTAAAAAATTGATTGAATGGGCAAAGAAAACAAAAGCAGTTGATAAATTTGAGAAAGCACACCAGGAACTTAAAAAGAAAGGACTTGTTTGAAAATATGGATTTATTTTTAAGTATAGTTATTCCAGCAAGAAATGAAGAAGAAAATATAAAGGAAACAATTGAAAGTTTAATCCCCTATATAAATAAAGAAGAAACAGAAATAATTGTTGTGAATGACCACTCAGAGGATAAAACAGAAGAAATAGTTTTGAATTTATGTGAGAAATATAAATTTTTAAAAATTATAAGGAATGAAAGAAATCCTGGATTTGCAAATGCTTTAAAAACTGGTTTTGAAAATGCAAAAGGAGAATTTGTTTTACCTGTTATGGCTGATGGTTGTGATAGTCCTAAAACGATAAAAAAGATGGTACAAAAGGCAAAAGATGGATATGATCTGGTATGTGGTTCAAGATATACAAAAGGTGGAAGTAAAATTGGAGGGCCTAAAATACAATCATTTTTCTCAAGATTTGTAGGGGTCTCTTTATATTATTTAATCAAGATTCCAACAAAGGACTGCCCCAATGCTTTTAAAATGTATAGAAGAAAAATCCTAAATTCATTGAAATTAAAATCAGAAGGGTTTTCAATATCAATGGAAGCATGTTTAAAATTCTTTTTTTCTGGTTATAAAATATGTGAAGTTCCAACTGTATGGTACGCCAGGAAAAAAGGGAAATCAAAATTTAAACTATCAAAAACACTACCATATATTAAACTTTACATTTGGGCAATTTTTAAAAAATGGAAATTTCTATAGTTATACCTGCTTATAATGAGGAGAAGAGGATAGAAAAAACACTGAAAAAAATTTATGAATATTTCAAAGAAAAAGGAGTTGAATTTGAAATTATTATTGTTGATGATGGGAGTAAAGACAAAACAGTGGAAATTGTTGAAAGATTTTCTTTAGATAAGAAAGAAATAAGAATATTGAAACATGAGAAAAATATGGGTAAAGGTGCTGCAGTTAAAACAGGGATTTTAAATGCCAAAGGTGAATTAATTTTATTTACTGATGCAGATTTATCAACACCAATAGAGGAATTTGAAAAACTTAAAAATGAAATTGAAAATGGATATGATATTGCTATTGGCTCAAGGGCATTGAAAGATTCAAAAATAATTATTCCTCAGCCGTTTTATAGAAGAATAATAGGGAGAATTTTCCCTTTACTTGTAAGATTGATAGTTATAAAGGATTTTAAGGATACTCAATGTGGATTTAAATTGTTTAAAAATGAGGCAGCAAAAAAAATATTCAGTAGATTAAAAATAAATGGATTTGCTTTTGATGTTGAGGTACTTGCAAGAGGAAAAAAAGAAGGTTTTAAAATTGCTGAAATCGGTGTTGTATGGTATAATTCTCCTGAAAGTAAGGTTTCTGTTTTAAAGGCACCTATTAAGATGTTTTTAGAGTTGAATAAGATAAAGAAATTTTTAAAATGAAAATACTTTTTTCTTATTTCCCACATTATTCAAAAGAAAAAGGTTATCTCTTATTAAGTCAGAACAGGTTTGCAAAATATAGAGGAAATCCAGAACTAATCTATCCTTTAATTCCAGCAAGTTGCCTAACTATCTTAAAAAATAATGGATATGAAGTTTTTTATATAGATGCGATTTTTGAAAAAATGGATATTGAAAAATTTATTGAAAGCGTTTATAAAATTTCTCCTGATGTTATAATATTTGAATCCAAAACACCTTCTATAAAAAGGGACTGGCAAATAGTCAATATTATTAAAGATGAATTTCCAGATATTATAATTTTTTCTTGTGGAGACCATGTGAGTATTTTACCAGAAGAAACAATTGAAAATAGCAAAGTTGATTTTGTTATAATTGGAGGGGATTATGACTATGTCTCATTTCTATTATGTGAGGCAATAAAAGGCAGAGAAAAAATTCCATCAGGAGTTGTATATAAAAATATGAAAGGTGAAATAATAAATAATAAAAGATCTACATTTGTTGAAAATCTTGATGACTTACCTTTTATTGATAGGGAAATTGTTCCATGGCAGAATTATCATGAGGCATGGCGTCTTTATGATGAATTCACCTATATGTATGGAAGCAGAGGATGCCCATATAGATGTACTTTTTGTTCGTGGCCACAAATGCTATATGAAAAAAAAATCAGATTCCGCTCACCACAAAAAATTGTTGATGAAATTGAAATTTTAATTAAAAAATATGGAATAAAAGAATTATTTTTTGATGATGATACATTTACCTGCAATAAAAACTGGGTCTTAAAAATATGTAATTTAATAATAGAAAGGGGAATCAAAATTTTGTGGAGTTGTAATGGCAGGGTTGATAATGTTGACTATGAAATGCTTAAAACTATGAAGAAAAGTGGTTGTAGGATGATAAAATATGGAGTTGAAAGTGCTTCTCAAAAAACACTTGATTTATTGAAAAAGGATTACACTATTGAAGATATAAAAAAAGCATTCAGAAATACTCAAAAAAATAAAATACTTATCCATGCCACTGCAATAATTGGTTTTCCATGGGAGAGGAAAAAAGATATGATTGAAACAATAAAATTTATAAAACAATTAAAACCTGATACTTGCCAGTTTTCATTGCCAATTCCTTATCCAGGAACTAAATTATTTGAAGAGGCAATGAGAGAAGACCTTTTAATATATGGAAAAAACTGGGAATTTTATGATATGAGTAGGCCACTTTTGAAAAATTATTATCTAAAAACAGAAGAAATTGTTAAAATATGGGAAAAGGCATGGCTCAGTGTTTATTTCTCTCCTTTCTTCATCTTCAAAAAAATAAAAAATTTAAATAATTTAAAAGTTTTAAAACTTTATATTAGAGGAATAATCTCAGTTTTAATAGGGCACTTAAGGATTTTTAAAAGAAATGGATGTTAAAGTTTCAATTATAATTCCTACAAAAGAAATAGATGAGAAAACGAAAAAATGTATTAAAGAATGCGAAAATTTGAATTATGATGATTTTGAAATAATTGTTTTACCTGATTTCTTACCAGATGAAAAAGTAAATTTCTCTTCAAAAATTAAAATTATTCCAACAGGAAAAGTATATCCCTCAATTAAAAAAAATATTGGGGTTAAAAATTCAGAAGGAGAGATATGTGCTTTCATAGATTCAGACGCATATCCTGATAAAGAGTGGTTGAAAAATGGAATATTATATTTTAACAAAAATAATAAAATTCTTGCTGTTGGAGGACCGAACTTAACTCCTGAAAATTCTGAATTACTTGAAAAAATTAGTGGTTTAATTTTGTCATCTTTCGTTTTTATGGGTAAGTTTGCTACAAGACATATCATTTATAAACCATATTTTCCCGTAGAATTGCCAAGTTGTAATCTCCTTGTAAAAAAAGAGGTTTTTGAAAATATTACTTATTTCCCAGGGCAATATTTAACTGCTGAAGATGCTTATTTATGCTTTAAAATTTTAGAAAAAGGTGGATCAATTTTTTATTCTCCAGATGTAATAGTTTATCACAATAGGAGACCTTTATTCTTACCATTTTTAAAGCAGATATTTAATTATGGAAGGGATAAAAGTTGGGTTCTAAATAAATTTAATTTAAAAGAGAGATTTAAAAAACTCTGCTATTATACAATCCCTTCACTTATTACAATTTTTTTGATTTTAGTGATTTTCTCTTTTTTCTATACTCCATTAAGAAAATCTGTTCGGATTTTGTTTTCAACCTATCTCTTTTTAATTTTATTTGAATCAATCAGAAAAGGGAAAAGGCATTTTTTAATTCTAACTTCTGGAGCAATTTTAACTCATTTATTTTATTATCTGGGGTTTTTATATGGAATTTTTAAGAAAAAATAAACTTTTAATTTTGTTGATTCTCCTCTCTATAATTATTTATTTACCTGGAATAAGGTGGGGTCTACCTTCTAAGGAATTAAATGTCTTATATTTTTATAAAAAAGAAAATTTAAACAAAACTCTTGAAGAAATAAAAAAATATAAAGAGCCAATATGGAAAGGACATGGATATTACCTTGCTTTACATCCAGAAGAAGAGGGAAAAAAATTACCAAGAAATTTATATAATCCAATAAGAAGTTATCATCCAGATGAATATTTTGTTATAAAAGTCCTTGCTTCAATGAATCCGGAAAAATTTGATTTTAATCCATATCAGTTTGCTGTTGGAGGTGCTTATTTATATCTTGTTGGAATTTTTCTTTTTTTATTTTCAAAAACAGGAATTATAAGATTAACAAAGAACCTGGACTTTTATTTTTTTAATCCAGATGAAATTGGCAAATTTTATATTGTTGGAAGGCTTATTACAACTTTCTATGGAATTGGAGTTATTATTTTATCCTTTTTGATTTCAAAAAAGATATATAAAAAGGAAAGAAGTGCATTCTTAACAGCAATTTTAATATTGTTTGCTCCTTTAATCATTTTAAACTCATCCTATATGTATGTTGATATTCCCGGCCTTTTCTGGGTTATGATGTGTTTATATTTTTCAATTAAAACTTTTGAAAATCCTTCTTATAGAAACTTCTTCTTAACAGGTATTTTTTCTGGACTTGCATCTGGAACAAAAATTTCCCTTTTTGTTTCAATCTTTATTCCTTTTATAACTTCAATTTTAATTTATAGCAAAGACATCAAAAAAATTATTCTTTCCTTAATATATATAATTGGTGGTTTTTTAATCGCCTTTGGAATGACAAATCCTTACTTTTTTATAACCTTTCCTTTACCACTTTTTGAATTGAAACAGCATACTCCATTAAGTTTTAGTGGAAGATTTTATTTAAATTCACTCATTTATGGAATTGGTTGGCTTCCTTTTATATTATATTCAGCAGGATCTTTTTTAAATAAGGATAATTTTAAAGAAAAAAATCGTATTTTGCTTTTTATATGGTGCATCTTCTACTTTCTTTTCATCTCTGTATTCTCAAAAAATTATGCAAGATATATTCTTCCTGTAGTTCCTCCACTTATAATTCTGGGAATTAATTACTGGCTTGAAAATTTTAAAATAAAAATTTTAAGAGAAATTATACTTTTTTTCTGTTTTTTATATTCATTTCTCTATGGTTTAAGTTATAAAAGTTTGCTTATAAAGGGAAATGTAAGGACAGAAGCAGGAAAATGGATCAAAGAAAATATCCCTTATGAGAAAAGTATAGGAGTTTGTGAAGTTCCTTGGCAATTTCAGATGCCTCCTTTTGATTATTTTGTTTATAAAGTAGAGGTTATAAATTATGATTTTGAAAAGTTAAAAAAACAATTGCCTGATTATTTTATTATATCTTCATTTCAGGGAGAAATACCACCCTATCCTTCCAATTTACAGAAAGAAAGGATTGAATTCTGGAGAAAATTTATAAACTCAAATCTATATTCTTCTTTAAAAATATTCCAGAAATTTCCATCAACTGGTATAATAAAATTTAAATTTAGAAAACTGCCAGAAGATTTGATATATATTAATCCAACAATAATCATATTCAAAAAAAATGAGTGAGATATTTAATTTTAAATTACCAAAAGAACTAATTGCTCAGTATCCATTAAAAGAAAGAGAAAAAGCAAGATTGATGGTTGTTTTAAAGGATAAAAGGGAGATAGTAGAAGATATTTTTGAAAATATAGATAAATACTTGAAAAAAGGAGATATTCTTGTTTTAAATAATACAAGGGTTATACCGGCAAGATTGAAATGTAAAAAAGAAACTGGAGGAAAGATAGAAATACTTCTATTAAAAAATATTGATGAGTATAACTGGAAGGTTCTTGCAAAGGGCAAAGTAAAGGGGAAAGTGAAATTTTATAAAGAAGAACTTGAAGGAGAAATTTTAGATAGAAATGAAGATGGAAGTTTTATAGCAAGATTTAATAAGGATAAGGAAGAAATAAAAAAATATGGACAGGTACCTTTACCCCCTTATATAAAAAGAGAACCAGAGGAAATGGATAAAATTTATTATCAAACTGTATATGCTTCCAAAAATGGTTCAATTGCTGCCCCAACTGCTGGACTACATTTTACAGAAGGAATTCTTGAGAAATTAAAGAAAAATGATATTGAAATTCTATTTATTACACTTCATATGGGATGGCCTTCTATCAAAATTTTGAAAGATATTGAAAAATCTGTTGGTGAGGAGTACTGTGAAATTAATGAAGATGTATGTGAGAAAATAAATTATGGGAAAAAAGAAGGAGGAAGAATAATTGCTGTTGGGACTGGAACTGTAAGGGCTCTTGAATCAGCATGGAAGAATGATAGAATTTACCCATTTATAGGTTATACAGGACTTTTTATTAAGATGGGATTTAAATTTAATGTTATTGATGGTCTTATTACAAATTTTCATCTTCCTAATTCAACCCATTTACTTCTTGTCTATGCTTTTTGTGGAGAAATTTTAAAAAAGGCGTATAATTTAGCAATTGAAAAAAAATATAGATTTTACTCTTATGGCGACTCTATGTTAATAATTTAAAATGGAATTTGAAATAATAAAAAAGGACAAAAAAACAAATGCAAGAGTGGGAATATTAAAGACACTACATGGAATTGTTTATACTCCTTCTTTTATGCCTGTTGCAACTTTAGCAAATGTAAAAACATTAACTTCAGAAGATTTAAATGAAATTGGTGTTGAAATGCTTATATCAAATGCCTATCATCTTTATTTAAAACCAGGAATTGAAGTTATTGAAAAAATTGGTGGAATACATAGATTTATGAACTGGAAAAAATCAGTAATTACAGATAGTGGTGGATTTCAGGTATTTAGTTTAGAGAATGTAAAGATTAATGAAGAAGGAGTTATTTTTAAATCAAAAATAGATGGCTCAACTCATTTTATAACTCCTGAAAAATCAATTCAAATACAGGAAAAAATTGGTGCTGATATAATTATGGCTTTTGATTATTGCCCAAGAAACTGGAATGATTATGAGGAGGTAAAAAAGAGTGTTGAATTGACAATTAGATGGGCAAAAATATGCAAGGAAAAACATAAAAGAGAAAATCAGGAATTATTTGGAATTATACAGGGAGGAATTTACAGTGAATTAAGGGAAAAGTGTATAGAAGAAATTGAAAAAATTGGATTTTTTGGTTATGGATTTGGAGGTCTTTCAATAGGAGAACCATTTGAAGAAACATTAAAGATAACCGAATTTATAATAAAAAATTTACCTGAAAATAAATTGAGATATTTTATGGGAATTGGAATGCCTGAACAGATAATTAAACTTGTAGAACTTGGAGTTGATTTATTTGACTGTGGAATGATAACACATATTGCAAGGACTGGCTCAACATTAACAAAAAAAGGGAAAATAAATATAAAGGCAGGAAAATATAAGTTTGATGAAAGTCCTCTTGATCCTGAATGTGATTGTTTTGTTTGCAGAAATTACACAAGAGCATATATAAGACATCTGATAAACACAAAAGAGATAACTGGCTTAAGATTGAATTCCTACCACAATGTATATTTTATAACAAGATTTATGGCGAGTTTAAGGGAGAGAATTTTGAATAGTTAGTTTTTTACTTAAAATTAATAAATACTTTTTGACTGGAATTCTCATGGTGAATTGCAAGGGAAAATTTGACCTATTTCAACGAATTTTCTATTCTTTAACCTGGCATTTTTTCAAGGATTTTATTTATTAGTTCTCGTGTCTGTTGACCATCTGCCTTTATAAGTGAACCAAGATAATCTAACGATTGTTGTAAATATCTAATAGTTTCCTGATGCCTCTTATCCATTTCTCTTATCATTTCCTGTGTCCTTCTATTCCCTTCCTCTATCAATTCCTGTGTTCTTTTATTTCCTTCTTCTATCATTTTCTGCGTTTCTTTTGCCATCTCTCCTAATTCTTTTATTAAACTTTTCGCTCTCTCGTCTTCTGTCCTTACCAACTTATTCGTATTCCAACTTAAAACAAATGCCATAACTACACTTAAAAACCCTAAAAAGAAACTCAAAAACATTAACACTTTTTCCATTTTCTTCT
>Ga0272449_1002825_pt1 | contig 15663 bp, 17 predicted proteins | sample YNPCB0241_FD_198679 | JGI IMG/M metagenome (GOLD analysis project Ga0272449, IMG submission 198679) | Hot spring sediment microbial communities from Yellowstone National Park, WY, United States - YNP-CB-024-1 | ecosystem: Environmental > Aquatic > Thermal springs > Hot (42-90C) > Sediment...
ATTTCTAATTTACCCCATAGAGATTTTATTGGCTGACTTATACCTATATAAACTTTACCATTATAATATGTAGCACTATCTGCACCTTTAAAACTTATTTTTTCCTTTTCTAATACAGGGAAATCTTCAATTTTAAGTTCTATAAGTTTTCTTGGTTTGGATGGATTACTCACATCATAAATATTTATAGGTTCAGGATTAAAAATATCGGAACTAGTGAAAAGTAGATTACTTACAAAAGTTTTACACACTCCTTCAACAGTAGATAGAAGTTTTGGATTTTGTGGATTTTTTATATCATAGATCTCTGTAATTCCACACGATTTTGGATTTTTTGGGTCTTCCCTTGTACCATAATATAAGATATTTTTACGAACAAAAGTCCAAGAAGTGAAATTGGGACGTACAATAAATTTTTTACCATGGAATTCAGGTTCCCAGTCCCATACCTCAACTTTTTCTAATTTCATTACTGGATGAATAACTTCTATTGGATTTAAAAGGCGTGGATTTGATGGATATTTTAAATCATAAATTGCTTCTCCATTCCAAGAAATAGTCCATAACCATTTACCATCTATAACTATTGTATGATCTGGCGAATGAGGTACATCTAAAAAATTTACTAATTTTGGCTTTTCTGGCTCTTTTATGTCATAGATTAAAATAGAAGAGCCAATACCCATACCAGCCATCGCCATATAAAGATAATCACCATGCCTTGCTATACCTGAAGGGCTCCCTACTGAAAACCTCATTTCTGCACTCATACTCATTCTATTTCTCTCAATTGGCTCAACCTCTAAATTCTCAGGTAAAGAACTCTCCATTGATGAATCCTCAATAGAATTTAAACTATCTGAAAAATTGACTAACCCACTAAATAAAATTACCACTAAACTGCTTATTAAATAAATCCTCTTCATTTCTTACCCCCTTTTTATAGAATATCTCATTGGCCATACTACTTTCCAATATTTCTTTAATGCTACCTGATATCCACTTAATTATATCACACATTTTTATTATACCCCCCAAGAATTTGTCAAAAAATTATATTTTTCAAGCGGAACTGATAGCATCCTATTCTTTTACCTTTATATCCAAACTATTACTCTTCTTATCTCTCCATTATGTCAAAATTTTAGGAATTTAAAGTTTAAAAACATTAAGAGATATGTTATAATAAAAAAAGAGAAAAATTAATAAAATGGGAAAATACTTTATCTTAATTCTATTTTTTTTATCCGGGTGTATATGTGGGAAAAAAATTTCGGATAAGGAGAGAGAAAAAATACCGGTGGTTTCTTATTCTTCAGAAGAAGTAGTTAAAGAGGAGAGTATAAAACCTGCTGAAGAAGTAAAGATGGAAGAAATAAAGGCAGAGGAGATAAAAACAGAAAAGATAAAAACAGGAAAAAATAAAGAACAGACAAATAAAAAGGAAGAAATTGTTCTTTTGCCAAAAGAGAAAATTCCCAAAAAAGAAGAAAAAAAGGTTGAAGAAAATCCACCTAAAAAAATATATCTTGAAAAATGGATTGGAGAGTGCCTGATTTATAATCTAAAATGGAATTTAATGAGTTTTGGTAAGGCATTTGTAATATGTTTTGATGAAAAAGATAACTTCCATCTTGTTGGAATTACCATTCCTGAAGGTCTTCCTAGGCAATTTGGTTATGGATATAATAGGATTGATTCCTTTATTGATAAAAAAACAGGAAAGACAAAATATTTTTATTTATATACAAAACAGGGTAAAGCAGAAACAACAACTGAAATATTTTTTAACTGGAGTGGAAAACAATATACTGTTGTGGCAAAAAAATACAGAGAGAAAAAATTAAACTTAACAAAGAGAAATGTAATTAAATTTGAAGATGATATTTATGACCCTCTCTCAATTCTTTATCTTTTGAGAGATTTAAGTATTAAAAGTATAAAAGATATTGAATATCCTATTGCTTTGAGCGAAAAATGGTATTTAAAAATAAATTATAAGGGAGGAGGAATAACAAAATTGCCGCAAGGAGAAACAAAAGAAGTTTATATTATTGAACCACTTGCAAGGACTGAAAAAGAAAAATTTAAAGAAGGGAAATTGAATATATATATAACAAAAGATGATGAGAAAATACCTGTACATTTTGAAGGGAAGGTCCCTATTGGTAAAGCAAATTTATATTTAATTAGCAAACAAAAGATTGAATCCAGTAAATATAATAATGTTGAGGAAGTTATAAATGAGATTTTAAAATATTTAAAAGGATAAAAATGTGCCTTGCCATTCCTATGAAAGTTGAAAAGATAATGGGTGAGTTCGCAATTGTTTCTCTCGGAAATGTTAAAAGAAAAGTCAATATATCATTTGTTGAAAATGTGAAAAAAGGTGATTATTTAATAATTCATGCAGGATTTGCCATTGAAAAACTTGATAAAAAGGAAGCAGAAAAAACAATTAAAATTATTAGAGAGATAAAATGAAATATATAGAAGAATATAGAAAGCCAGAAATACAGAAAAAAATAATTAAAGAAATGCAGAAATATGGTGCAAAATTGAAAAAAAATATAAATATAATGGAGGTCTGTGGTACTCATACAATGGCTATTGGAAAATATGGAATTAGAAAAATTATACCTGAAAGTGTTAACTTAATATCGGGTCCTGGATGTCCTGTATGTGTAACACCTTTAAATTATATAGATAAAGCAATTGAATTTTCAAAAATAAAAGATGTAATAATAACAACTTTTGGAGATATGATGAAGGTTCCGGGTTCTTATTCATCACTTGAAAAAGAAAAATCAAGTGGTTCAAAAATTCTTGTTGTTTATTCACCAGTTGATGCACTTGAAATTGCAGAAAAAAATAAATCTAAAAATGTAATTTTCCTTTCCGTTGGATTTGAAACAACGACTCCATTGATTGCTCAGACAATAAAGATTGCAAAAGATAAAAAAATAAAAAATTTTTTTATACTTTGTGGAAATAAAATTATTCCTCCTGCAATGGAATTTTTACTTAAAGAAAAAGATACAGAAATTGATGGTTTTTTATGCCCAGGACATGTAAGCACAATTATAGGAACAAAACCATATAAGAAAATTTCTGAAAAATATAATATTCCATGTGTTATAAGTGGATTTGAGCCGGCAGATATTCTCTATTCAATCTATTTAATTTTAGGATGTATAATTGAAGGTAAGACAGAAGTAATAAATGAATATAAAAGAACTGTGAGGGAAAATGGGAATTTGAAAGCAAAGAAAGTTATAAATGAAGTATTTGATATATGTGATTCAGAGTGGAGAGGGATTGGTAAGATAAATGATAGTGGTTATAAATTAAGAGAGGAATTCAGTCAATTTGATGCAGAAAGAAAATTTGAAATAGATGTTAAATATTCAAAGGAAAAAACTGGTTGTATATGTGGAGAAATTTTGAAAGGGAAAAAGAGACCTTTTGAATGTCCATTATTTGAAAAAATCTGTAATCCAGAAAATCCATTTGGCCCTTGCATGGTATCTTCTGAAGGTACCTGTAGTGCGTATTATAAATATGAAAAAAGATAAAATTCTTATTTCACACGGTTCTGGCGGTAAATTGATGTATTCTTTAATTGAAAATATTTTTCTTAAAAAATTTAAAAATGGAATAATTGAAAAACTTACAGATTCAGCAGTTATTGAATTTGACAATTTTGAATTATGCTTCACAACTGACTCTTATACTGTTAGCCCAATATTTTTTAATGGAGGGGATATAGGAAAACTTTCTATATGTGGCACTGTAAACGATTTATCTGTTATGGGAGCAATACCTCTTTATCTTTCTTCAAGTTTTATAATAGAAGAGGGTTTTGATATTTATTTACTTGAAAAAATTACAGAATCAATGAAAAAAATATCAGATATTGCTGGAGTAAAGATAGTTACGGGTGATACAAAAGTTGTGGAAAAAGGGAAAGTAGATAAGATTTTTATAAATACAAGTGGGTTAGGAATAAAGGATAAGAATTTAAAAATAGGAATTGAAAGTATAAAAGTTGGAGATGTTGTAATAATTAATGGGACTATTGGAGAGCATGGAATGGCTGTTTTACTTTCAAGAGATATATTTAACATTAAATCAAATATTAAAAGTGATTGTGCTCCCTTGAATAAACTTATAAATGAAATAATTGAAATTGGTGGAATTAAATTTATGAGAGACCCAACAAGAGGAGGAGTTTCAGCAACACTAAATGAGATAGTAAAAAATCAAAAATTTGGTATTTTGATATATGAGGATAAAATTCCAGTTAAGAAGGAAGTTCTATCTATGTGTGAAATTCTTGGTTTTGACCCATTAAATATAGCAAATGAAGGTAAGGTTATTATTATATGTGATAAAAATGTAAGTGAAGAGGTTTTAAAAAGAATGAAGAGAAATTTATATGGAAGAGAAGCAAGAATTATTGGAGAAATAGTAAAAGACCCAGAAGGTAAAGTCATTATGGAAACAATTACAGGTTCAAGAAGAATTATTGATATACCAATTGGAGAGCAATTCCCAAGGATATGTTAAATGATTATTGAGAGGATTGTGGTTGGTGAATTTTTTACAAATTGTTATATAATTGGGTGCAGCAAAGAAAAAGTATGTGGAATTATTGATCCTGGAAGTGAGGGAGAAAAAATAAAAAAAATTGTAGAAATTAAGAATTTAAAACCAATTATGATTATAAATACTCATGGACATTTTGACCATATAGGAAGTAATAATTTTTTTAATCTTCCTGTGTATATTCACAAAAATGACCTTGAATTTCTATCAAATCCTGAAAAAAATCTTTCTTCTCTTTTTTCTATTCCCTATTTATGTAAAAACGAAGTTTTTGTAATAGAAGAAAAGGATATAATAAAAATAGGGGAATTAAATCTTGAAGTTCTGTCCACTCCCGGACATACTCCAGGAAGTATATGTCTCAAAATACAGAATGTTCTTTTTACAGGAGATACAATTTTTGCGGATGGTATTGGTAGAACAGATTTTCCAGAAGGGGATGAAGAGGAATTGAAAAATTCAATAAAAACAAAAATTTTATCATTACCTGATGAAACAATTATTTATCCCGGACATGGGGAATATTCAAAAATTAAGTATTTTAAAAATTTATTTTATAAATGGACCCAATTATAGGGATAAGCAGTTTACATTATAACTGGAAGCATTTAAAAGAAGCATTTGAAAGATGTGTAGATGAATTCGGTTTTAAAGTTATTGAATTCTCATATTCAAAATTATTTCATGAAGATGACTTTTTACTGATGAAAAAACTTAAAAATGATTATAATCTAAAACTTGGTTTACATATTTGGGATAATATACCGGAAATTGGCAAAGAAAACTCAATTTTAAAAATGAAGGAGTATTTAAATATATGTGCAATAGGAGAAATTAATTTTTTAACTCTTCACCTTGGGAAGCATCCTGAAAGAAATACAGGTTTAAATATTGTTTTTGAGGTCTTGACTAATATTGTCTCTTTATATGAAGAAAAAAATGTTATGATATGTATTGAAAATCATTATATTGACGAACTTGGTAATAGTCCTGAAGAATTTCTTTATTTTTTTGAAAAAATTAATTCTCCTTATTTAAAATTTTGTTTTGATTATGGACATGCAAACTTAACAGGGAATATTTTAGAGTTTATAGAAAAACTTCATCAATTTTTTGAAATCGCACATATTTCTGACAATAAAGGAGATAAGGATGACCATTTACATTATGGAGATGGAAATATAAAATGGAATGAAGTCCTCTCATTTACATTAAAAAAGGGTTTTTATGGACCATACATAATTGAGTTTGGTGGTAAAAACGAGAAAATAGAGAAATTTAGAAATTTTGAAAATGATTTGAAATATATTGCAAAGAATTTATAATTTTACTTTTTTAAAAAATTCAATATGTTTTGAAAAATCTCCAACTTCAAGTAAATTGTGAGAATCAGAACCAAAAGTAATTTCAACATTTTCTGAAATACAAATTTTAAAAAATTCAGGATCTGGACTATTTGAATGAAAATTTAATTCTGCTTTAACCTTATTTTTATATAAAATTTTAGCAATCTCCTTATATAAACTTTTTGGCCTTTCCAAACCTTTCCTTACAAAAAATCTGAATGGATGAGCAAGTATATCTATTTTATTTTCAACAAGTTTCTCTATATACCACATAAATTTTCTTTCAAGAATGTTCTTACTTACACAATATTCTTCCGGTATATAATGGATTGCTCCAACAATTATTTCAAAAAATTTTCTGTCCTCATCAAGCAATGTCAATTTCCCATCTTTATCTATTTCTACTTCAACTCCAATTCCTGCTATGGGAGAATTCAACGATTTAAATTTCTCTATGTAATCTTTTATCCTATCTTTTTTATTCTCTCTCTGCTTCTTCAATATATCAATACCACCAAAAAATTTATAATTCCAGTAATCATCCCTTGACAAATATAATTGACCTGCGTGTTCCGTAAAATATACTTTTTTAACTCCAAGAAGTTGGCATTTTTCAATAACTTTTTCCATACTTACATCTTCCGCACAATAACCGAATTCAGTATGACAATGGTAATCAATAAGTTCAACTTCATTTTTTAATTTTTCTCCCTTTATATTTATCAAATTATCAATTTCAAAAATGAAGTATTTAAATGGTTCTTCACAAATAGAAGGTAAAGTAAAGTAAAAAACGCCATCTTTATTTGTTAATTCAATTCCTTTATGATAATGACCACTTATTGATAAGAAAACATTATTTTCTCTATATAAAGAGTGAATTTTTTGATAATCGGTTAAATTGTATGGATATTCACTTTCAATTTCAGGATACACAACATTATGCTGAATTACTATTATTTTTTTATCACGATTGGATTTTACTATCCTCTTAAAATTATCTATTTCTTCTTTCTCTCTTACACAAATATCTCCTTGGTAATACTTATCCCAGAAGACATAAAATAAAAAATTATCATAAATGAAAAACTTACTTTCTTGACCAAATATTTTGGAAAACGTTTCCAGATTTTTATCATGATTTCCGAAAGCAACAATAACTTTTTTCGCATCAAATTCATCAATACACTTTTTTATTTCAATATATTCTTTTTCAGAATTAGGATCTTCTCCATCATCAAGTATATCTCCGGTAAGGATAACAATATCTATATTTTCATTTAATCTTCTTTTAATCCTTTTTAAAAACTCAATACCAAATTTTGTTTTCCTTTCAGGCAATAGAGAAAATCCATCACTTCTATAATGTAAATCACCTATTAAAAGAAGTTTCATGGTTAATACTCAATACCTTTTCTTGATTTTATGCCTTTATCATATGGATGTTTTATTTTTTTTATTTCACTTACAAGGTCTGCTTTTTCAATTATTTTTTCTGTTATATATCTTCCGGTCAATACAAGCTCAATATTTTCTGGCTTTTCTTCCATTATTTTAATTATCTCTTCTTCCTCTAAAAAACCATCTCTTAATGAAATTAAAATCTCATCACAGATAATAACATCATATTTTTTTTCTTTAAAAATTTTTTTGATGAACTCTATCCCTTTTAAACATTCTTCTCTTATTTTTTCTTTCTCTACCTTTTTATCAAAATGTGGATGTTCTTTTCCAAATCCAAATATATCAACTCCTATCTTTTTTAAAATTTTAAATTCTCCATATCCCCATCTTTCCGGATTTTTATGAAAATAGATATAACATACCTTTAAATTATGCCCACTCGCTCTACATGCAAGTCCAACCACTGCTGTTGTCTTTCCTTTACCATCACCTGTATAAACTTCTATTAATCCTTTTCCCATTTTCTATATTTTACCATTTGCTCAATTGGTTAAATAGTTAAACTTATTTTAAATGAAAGATTTTATATAATTCGTTGGCCACTTCTAAAAATGTTAAAGGTGTAGGACTACATATTCTATTACTATCAATTACAAAAATTTTTCTATTTTTAACTGCATCTATCATTTTGTATTTTTGCCATACCCTCTTCTCTTCTTCTGTATCTATTCCCATTGATGTTATTATGATTACTTCTGGATTTTTCTTTATAATTTCCTCAATACTATATTTTCCCCCTTCTCCTTTAATTACATTCTCTCCACCTGCCAACTTAACTAAATCTCCTATAAATGTATCTTCTCCTGCTACCCATAAAGGTTTTGTACCAATTTGAACAAGAACTTTAACTTTTCTCCCATTTTTTATTTTTTCTTTTATTTTTTCAATTTCCTCTTTTACATTTTTTATTATTTCCTCCCCTTTTTTCTTTTCTCCAATAATTTCGCTAATCTTTAGAAATTGTTCACATAATTGATTAAAATTTTTGGGATATGTAAAAATTTCAACTCTTGTTCCCAGTTCTTTAAGTTTTTTCACATCTTTTGGATTTGTTAAGTTTGTTGCAAATACAATATCAGGTTTTAGAGAATAAATTTTTTCCACATTCACATCTATCACTGTTCCTACTTTTTCTTTATATTTTGCCTCTTTAGGCCTATTACAATAAATTGTATTCCCAACAATATTATCTCCTTTCCCAAGTAAAAAAATATCTTCTGTAATCGCCGGAGCAAGAGAGACAATCCTTAAATTTTCAGAAAATAGAAAATTTGAAAATAAAAAAAATAATAAAAATAATCTCATTTTGAAAACATCCTTGTAGTTATTCCAGATATAATCCCTCCTATTATATCATCAATAAATGGTGGTAATTTCTTCAATATTCCTGGTTTTTTCCTATCTATTCTTTCAAATTCAAAAATTGCAAGAGTCCCTCCAATATATTGAGAAATCTGCATACCAAGGATTTCATCTGAAATAAGATACACAGGGTCATCTTTATAATATTTTAAATTTGGAATATTGCCCTTCTGTGCTTCCTCTTCTAACTTTAATCCTGCTATAATCAATGAAGAGATATTAACATCTTTCAAAATTTTATCAAATTCCTCTTCAAAAACCTTTTTAAATTTATTTTTATCTCCAAATTTCCCATCATATATATACATTTCAACAGCTGTTTTTACTATCTCTTCTTTTGTTATTCCTCTTTCTTTTAATCTATCAATAATATCTCTTCCTGCAAAAATATTATTCTGTTTTTTTATCCCTTCTTTAACTGCCTTGTATACTACTTTCCCAATAATCTCTCCAAATTTTGAATGCCCTCCTGTATAAGTGATTTTCCCATTTTCCCCATTAACAAAAATTATATTATCTGTTCCTGTCCCTGTTGCTTGATTCTCAAAAGGTTTATAACTTGAACGAATATCTAAATCTTGTAAAAGGGAAGTTTTTGCCTCAGTAATTTGAATAATGGAATTTATAAGTGCCCCTTCAGTTAAAAATGTATCTGTTAAAATTATAATGTTTATTGTTCCTATTTCAAAAAAATCTCCTTCTTTCTCATAAAATCTCCCTTTATCAAAACCAATTCTTAAAGCATTTGATTTCACCCCTGCTGTTGCATAACAAACAATCTTATAATCACCAAATTTTTCCTCGCAGAGTCCAAAATTTTCTATATCAACTCCTGTATAAAGTAAAGAGGCCTCTTTTTCTTTATATCCTAAACTTTTTATTATTTCCTTTTTATAATTTTGCCAATCTGAATATCTCATCTCCCAAAGATCCTTGGGGACATAGTTATTACCCACAATATTTACTTCTTTAAATCCCTCAAGTGTGGAAATTATTTTTCTTTTTTTCTTAAAAGTAATAACAAATGTTTTTGTTGGTTTTTTGAATATATCGTGATTAACAATTTTAACTTCTTTCTCTTCATCCTCAAATAATTTTATATCTTCCATACCATACCTCCTAAAATCAAAGTAATTAAAAAAATGAAAGATGTTATATAGGTTATTTTTATTGCTTTTGTAAGCATATTCAATTCTAATTCATTTATTTTATCTCCAAGAAATGGCTTATATACTGGAACACCATTATAATAATTCAAACCTCCTAACTGGATCCTAAATCCACCTGCAAAACAACTTTCGGGATATCCACTATTTGGACTCGGATTTTTCATTCCATCTCTTAATGAAATTTTAAATGCTTTAAATCCATTTCTATTATAAATAAAAAAGGCAAAAGAAATAAAAAAAATTGAAATACGGGAAGGAATAAAATTTAAAATATCATCAAATCTTGCTGAAGTCATACCAAAATATTTATATCTTTCATTTTTATAACCAACTATTGAATCAAGGGTATTTACAGTTTTATAAAGAAGACAGAAAGGAACCCCACCAATAAATGCATAAAAAAGTGGAGATATAATTCCGTCAACTGTATTTTCTGAAACTGTTTCAATTGTTGCTCTAATAATCTCTTTTTCACTAAGATTTTCAGTATCTCTTCCAACAATACTAGATAGAAATTCCCTTGCTTTTTCAATATTTTTATTTTTTAATGAGTTATAAATTGGGATCACATGGTCTTTTAAGTCCTTTAATGAAATTGAGGTGTAAATAAAAAATGAAGAAAGGGAAAAGTAAATGAATCTATTGAATAAGTATAAAAAATCAAATAGAAAATAGAAAATTATAAAAAATGAAAATGAAAGAAAAATAGAGAAAAAGAAACCGCTTAAAATTTCATCCTTTATCAATTTTCTGAATATTTTTTCAAAAAAATTTGAACAAAAGCCGAAAAATTTAACAGGATGAGGAAATTTCTTAGGATCTCCAAAAATTAAATCAAGTATAAAACCACAAATTAAAGGTATAGTAAACATTTCAATTCCTTTATTAATTTTTCATTTTCCTTTCTTTTTCTTATAGATATCCTTATAAAATTTCCGTAAAGACCTTTAATATTTGAGCAATCTCTGACAAGAATTCCTTTGAATTTAAGTTTTTCAATAAAATCTTTTAAATCTATATCTTTTTCAATTTTAATAAGTAGAAAATTTGCCTCTCCTTTGAAAATTTTAATTTTATCAATTGCTTTTAATTTTTCAACAAGATAATTTTTTTCTTTTTTTATTTTTCCCCTAATTTTTGTAAGGTCAAAATCAATTAAATTTTCAATAAGATTTTTTGCAAATGAGTTTATATTCCATGGATAAAGATATTTTGAAACTTTTTCAATCACCTCTTCATCACCTAAAAGATAACCAATCCTTGCTCCAGGAATAGGGAAAATCTTTGTCAGTGTCCTTAAAATTAAAAGATTTTTATATTTTTTTATTTCAGAATATAGAGATTCCCTATCTGTAAATTCAATAAATGCCTCATCAACAACTAAAAATTTATCATCTTCCATTTTTTTTAGAATCTTCAAAATATCTTCCTTCTCCACAAGATTTCCTGTTGGATTATTCGGATTGCATAAAAAAATTGAATCAATATATGGAATATTCTTTAAAATTCCATCTATTTCAATTTTAAAATTATTCTCCTCTTTGGTTTTCAAGAAAATAACATTCCCTCCATTTAACTTGATTGCTCTTTCATATTCAGAAAATGTTGGAATCGGTATAAGTGTTTTTTTGAAATTTAATGAGTTTGGTAATAGATAAATCAACTCAATTGAACCATTTCCAAGAATAACATTTTTATATGAAAGACCAAATTTTTCTCCAATTATTCTTCTTGTTTTTTTATATTCACTCTCAGGATAAAAACAAACTTCATCCAGAGAAGAATAAATAATCTTTTTAATTTTTGAAATATTAAAAAAGGGATTTACATTTGAACTGAAATCAAAAATCTCTTCCTTTTTAAACTTATATTTTTCAATCAACTCCCATATATTACCACCATGATTTAATTTTTCCATTTGAAATTAAAATGAGCAATAATATTTCATTAAGTTCATTTATTGCACCAAGTGTATCACCTGTTAAACCACCAATTTTCTTTGTAAGGTATATATTCAGGAGAAATGTGAAAATTATAAGCGGTAGAAGGAATAAAATCAATGTATAAGAAAAAAATAATGAAACAAGAATAGTGAAAAGAAAAGTAGAGAGAATAAATATTTTTGTATTAATCCCTTCAAAAAATATTTTCCCTTTTCCTGTTTCTCTCGCATAATTAAAAAAATAAATTGAAAAAACTATCATAAACCTCCCAAATAAAGGGGTTACAATAATTCCATTAAACTTAATATTGCCTGGTAAAAGATTTATAAGAAAAATTTTCAAAAGGATAACAAAGATAACATAAATGGTTCCAAAAGTTCCTATATTTTTATCCCTCATTATTTTAAGAATTTCCTCTCTATTTTTCCCTCCAAATATTCCATCAAATGTATCAGCAACTCCATCTATATGAATTCCACCTGTAAGAAATACGGTAAATAAAACTGTTAGGATATCTGAAATTAATGGATTTAAAAAATAATGAAGACATTTATTAAAAATTGCTGAAAAAAGACCTATGAAAAATCCAACTAATGGGAAAAAGATTAAAGAGGATGGTAAATATTTTTCTTCAATATCTTCTTTTATCCTCAAAATGGTTAAAAATTGTAGTGCTAAAATAAAATGATTCATCTTATTTTCCTTGATACACCTGCCTTTTCAAAACTTGCCATCTCATTCAAAATTTTAATAGATGCTTCAACTAAACTTATTCCCAGTGCTGCTCCTGTTCCTTCTCCGAGTCGTAAATCTAAATTTAATAATGGTTTTAACCCAATATAATCAAGCAAAATTTTATGTCCTTTTTCAACTGAAAGGTGTGATGCAATCATATAATTTTTTGTCAATTGATTTAATTTATATGCAATTAAAGCACCTGCACCAGAAATAAATCCATCAATTACAACCGGAATTTTGTTTTTCGCACATCCCAGAATTATTCCTGCAATCCCTCCAATTTCAAATCCACCAACTTTTGATAAAACATCTATGGGATCATCAGTGTCTGGTTTATTTAAATTTATTCCTCTTTTAATAACTTCAATTTTTCTTTTATAAATTTCATCACTTATTCCTGTACCTCTTCCTGTAACATTTTCAACTTCAGAACCTGTTATTACTGAAACAATTGCAGAACTTGGTGTTGTATTTCCTATTCCCATATCACCTGTTCCAACTATATCAATTTTATCTTTCATTTCCTCAACAAGTTCAATTCCATAAATTATTGATTTAATTGCCTGTTCTCTTGTCATTGCAGGTCCTTTTAGAAAATTTTTTGTTCCATAATCAATCTTTTTATTAATAACCCTATCACTTAAAATATCTTCTTTAACTCCAATATCAACAACTATAACCTCTGCATTTATATGTCTTGATAAAACATTTATTCCTGCTCCACCTTTAACAAAATTATAAACCATCTGTTTTGTAACTTCCTGTGGATATGCACTCACTCCTTCTTCTACAATACCGTGATCTCCTACAAGTGTAAATATTACCTTTCTTTCAATTTTAGGATTTAATGTCCTTTTTATACCGCAAATTAAAACTGCAATTTCTTCAAGTTTTCCTAAACTACCTACTGGTTTTGTTAGATTATCTAATTTGCTTTGTGCTTTTTTCATAATATCTTCGTCAAGTTCCTCAATCCCTTTAATATATTCTTCAAGCATTTTTTCCTCCTTTTAAAATCAATGGAATCCCTGAGACTAAAAGATAAACATAATCACTATTTTCTGAAATAATCTGATGAATTTTACCAATTAAATCTCTAAAAATTCTTGCCAATTTATTTTCAGGAACAATTCCCCAGCCAACTTCATTTGAAACAATTATGGCAGAAAGATTATTTTCTCTGATATTTCCTATTAAATTTTTTACCTTTTTAATTATTTTTTCTTCAGTGAAATTGTTAAATAGCATATTTGAAACCCAAACAGTTATACAATCTATGACCAACTCTTTCTCTTTTAAATCTTTAACAACTTCATCTATATTTATATCTTCTTCAATTGTTAGCCATTTGTTCGGTCTATTTTTTTTATGTTCCTCTATCCTCCTTTTCATCTCATCATCAACTGGTTTTGCACTTGCAATAAATATAACATCTTTAAAATTTTCAGTTGCATATTTTACAGCAAAATTACTTTTACCACTCCTTACAGGCCCTGTAACAAAAATTATTTTTCCCATTTTAAGATCTGATTCATTGTAAAATATTTTACATTCCAACTCTCAATAACAGTTGATGATTCCCTATCAATCTCTTTAAACATATCAATTAGTTCATCTGCTCTAATCTCTACATAATTATATTCTGGTCTTGTTGGAAGATATGTAGAAATAATAACATTTTCAAGATATTTTCTTGCAACATTATATGCCTTAAGCATTTCGTCAAAGGTTGGTCTTCTTGAAATATTCTTACCATGAATGGGCGAAAATTGTTGAATTCTAAAACATATATTTTTTGTCTCTTTACTTAAATATTTTGCTATTTTTTCAATTTCATCTAATCCAAATATATCTGGCATATATACTGTTCTAACAACAAATTCTGGGCCGGATTTATGTAATTTTGAACCATATTTAGATAACAATACTACTGCATTCAAGACATTGGTATTATCCTGTCCAGTATATTCTTTATGTATTTCATTTGTATATGCCTTCATGTCTAACTTCACAAGTAGGTCAATTTTTGAAGCACACAGCTCCTTCAACAGTTCTCCATCAAGGAAGTACCCATTGGTAGAAAGTTCAAATTTTTTCACAGAGATAGATTTAAATTTATTTATTAACAGAATAAAGTAATCTTTAGACAGTAATGGTTCTCCTCCAGTTATACATACTCTTTTTATCTTTTCTCCTTTATAGAGGACTTTACAACTTTTTATAACTAAATCTATCAATTCATCTACAGAAAGTAATCTACCAGTCCCCTCTTTTGAGAGAGAAATACACCCCTTACAATCAAAATTACAACCTGAGAGTGGTATCCAGCATTTCCTCCCCTGGTCAGGATGTTCAGCAAATGTTATTTGTGAAATTTTTCTCTTTTCCATTTTTTTCTCCTATTCATTATTTGTCCCACAGATTCTACAAAATTGTTTTTCATATTCAATCTTTGCTCCACATCCCCTACAACTTATTTCATTTTCTTTTGCCTTTGGAACACTTCCAAAAATTTCTTTATAAATCTTATAATAAAAAAGTTGCTCTTTATCCTTTATAATTACACCATCTTCATTTTTAACCTTTTCTTTTTCTTCTTCAAACTCTTTATCTTCTATTTTTTCTTCAAATATTTCTGTTAATTTTGTTGTCCCACTTCCATATTCTATAGGAGTTTTCACTCTCCATATAAATTCATCAGGTATTAAACCTTCAAATGCTTTTCTTAAAATCCATTTCCCAGTATTTCCATTTATTTTAAAATCATCTCCAAGATTAATAGCATATTTTTTTATTCCATCTGAAAGATAAGGAGTAAAAATTTTAATTTCAAGAAATTTCCCAATATCCATTGAAGAAAAATGCATTTTCTCCCACATTTTTTCTGCATAAATTTTTCTTTCGTCTTTTTCCATTTTTATTAAGAAATCATAACCAAAAAACAATTCATCTGCACCATCTCCTGTCATTACACCACTTACATAATTTTTTGAAAAATTTAAAATTGAATATATTGCAACACTATTTCTTATC
>Ga0272449_1002827_pt1 | contig 15657 bp, 19 predicted proteins | sample YNPCB0241_FD_198679 | JGI IMG/M metagenome (GOLD analysis project Ga0272449, IMG submission 198679) | Hot spring sediment microbial communities from Yellowstone National Park, WY, United States - YNP-CB-024-1 | ecosystem: Environmental > Aquatic > Thermal springs > Hot (42-90C) > Sediment...
TCTTCCGTAAAACAAAAAAGCATGGGGAATTTTTCCAGAATCTAAAATTTCTTTCAAAATATTAATCTGTTTTTCATGGCCTAAAATCATCTTTTTGTCATCAGAACTTTTTTGTAAAGATCGAGGCTTTCTAAAATTTTTCCAGTTCCTTTGGCAACGCAAAGCATAGGATCTTCTGCTAAAATCACCGGAATTCCGATCGATTTTTCTAAAAGTTCTGGAAGGTTTCTTAAAAGGGATCCGCCTCCTGTCAAAACGAGACCTTTTTCCATAATGTCTGCTGACAATTCTGCCGGAGTTTCTCTGAGGGTAATTTTTATCACCTGAATTATCTCTGTCAAAACATCTGAAATTGCTTCGCGAACTTCATTTGAGGTAATTTTAATATTTCTTGGGAGCCCTGAAATTAAATCTCTTCCCTTAATTTCTAAATCTAATGGTTCTTTTTCAAAAATTGCTGTTCCGATTTTTATTTTCACCTCCTCTGCGGTTTGTTCTCCGATTGCCAAATTATACTTTTTCTTTATATATTCTGAGATTGCCAAATCCATTTTGTCTCCCCCAAGCCTGATAGAGCGTGAAGTTACAATGCCTCCCAAGGAAATGACTGCCACTTCGGTAGTTCCTCCCCCAATGTCAACAACCATATTCCCAGAATAAGATTCTATTGGAATTCCAGCCCCCAGGGCTGCTAAAATTGGCTCTTTAACTAAGAAAACTTCTTTTGCTCCTGCTCCAAGTCCTGCTTCAATTAAGGCTCTTCTTTCGGTTGAAGTTGCTCCTGCGGGAATTCCAATTAAAATCTCAGGTTTTAAAAAAGAAAAAAATCCTAAAGTCTTTTTTAAAAAATATCTGATCATTGCCAAGGTCACCCTGAAATCTGCAATCACCCCATCTCTCATTGGCCGATAAATTCTAATTGTGTCTGGAGTTCTTCCTAGCATTTCTTTTGCTAATTGTCCCACTGCCAAAATTTTGTTTTCTGGAATTGAAACTGCGACAACCGAAGGTTCTTTTAAAATTACCCCTTTTTTAGGAACAAAAATAACTGTATTGCAAGTTCCAAGATCGATTCCTATTTTTCTTACAAGCATTATTTCATTCTATAAAATTTTAAAAAAATTGGCAATTTGATAAAATAATAAAAATGAAACCCTGGCAAAGAAAACTTTTATTTTCTTTTTTTCTTTGCCTGTTTTTAACTTTAGGTCCAATGATAGTTTTTTATTCGCTGGGATACAGGGTCGATTTTGAAAAAAAGAAAATAACTAAAACTGGCGGGATTTTTATTAAAGCCCTACCAAAAGAGGTTGGGGTTTCAATAGAGGGGAGAATAAGAAAAAAAACTGATATTTTCTTTGGCTCTGTATTGATAGATAACCTTTTACCAAAAAAATATAAAGTGAAGGTTGAGAAAGATGGATATTTTCCCTGGGAAAAAGAGTTGGAGGTAGAAGAAGAAAGGGTTACTGAGGTTAAGAATTTAATTTTATTTCCGAGAAACATAAATTTCTATCAAATTTTAACTGGAGTTGATCGATTTTGGGTTCTACCAGGTCAAAGAGAATTGATTTTAAAAGAAAAAGAAAACAACAAATGGGTTTTAAAGATTTATTCTTTGGAAAAAAAATTGAAATCTTATCTAGTAAGTCAGGATGATTTTGGGAAAGAGGCTGAATTTTTGGATTTGAATTTTAAGGACAATCCAGACCAAATTGAGATTAAAGTTAAGATAGGAAAGGAAATAAAGAATTTTATCTTAAATCTCACAAAATCTCCTCCCCAGATAATAGAAAAAGAGAGTAAAAAAATTCCTGAAAATGCTATTTGTTTTAAAAAATTAGGAGAAAATTCTTATATCTTTGACAAATCTGGGTATCTTTTAAAAGATGGAGAAAGATTAACCGAAGAACCACTTTCTTTGAATGGTGATTGTGAATTAAAAATTTTTGGTGATTCAATCTTTTTAGAAAGCCAGGGTAATTTGTACTTTAAAATAGGGGAAAAATTCGAGAAAATTTTTGAAAATTTAAAAGGAATTGAGGTTTTGCCAGATTTTAAAAAATTGGTGATTTTTTCAGATTATGAGATTTGGATTTTTGAAAGTGGGAAATTTGAGTTTTTAAATAGATTTTCTGAAAAAATTGAAAAACTTTATTGGCTAAATGAAAATTATTTAATCTTTCTTTCTCAGAACAAAATAAAAATTTCAGAAATCGACAAAAGAGATAAAATTAACATTTATGAAATCTCCGAAATTGAAGGAGAAGATTTTTCGTTTAATTTTTTCAACAAAAGAATTTATTTCAGAAAGGGGGATTTAATTTTTGAATCGGATCGTTTATTGAGATAACTGCTCTAATTTTTCAATCTCTGATTTTAACTTTTCCCAGGGAATCTCTTTTTCTCCTGCTATTTTACAAATTTCAAAAAACTCACATTTTTGGCATTGCCAATTGTCCGGCCAATCACTTAACCTAATCGGAACTAAATCTTTCTCAATTTTTTCTTTTAATTTTGAAAACCAATTCAAAATTTTTTCTACTAAATTCTCATCGTAATCGAAGATAAACTCTGTAATTTCTTGAGTATCTTTGTTTAAATAAAGCAAAATTCCTTTTTTAATTTTAAAATAGTGTAAATAGAGCTGTAATTGATTAATATGGTCTGGCAATGGAAGTTTTTTCGAATTGATTTTTCCAGAAACGCTTTTTATTTCTAAAACATAAGGAATTCCTGTTTCTATTTTCTCTTTGAGTTCGATTCCTAACTCAGAAAAGGTTTTGTCAGTAAAAGAGAGAATTGCATCTGCCCTTCCAGTTATTAGCTCTTGTGGAGGAATTTGAATTTCGGTTGCTCTAACAACACCCAAAGAAAATAAATGTCTCAAAATCCTTTGTTGAATTATTTCTCCTTCTTCAAAAACCCTTAACCTTTCAGGTTCTATTTCTTCTGCTGGCGCCTTTTTAAATCTGAAAAATATCATTCTTGGACACTTTCCTGCTTCACTGATAAAAAATCTTATTCTATCTTTTTCTTTTTTCCTCTTTTCTTTTTCCTTTTCAAGATAGAATTTGTCAATTAATTCTTTTAGCATTTTATTATTCAATTTTAGTAACTTTTCCAAAAATCAAAATTTCCCCTCAAATAGAAATTTTCCGCCTGTGGCGCTCTAGTTTACCTCTTTTGCCACTGAGGTGCTCTTCTTGCTCTTTTTAATCCTGGTTTTTTTCTTTCTTTGACCCTCGGATCTCTTCTCAAAAATCCTGCTTTTTTCAGTTTTTTTCTAAATTCTTCTTTGAAAGAAACCAACGCCCTTGCCAACCCTAACCTTATTGCCTCAGATTGAGCAACCAAACCTCCACCATTAACTTTTACCAAAACCTTAAATTTATTCTCTAATCCTAAAAGTTCAAGGGGTGCTTTTGCGGTTTTTTGTAATTCAAAAAGAGGAAAATATTTTTCAATAGGTTTTTCATTGACTAAAAATGTTCCTTCTTTTTCCTTGAAAATTTTAACAACCGCAATCGCAGATTTCCTTCTACCTATTCCTTGCCAAAATTTTTTTTCTTTCACCATTTTTATTCAAATTTTAATCTTTTTATCATCCTTTTCCTTAATTTATTTTTTGGCAGCATCCCGTAAACTGCCTTTTTTAAAAGAAATTCTGGTTTCTCCTGAAAAATTTTTTTAATTGGAATTTCTTTTAATCCTCCCAAATATCCTGAATGGCGATAATATTTTTCTTTTTCAAGCTTTTTTCCCGAAATTTTTATTTTATTTACATTCTTGACAACTACAAAATCTCCCATATCTTTTGATGGGTCATAATCTGGTTTTTGTTTTCCCATCAACAAAATCGCAATTTGACTGGCCAACCTTCCTAAAACTTTTCCGGCTGCATCTATAATATGTGTTTCTCTCTTCATTTAACTAACTCAATTATTGCCATTTTTGCTCCATCAGATTTCCTTTGACCTAATTTTAAAATTCTTGTATAACCACCTCTTCGATCTTTATACCTTGGCCCGATCTCATCAAAAAGTTTCTTTATCACATCTTTGGCAAAAAATCTTGATAAATACCTAATGTTCGATAAATTTTTTTCTTTTGCTCTCTCAATAAATTTTTCGGCAAAAGATCTTAATTCCTTTGCCTTTGCCTCGGTGGTAGTTATTTTTTCTTTCAAAAAAAGCTCTCTGGCCAGAGATTTTAACAAAGCTCTTCTTTGATCTCTTTTCCTACTCAGCTTTCTTCCTTTTTTCCTTTTTCTCATGTTTTTCAAGATTTTCTCTCAAAAAAGAAAACTGATTGATCAAAATTTCGCAGGCTTTCAAAAATGCCTCTTCTGGAGAAATAGTTCCGTCGGTCTCAATCTCTAAAAATAATTTGTCAAAATCTGTCCTCTCCCCTACTCTCATGTTTTCAGTTCTCATTGCTACTCTTTTTACTGGAGTAAAAATTGCATCAACAGGTATTACTCCAATTTCCAATTTTTCTTTTCTTTTTCTTTCTCTCGGTAAGTATCCCACTCCTTTTTCTACCAAAACCTCCATTTCTAAACTTGCATTTTTTGAAGTTAGAGTTGCAATATGACATTCTGGATTTACCAATTCCAATTGAGCTGGCAATTCAAAATCAGCTCCTTTAATCTCTTTTTCCCCTTTTACCTTCAAAATTGCTCTTTGGGGTTCTTCTCCTATCATTCTAAATCTCAGTTGTTTTAGGTTGAGCATTATCGTTACCACATCCTCCAAAACTCCAGGAATTGTTGAAAATTCGTGAGATACTCCCTTAATTTTCATTTGGGTTACTGCTGCTCCTTCTAAAGAAGAAAGTAAAACTCTCCTCAGTGCATTTCCGATCGTTACTCCATAACCAGGATAAAGGGCTTCTATCTCAAAAACTGCTTTATTTTTTTCTTCTTTTATAATTTTTGGTTTTTGTGGCAGTGGAATCATCATCTTGAATAAAACTCAAACACCGAAGAAACCTCAACCGGTGGGGCTATTTCCTCAACCTTTGGCTCTGCAATTATTTTTCCTTCTAATTTTTCTGGATCTAAGAATAACCAACTTGGTACTGAATGTCTTTTTAATTTTTCTTTTAGATCTTTAAAAATGACCTTTTTTAATTTTTGTGGCTTTAAAGAAATTACATCTCCAACTTTCAATCTATAAGAGGGAATGTTAACCGATTTTCCGTTGACTAAAAAGAAATTGTGCGAAACCATTTGTCTTGCTTGATCTCTCGAAACTGCAAAACCCAACCTATAAACAACATTGTCTAACCTTTTTTCTAAATTCTGAATTAATAAAACCGAAGCATCTTCTACTTTTCCCCTCATTTCCAAAACTTCTTTTACATATTTTCTAAGTTGCCTCTCAGATAAATTATACCAATATTTTAATTTTTGTTTTTCAACTAGCTCTCTTTTATACTCAGAAGGGGGCGCTGGTCTTCTTTTTCCTTTTTGTCCTGGTGGATATGGTCTTTTAACCATCGCGCATTTTGGAGAAAAACATCTCTCCCCTCTTAAAAAAAGTTTTACTCCTAATCTTCTACAAATTCTACATTTTGCTTCTTTTATTCTCATAATTTTACAATTTTCAATTTGCAATTTGCAATCTATACCCTTCTAACCTTTGGGGGCCTTGGACCATCATGGGGTATTGGAGTAATATCTTTGATGGAAATTATATTCAAACCTTTAGTTCCCAAAGTTCTTAAGGCAGATTCTCTACCAGAACCGATTCCTTTTATCAAAACCTCAACTTTTTCGAGCCCAATTTGTTTTGCAGCTTCTGCTGCTTCTTCGGCAGCCCTGGATGCTGCGTAGGGAGTTCCTTTTTTTGTTCCTGAAAAACCAACTTTACCTGCAGAAGTCCAATAAATCACATTTCCTTTATTATCGGTTATAGTAATTATCGTGTTGTTATAAGAAGAAAAAATATAAATTTTGCCCTCTATTATTTTTTGAGGACTCTTTAGTTTTATCTCTTTTCCAATTTTAGTTAATTTTTCAGCCTCCTTTATTAGTTCCTCTTCACTTTTTACTGCTATTCTTTTTTTCCCCATAATTATTCCTACTTCCTACTTCCAAAATTATGTTGGTTGTGGAGGTGGTTTTCTTCCGCTTCCAACTGTCTTTCTTACATTTCCCCTAACTGTTCTCGTGTTAGTTCTAGTTCGTTGCCCTCTTACTGGCAGACCTTTAATATGTCTTAACCCTCTCCAACATCCAATATCCTTGAGTTTCTTAATATTCATCAGTTTTTCTCTTTTCAATTCGCCCTCAATTTTATAATTTTTTTCGATAATTTCTTTTAATTTGTTTAATTCCTCGGGCTTTAGGTCTTTTGCTCTCAATTCGGGGTTCACTCTTGCCTCTCTTAAAATTTTCCAACTCAAAGTCCGCCCTATTCCGTAGATATAGGTTAAAGCAACCCATATTTTTTTGTTTTCGGGGATTTCAACCCCAGCAATTCTTGGCATGATATTAAATTCAAAATGCAAAATGCAAAAATCAAAATGACAAATCAAAATTCAAAATTATTAAATTCTTTTTGCATTTTACATTTTCATTTTGCATTTTGACTTTTGAATTTTGAATTATCTTTAGCCCTGCCTTTGTCTGTGTTTTGGGTTCTCGCAAATTACATAAACTCGTCCTTTTCTTCTGACGATTTTACATTTTTTACAAATTCTTTTTACTGAGGGTCTTACTTTCATTATTTTCTTTTTATTATTCTTCCTCTTTTTTCATCATAGGGAGAAATTTCAACCTCAACTTCATCTCCAGGTAGTATTTTTATTTTATAAATTCTGAGCTTTCCAGCAACATGGCATAAAATTTCTTTTCCATCTTCCAGCAAAACTTTAAAATTGGCATTTGGCAAACTTTCAATCACTTTTCCTCTTTTTAATATCCTTTTTTGAGTAATCATTTAATTTAGCAAAAATGAGAAATTTAGTCAATGATTGGATAGAAAATTTCAATTCGGTTTATGTTTTGGGGAAGTTTTTTTATCCAAAATGGGAAGACTTCAATTTTGGCTTTTGAGATTTCTTTTTGATTGAGTAAAAAGAATTTTGTCTCCTCTATTGTTTTTCCTGCTATTGTTTTTTTAGTCGCCAAAATGTCCAATTTTGAATAAACTTTTGCAGAAATTTTTAGTTGAAAGCTTACTTTACCTAACTCAAAATTTTTCACTTCAGATTTTAGATCAGTTTTTATCGATGGAAGATAGACTTCTTTATTTTGGTCTATCTTTGAATACAAATAATCCTTTACAAAATTGGACAAAATTTCTTTTGGAAAAATGATTGTCCTTATTTTAGCTCTGATTTGAAAATCAAATTTTTCTTTTTCATCTCCTTCTTTTGCTAAAGTATTTTTTTCGATGACTGAGATATCAATTGCGCTCTCTGAAAAACCAAAACTGCTTTCGATTTTGTTTTCTAAAATTTCTTTTGCCTTTTGATTTGCCAAATTTACCAATTCTCTTTCTGCCCTTTCTAAATCTTCCTTTGTCACCACTGGAAACTCCCCTCCTCCCTTCATTGGTTCAAACGATTTTCCATAATATTTAAAATACCGCGGACTTCCTTTAAAAGCAATAATTGAAAAATCCGATGGTCCAATATTATATTGAGAACCACCCTCTGCTGCCACTACTGGAACATCCACAAAGGAAGCCTCAACTTTCCCGTTTTTAATCTTTGCACCAGGAACATAAATTTTATCCTTTGACTTAAACAATTTTCCGTCTGAAGAAACAAACCTCGTTCCTTCTTTCCAAACTTCGTCTTGAGTAGTGTATTCATTAAAAAGCCTGATTGTTCCTTCTGCTTTTTTTAATACTTTTCCAGATGAGTTGAAGGAATTTGAAAAAACTTCTTCAGTCTCAAAAATTTTTCCCGGAATTACTTTTTTTTGAAATTCCGGAGTTTCTGCCTTTGTATCGACTGTTATCGTTTCAACTAAATTGATTTCTTCCATTGTGGGCCAAATCCTAATTTGAGCTTTAGAAAAGTTAAAAGAAAGAGTAAAAAGTGCAGCGAAAAATAAAATTAAGACTAAAGGGATAATGACCCTCATTGAAGGAATTTTTGGAGTAGGAAGTTTTGGAAAGTGAAATTCAAATTTTCTTTCTTTTTTCTCAATTAATGGCTTTTCCTTGAATATTTTTTTCTCTTTTAGCTCTTCTTTTTTTGGTGGTAAAATATCGAATACTTTTTTTGCCATTATTTTATTTTACTAAAATTGCATAAATTCTTCTAATTCCTTTTCCAACTGATTCTTCTTTTTTGATTTTGAAATTTCCCAGTTCAGATGTTCTTTGGACATGAGGACCGGCGCAAATTTCTTTGGAGAAATTCCCGATGGTATAAACGGTTACTCTTTCTGGATATTTTTCTTTAAAAAATGCCAAAGCACCAGAATTTAGAGCTTCTTTCAAATTCATTTCTTCTCTTTTTACTTCTAAATCTTCTTTAATTTTTTGATTAACTAAATCCTCAACTTTTTTTAATTCCTCTTTGCTTAATTTTCGATCGAAAGAGAAATCAAACCTTAATCTTTCTGGAGTAATATCAGATCCCATTTGTTTTACTTTAGGTCCTAAAATCTCTCTCAGAGCAGCATGTAATAAATGAGTAGCAGTATGCAATTTCACCATGTTATAATCTGTAATCTTTCCCAGTCCCCCAAACTTTTTCTCTGCCCCAATCCTTGAAATATCTTGATGCTTTCTAAATCTCTCTTGAAAGTCTTTTTCATTGACTTCTAAACCTTCTTCTTTTGCAATTTCTTTCGTTATTTCAAAAGGAAATCCATAACTCTGGAACAAATCAAAAACTATTTTCCCTGGCAAAACTTTTTCATTTCTCAATTTACAATTTTCAATTTGCAATTTTAATTTTTTCAAACCGATCTCTAATGTCTTTTCAAATTTTTCTCTTTCATTTTCGATAACAGTTAAAACATCAGTATTTTTTGACAAAACTTCTGGATAAACATTTCTGTAAATTTCAATCACTTTTTTTGCAGCGTCTATCAAGGAATTTTTTGGTAAATTCAAAACTTTTGAATGTAAAATTGCTCTTCTCAAAATTCTTCTCAAAACATATCCCCTTTCAACATTTGATGGTAAAATCCCCTCTGAAATCAAAAATACTGCACCTTTTATATGATCTGCGATTATCCTCTCGGATTTCGTATTGGGTATTGCGTATTGGGTATTGCGTATTGCGGTAATAATTGGCAAAAATAAATCAGTTTCAAAAACAGAATTTTTATTTTGAGAAATCATTGCCAACCTTTCTAATCCCATTCCAGTATCAACTCCTTTTTGCTTTAAAGGGAATAATTTTCCTTCTCGATCTCTGTAATACTCATTGAAAACCAAATTCCAAACCTCAATGCCATTAATGTGAATTTCGACAGTCGGGCCACAAGGACCTTCGAGGCCAGTCGGCCCCCAAAAATTATCTTCTTTTCCCATTCCAATTATTTTTTCTTTTTCAATTCCCAATTTCAACAGAATTTTTTTTGATTCAACATCTTCTGGGGTTTCTTTATCTCCCTTAAAATAAGTAAATTTCATTCTATCCATTTGCAATTTACAATCTTCAATCAAAAATTCGAGGGCAAATTTAATTGCCTCTTCCTTAAAATATCCTCCAAAAGAAAAATTTCCGAGCATTTCAAAAAATGTTAAGTGCCTTTCGTCTCCGACTTCATCAATGTCTGAAGTTCTGAGACATTTTTGGCAAGAAGCAACATTTTTCCCATAAGGAGATTTTTCTCCTAAATAATAAGGTTTAAATTGCTGCATTCCGGCTGTAGTAAACAAAACTGAAGGGTCTGTTGGAATTAAAGAAGAAGATGGCACAATCTTGTGCCCCTTTTTTTCAAAAAATTCTAGAAATTTTTTTCTTAATTCGTTTGACTCCATTTAACCTGCTTTTAATTTTGCCTTTTAACTTTTGAGTTTTGAGATTTGAAATTTTAACTGTACCTATCTGCCACCACCGAAGCAGCAAAAGATTCTGGTTTTATTTTTGGTTCGAAACCATTTCCTTTAATCAAACCAATAACCTCTTTAATCATTTCTCTTGTCGCTCCGTTTTCTCCAATGTCAGCATGAATGTATCGCAATTGATAATTGAAATTTTTCCCCAATGTTTTTTCTTTTAAAACTTCTCTTAAATTCAAGGCTAATTGACAAGAAAGCAAAACTTCTTCCAAAATTCTTTGTTTGAAGTTATAAAATTTTTTATTTCGATAATGAATCTTTTTTAAGAAAAATCTTCCACCCTCTCCCAATCTTAATACCACAATCGCTACGGGAAAATCTGGTTCCTGGCCAGAAGAAGAGTCGCAACCGACGATAATATCATAAAACTTCTCCGGTCTTTCCGAGATGTAAGAAATTATCTCTTTAACAACTCCTTGAAAACTTAAATTGCCTCTTGTGGGATTATAAAATTGTCCGTTCAAAACCTCTGACATATTGGAGAATGCTACCAAATTTTTCTAAAAAAATCAATATATCGCAATGCTTTTTATAATTTTAGTAAATTCTCTCGAATCTAAAGAGGCACCTCCCACTAAAAGCCCATCGAATCCAATCTCAATGTAATCGTTGGCATTTTGTGAACTAACGCTACCACCATAAAGAATGAAAGTAGTCAAGTGACCGAGTGGTCGGGTAAATTTTTTTAAAAAACTCAAAATTTCTTTCGCATCTTCTGGTTTACATGGATTTCCAGTTCCAATTGCCCAAACAGGTTCATAAGCGATGATCAGGGAATCAGGAAGTTGGAAGAAGGAATTGGGAATTCCCTTTAAAGCCTTTTTCAATTGATTTCTAATTTCTTCATACTTCCTACTTCCTACTTCCCTTCTTTTCTCCCCAATACATAAAATTGGTTTTAATTTCGCTTTTATTGCTGCCTTCAATTTTTTGTTTATCATTTCATCAGTCTCTCCTAAAATTTTTCTCCTTTCTGAATGTCCAAGGATTACATATTCAACTCCCAAATTTTTTAACATTCTTGGAGAAATTTCTCCAGTAAAAGCTCCTCTTTCTTCCCAAAAAAGATCTTGAGCGCCAAGAGAGATGTTCGGTGTTTGATGTTGGAAGTTAGACGATGCAATATTTGATAAATAAACGAATGGAGGGCAAATTATTATTCTAATATTCTTAAGAACATTAGAATGTCTCTTTATCCAGTTTTTAATCGAATTAAAAAGTTTTCTCGCCTCAGCTAAGCTTTGGGGATTCATTTTCCAATTAGCAACGATTAATTTTTGCATAATAAATAAATTTGAAATTCACTTAAAAATCCTTAATCGATATTTGCACATTTGCGCAAATGTGAAAGTGTTCAATTTGCTTAACCATTTGCCACTTAGCCATTCAACCACTTAGTCACTTAGTCATTTAATCGCTGTTTTCTCAAATATTCCGCTGCCTTTTCAGGTTCGATCGTTGAGATTTCCATCCTCGTTCCCAATTCAAAACCTGCTGGAGTTTGGGTTTTTGGCAAAATTGTAAAATGCCAATGGTAATGAGGATATTTCCCTTTAACCGGTGAAGTATGCAAATAGAAATTGTATGGAGGATCCTCTAGTGCCCTTGAAAGTTTTGTCATTGCTACTTTAAAAGCCTCTGCAAGTTTTATTTTTTCTTTTTCTCCAATTTTTTCAAAATTTGAAGAATGTTTTTTGGGAGAAATTATCATTTCAAAAGCTGTTTTTGATGCAAAGGGGCACAAAACCAAAAATTCTTCGTTTTCAAAAACGATCCTTTTTTTCGCCTTCTTCTCCCATTTATTCATTTCGCAATAAATGCATTTTTTTGTTTTTTCAAAATATTTTTCTGAATTTGAAAGTGCTTTTTTCAAATCAACATCGATCAAGGGAGTGGTAATTATTTGGGAATGGGGATGGGGCTGGGAAGCTCCTGCTTCTGCCCCATGGTTGTGAAAAATTGAAATGTAGGCAACGTTTGGTTTTTTCATTAGTTCCAAATATCTTTTTTGATAACAATCCAAAACTTCCTTTATTTGCCAAATTTCAAATTCAGGAAAATGTTTTTTGTGATCTCTTGTTACAACCAATTCGCAATGTCCTGCTCCAGTAATTTTTCGATAAAATTTTCCCTCTTTTTTAACTTTTATTTTCTTTGCTGGTAAAAGCGCTGGATATTTATTAGGAATAACAATAGTCGTCCAATTTTTTGGAATTCCTTTTTCAAGAGAAATTTCTTTTCCTTTTGCAAAAATTAAAAGAGGTTTTTCTTGGGTTTCGATATTACAAAATGGACATTCTTTTTTTGAAATTTTAATTTCCTTTCTCTTTTTAATTTTAAAAGCCTCCGGCCTTTTTGCCCTTCCAGTTGCAATTATTACCCAATCTTTTGAGATGGTATCGAAACGAAGTTCTGAAGGAAACTTTTTAGCCATATTTTCCTTTTAAAAGATTAATTCTTAATTTAAAGAGATCGATTAACATTTTTACCATTGATTTAAATTTTACTTTGCTTTGCAAATCATTCTTCCAATAAACTGGTACTTCTTTTATCTTAAATCCCATTTTCTTTGCGATCAATAAAACTTCGGGGTCAAAGGCAAATCTTTCAATTTCACATTTTTGAAAAATTTTCTCTGCAACCTCTCCTTTGAAACATTTAAAGCCACATTGTGTATCTTGGATCTCCCAAAGTCCAACGATTATTTTCCTCAAATATTTAAAAACTTCGCCAACAAACCTCCTAAATAAAGGTTGAGGAGGATCTAAAATTGCTCCCTTTATATCTCTTGAGGCAATAACAATGTCTGCTCCTTTTTCAAATTCTGGCCAAAATTTTTCAATTTCTGAAATTGGGGTAGAATTGTCGGCATCTGTAAAAAGGCGAAATTTTCCTTTGGCATTGAGCATTCCAATTTTTACTCCGTATCCTTTTCCTCTGTTTATTTTTTCACAAATCAAGCCTAAATTGGCAATCTGCGATTTTAAATTTTCCACCACTTCGCAGGTTTTATCCTTTGAGCCATCGGAAACGACTATAATCTCAAAATTAAAATTCTGTTTTCTTAAATACTCATTGATCTCCCTTAGGGTCTTTGGCAATCTTTTTTCTTCATTATAAGCTGGAATGATAACTGAAAGATAAACTTCGTCCATTGTTTTATTTTAATAAAAACAATAAATTCATCAATCCCCTATTTGAGTTAATACTTTAGCTCCTTTTTTTGTCACTGCTATTGTATGTTCAAAATGAGCAGTTAGAGAACCATCCACTGTTTGATATCCAAAGCCATCTTTTGTTCTTTTTAAATGCCAATCTCCTGCAGTAACCATTGGTTCAATACAAAAGACCATTCCTTCTTTTATTTTCTCTCCGCTTTTTCTCTTTCCGTAATTTAGAATTTGAGGGTCTTCATGCAATTCTCTTCCAATACCATGGCCACAGAGTTCTCTGACAACGTTAAAACCTTGGCTTTCAACATATCTTTGGATTGTGTTTCCAATGTCGCCAAAAGTATTTCCTGGCCTTACTTTCTTAATTGCCAATTTTAATGCTTTTTTGGTTACTCGAATCAATCTCTGAGCTTCAAAAGAAACTTTTCCAATTGGAACTGTAATTGCCATGTCAGTGTGAAATCCTTTGTAAAACATCCCAATATCAATTTTCAAAATGTCTCCCTCTTTTAAAACTCTAGTAGATGGTGGAACATGAACGATCTCTTCATTTACTGAAGTGCAAAGGCAAAATGGATAAGGCCTGACACTTTCTCCATCTTTACTTTTGTATCCTTTAAAAGAACATTTCCCTCCAGATTTTAAAATTAAACTTTCTGCCAGCTTTTCCACATCCATTGTTGTAATTCCTGGCTTTATCCTCTTTTTCAATTCCTTCATTATTTTTGCCAAAATCTTCCCACCCTCTGCCATTATCTCAATTTCTTGAGAGGTCTTAATTTCAATCATTTCAATTTTTTGAGAATATTTTCAAAAACTATTGCTGGTGGTGGAGAACCATTTATTTTTTCAACTTTTATTTTTCTCTTTTTGAGATATTCAATTACCGGCAAAGTCCTTTCTTTGTATTCTTTCAATCTCACCTTTATTGTCTCGGGTTTATCCAACTTTCCTCTTTTTATCAATCTTGACCCATCTAACGGGCATCTCTTCAATTTTGCATTTTCTTTCAAATACAAAATCGGGTGGCGCATCAATTCGCAAATTCTTCTGTGAGAATTTCTGAAAATCGTTTCTTCTGGAGAAATTTCTAAAAAGAAACATTTGATATTTTTCTTTCCGTAGAACTTTTCCAAAATCGGAATTATTTTCTCTGCTTCATAAAGAGTTCTTGGAGAACCAGAAAAAATCAAATTCTTTCCTGCCTTTTTCAATTCTTTTATTTTCTCGATTATTAAATAGGTAACAAACGGCGGAGAACAAAGTTTTCCTCCCTCCCAAAGTTTTTTCTCTTTAGAAAAGTTGTATTTTTCTTCTTCGATTAATATTTCCCCCCTCTCCTTTTCCTTAAATTTTTCTTCCAAAATTTTGCTCGTTTCTAAATGGAAAAGATTCAGTCTTTCTGCTAAAAGATCGGCCTGAGTTCCTTTTCCGGACCCAGGAGGCCCCATCAAAATTATCACCATTTTATTTTTTGTTTTTTTATTCCTCATTTTTCCAATTTGCAATTTGCAATCTGCAATTTAAAATTTCTCATATTCTCTCATTTCAATTTCCGCTTTTATTTTCTCAAATGTATCCAAAACTACTGAAACCAAGATCAAAATTGAGGTTCCTCCGACTAAAAATAAAAATGCTTGAATTTTAGTGATAGATTGAACTATCGTCGGCATGATCGCAATCATTCCCAAAAAGAGAGAACCAAAAACTAAGATTCTATTTAAAACAAAGGAAAGATAATCTGCGGTTGCCTTTCCGGGTCTAATTCCTGGAATGAAACCTCCCATTTTTTGTAAATTCTCAGAAATTGTTTTTGGGTCAAAAACGATCGCAGTATAAAAGTAAGTGAAAACGATAACGAAAAGGAAATATAAACTTCCGTGGACGAATGGATTTTCAAAGAAAGAAACTGTGCTTTTTGAAATTTGGCCTAAAATTCCGGGAGATCCTACAAAAAAGTTTGCAATCATTGAGGGAAAAGTTAAAATCGAAAGAGCAAAAATGATTGGCATCACCCCTGCTGGATTAATAGCAAGAGGAAGATAAGTAGAGGCTCCTCCATACATTCTGAACCCCCTAACTCTTTTTGAATAGGCCACTGTAATTATCCTTCTTGCCTCAGTGACTATTACAACAAAAATTATTATCAAAAATGCCATTATAAAAAAGAGTAAATAAGAAAAAAGTTTTGAAATATCAAATCCTGCGATCAATGTTAACAAATTTCTTGGGAAATCTGCGACAATTCCCGCAAATATCAAAAGAGAAATTCCTTCTCCCATCCTTTTTTCAGAAATCAGTTCTCCAAGCCACATTAAAAAGCAGGTTCCAGCTGAAATTGAAATAACCGAAGATAGCATTGAGAGAGGGGATAAATAAGTAATTATTCCTTGACGAGAAAAAAGAGTAAGCATTCCAAATGCTTGAAGTGCTGATAAAAATGG
>Ga0272449_1002833_pt1 | contig 15632 bp, 17 predicted proteins | sample YNPCB0241_FD_198679 | JGI IMG/M metagenome (GOLD analysis project Ga0272449, IMG submission 198679) | Hot spring sediment microbial communities from Yellowstone National Park, WY, United States - YNP-CB-024-1 | ecosystem: Environmental > Aquatic > Thermal springs > Hot (42-90C) > Sediment...
GCTTCCGGCAGTCGTGGGGGAGTCCATGTATCCCCCCATTGAAATGGGGGGCATTATGGCTCCCCCACGCCCCCTCTTTTTTTGTAAACGGTCGTCAAAAAGCGAGAAAGGTGCCTGCGTAAGTCGCTTTTTTATTAGCCTCTTGACATGAGCAAGGGGAATACGGTAGGATTCCCCCGCCATGGGGTCGAGCGAAAGGGAGGTACGCAATGCGGGTAGGGAGGGGCGGTTCGATATCCCCTCTTTCTTGGTAGAGAAGGACGTAGAAGAAGCGGTGTTGGGCACCCTTATAAAGTACCCCGAACTCCTGGAGCAAGCCTTGGAGTGGGTTGATGCGGAGCCCTTCTTTGTCCCCCTCCATCGAAAGGTGTGGGGGGTCTTGCGAGAGGAGGCCATTTTTTCTCCCCCTGAGCACTCTCTCACCTTAAAAGGGCTTTTGAAGAGCAGGATTCCTTCTTTGAGTGAGGTTGCGCTATCTTCGTGGGAAGAAAAAGCGGATCCCGATCTGATCCCCGAGGCCCTTATCTACCTCGTAGACCTCGATGCGAGGCGTAGGACCTATCTCTCCCTCGAGGGGGCCCTTAAGACCCTTCTCAAAGGAGAGGCGCCCGAGGTGGTGTTAGAGGAGCTTTCCCAGTCTTTGGGGGAGTTGTACGCTCCCTTAACGCCAGCTGGTTTAGAGGGGGCCTACGAGCGGGCTTTGCGCCTCTTGGAGGGTGGGAGGCGGATACCCACAGGGTTTAAGGCCTTGGACAAACACCTTCTAGGCGGGCTTCCCAAGGGAGGGATGAGCGTTCTCGGTGCCCGCCCCAGCGTTGGTAAGACCTCCTTCGCCAGAAAGGTGGTACGCCACGTTTTGGAGCAAGGCGGCCGAGTGTACTGGGCCTCTTTCGACCAAGCGAGTGAGCAGATTCTTCTCATGGAAGCGGCCTTCCGGTGCGGCCAACCCTACGCCCTCTTGGGGGATTTTCCGAGCGGAAGAGCGCAGATAGAGCGGGCTTTGGCCGAACTCGTTAGCGCCTACGAGGGACGTTGGATTTTGGATGACCGGGTGGCCTCGGCGAGGACCCTGGCCTCCAGGATCAAGAGGGTCCACAAGGCCTACCCCATAGACCTCGTGGTTGTGGACTATCTTCAATTTCTTCCGTCTGACACTCCTAAAGGAGACCTCGAGCGGGTGAGCGAAACGAGCCGCATCTTGAAGAGGTTAGCCATAGAGCTAGACCTGGCCGTTCTCGCCCTCGCTCAGCTTTCTCGGAGCGTAGAGTACCGTTCAGAAAAGCAACCCGTCCTAGCGGACCTAAGGGACAGCGGGCAAATAGAGCAAGATGCCGATGTGGTGCTCGCTCTTCACCGGGATACGGCCCTAAGCGGGAGCGCTTCTGTCCCGGCCAAAGTCCTTGTCCTCAAGAACAAGGTGGGTCCAACAGGGGAGGTCCTCGTCGATTGGGACCCCGCCTTCGCCGAGTACAGGGAGTCTCGAGAAAACTAAGACTATGGGCTTTCCAAACATTCCGATGGCGATCTCTGAGGGGTTTTATCCGGCCCCGTGGTTGTTAGACAGGCTTCTTCCCGGGTACGCCCTTCGATACGGAAAAGACGACGTTTGGGTGGTGCGGGATCTAAAGTGCGGCATCGTTCTCGCTAAAGGTCGCTCCCTCAGCGTGGAGGACCCCTCGCCTTTCCCAGAAACCCTTCTCTACACTCTGAGCTTTTTTCTCGTCGAGGAGATCGCCCCCGCTTTGCCCCAGGAAGCGCTAGAGGCCATCAGGGTTGGAGCGGAGGTGTGGCTGGAGAGGTTGCGGAGGGGGCTTACCCCTGAAAAAATGGCCCAGCAACACGGTATTCCGCTTTCGTCGTACCTGGAGGTGGAGCGCGGGGTAGCCTCTCACTCGAAGTCTCTTTGGGTGAGGAAGGTCATTTTTGAAGGCGTTGGTCTTCAGCGCCAGCGGAGGAGAAAAAGGAGGCTTCCCTCGCTTGCGCTAGATCCCCTTTAGGGGGTGCAAAAGAAAAGACCGCCCGAAAGGCGGTCTTTTGCGCTAGGGTTTACTTTTGGACGTTGATAGGGCGTTGTGCACAACCCTGTAGAGGCTGCGAAGCTCTTCCAGAGGAAGGTCCTGTAGGTCTTCCACGCTAGCTCTCCCCGTTAGCCTAGCGGGGTCCACGCCCCGCTTTTTCGCCTCCATCCACAAGGCCCTCAAGTACCTGAGGGCTTCCTTCTTCTTCCCCTCGTCCTCAGGGGATTCGGGGTTAGAAGGCGGAGTTTCACGGGGAGGCTGGGCTTTGTGGAGAGCCTCCCTTCCCTCTTCCTGGGGAGCGCTCTGGGCCCCCACATGGAGGCTTCGAAGCCTGAGGGCGGAGGCGATCGCCCTTTTAGCGATCGCTTCTAGATCGTCCGAGGGACCGACGGCGAAGCCAACCCACCGCCGCCCCTCCCGATCCACGACTACCAGGGAGAGCACGATGTCTCCCTGGTCATTGAGGGTCATGTTGCCAGGTAGAACCTCTGCGACATCGGTGTCCATTTTTCCCTCCTTCCTTAGCTATTTTAGGGGTTGCTCCACAGCTTCGGTTACAGCTTTGAGAAGGGTCTCTTCGTCCCCTTCCACTTGGAGAAGATGCACGTTGTTTCTCTTGTATAAGGTTCTGTAGCTTCCTTCTTTCTGCCTTTCCCTCCACTTGATGATGAGAGCTTTGGCCCACACAACGCTTTCGGCGTTCACGGGGACAAACGCCTCGTCGGGGAAGATTAGGACTAGGGTTTTTCCCACATGCAGACTCCCCAAGGAGGGCGTGTCTCCCAGGTAGACCGAATGGGCGAAGGGAAAGGCGAGGATGTCTAACGCCTCGAGTTTTTTAGCGAGGCGCTCTGAAAGTTCTCTCTCCTTCCCCCCCAGGGAGAGGGCGAACATCTGGGCTTGAACGAACTCTAGGGGGACTTTTCCTACGATCAAGTACCCCCCGTGGAGGGGGAAGGCCCCTTCGTTTCGGAAGCTGGCAAAGGGCATCCAGAGGATGGTCCTCTCGTGGATGAGACCTAAAAGGAGGCGGGGGAGGGAAGGTAGCCAGTACTTGTTCCCTTCCCGAAGCTCCACCTCGTGAGGGACCACGATAACTTCCAGGTCTCCGTCTGTCGCTTTCCACCCCTTGGTCCAAACCCGAAGGCGGACTGGGGAGTGCTCTTCCCAAAAGACCCTGACGGGTTCAACCCTCCACCCAGGGCCCAGGAGCGCCACCAGCTCTTCGGCCAGCATCTTGGCCTCCCGAACGCTCCTTTTGGGGAAGACGAACTGGTCTAAGTTCCAAAGCAACCAGCTGTACACGATAAGGGGGAAGGTGAAAATGAGGGTCGTTAGGGTGTAGTAGGCGCTTTGGAATATGAGGCTACTCCCCAAAATAATGGCGATGATGGCGGGCAAAGACCTTCCGCCCAAGAGGATCATCGGGACTATGAGGGTAGGGACGGCGAGCAGGAAAAGGATTTGGTTGAGGTCCACTTCTGGCAACACCTTATATTTTACAAGTCTTTGTCCGCTGGGGTATCCTGGTAGGCGTGAAAGTGGGCGAGTTTACCTTAAGCGGGACTGTCGATGGAGGCGTAGTTTTCTCCAGCGCAGGGGGGTGGGAACGGAGATTTCCCATTCCCGTTGAGGTTCCTCCTGGTACCCCCGTCCTCCTTCGGGGCTACCTGGATGTGGGGGAGGGGGGGCTCAACCCCGTGGTGGAGACCGTCTTCCCCTTAAGCAAAGGGGCAGAAGTGGACGTGAACGAGGCTTGGGTGCTCTTTCGCCCAACAGAAGGGCTGTCCGTAGTGGTCCACAGCGGGGAGGATCCTTGGGGGAGGCGCTTCCTTGTGGAAAGCCAGCTCCCCCTCCTTCCCGGAGTTCCCTACTGGCTGTCGGGCCTCCTTACCGTGCGCAACTACCCGCTCCTGGGCACTCGCTGGGTTTTTAGGGCAGGAAGAGTCCTGGCTTTGAGGGAGTTCCCTAAACTATAGGTGATGCGGACCGTCATGGAAGCGCCATCCACTTCTCGGTTGCAGGTCACGGGCCTCTACGGCATGCCCTCTTGGGGTCAGCCGTGGGAGGGGACAAACGTTCCCCTCGCCGTAGAGGAAAAGGGGACGATACGCATTCTTCTCTCCAATCTCGTAGAGCGCTCTATCCGGGTTGAGGTTCCCCGGGGGGCCGTCGAGTTCCTCGCATCCTCCATCAAGTACGTAGGGCTCGTCCGCCCCCTGTACGTGGCCCGTATCGAGGGGACTCCCAACTACGAGGTCCTGGACGGGAACCTCCGTCTTCAGGCGCTAAAGAAGATCGATCCTACTGGGAAGCTTAGCGTTCCCTGCCTGGTGGTTCACGGAGACGAGAGGAAGCGGGTCCTCCTCCAGCACGCTTCAGCGGTCCAGTACCGCCACAACCCCTTCGAACTCTTCTACTCGTTGCGTAAGCACGTCCTGGCCCACATGGACGAGGAACGCTTTTTGGAAGCCCTTAAGAGCCTCCTCAAGTACAGCGACGGGCAGAGCGAGGTGAAAGACCCCCTGGTCTATGCGAGTCTGTTGGTGCTCTCTCGGGTAATTGGGGCTTACGGCCTCACCCCCTACGAGGTCTACAGGCAGTGGAAGTTCTATCAGAGAGTCCCCCCTAAGGTGAAGAAGCTTTTCGAGGAGGGGAAGCTTTCCCTTTCCTTCATGAGGGTGCTGGCTTCCAGGAAAACGGCTTTACTCCCGGAGGAAGCGCGAGAGCGTCTCATAGAGATGGCCCTTACCCTTGAACCGACTCCTTATGGAGTGGCAAAGCTACGGAAGGCCGTGCGAGAGGAGCTAGAAGCGCACCTTGGAGGCTACGAAGTGGCGAAAATCGCCTCTCAGCTTCGGAGGCAGTACGGGCAAGAAGTTGTCAAAGAGCTAGCCCGCCTTCTCTTGGAGAAGGAAGAGGACTAACGTACGAAACCCGCTATCCTGTCCTTGATCTTCTGCAACGCCTCTTCCAGGGCGGAGAGCTTGCGTCCCATCTCCCTAATGGCCTTTTCCATCTCCTCTAGGCGCTGGTTGAATCGGTGCAGAGAGTCGTTGGCGTAACGCACGTGCTCTCTCCAAATGTTCACTTCCTTTTTCACCTCGGCGAACTCTTCGCCCATGGAGGCCGTCGCCTTGCTCACTTCGGTGTCGAGGCCTTTGCGGACGATGGAAGGAAAGTCCTCTAGGAGGAATTCCTCGAGATTTTTAAAGCGCTTTTCCAGGAGGTCTAAGCGGGCGAAAAGCTCATCTAGGGAGGGGGAGGCCAAGTCTTGGGTTCTCTTTGCGCTCTTTTTCCTGGGCTCCCCCTCTTCCCTTTTGTCCTCTTTTTGGGAATGTGGTTCCAAGCGGCTTCCCGCCTTAGCCTCCACCCTTTCCGCCCTCGTTTCCGTCTTGGCCGGAAGAGGGGGGACTTCCACTATCGCTTCTAAGAGCCTCATAACCTCGGGCCAAGCGGGGCCAACAAGGACATCTTCTAAGACTCTCACGTAAAAGCCCTTTTCCGGGGGGAAGCCCTTTGTCCACATGTAAAGAAGGTAGGGAAGCCCCCTCCCCCCCACGGCTTCTCCCGTCCTTTTGACGGGGATATCTGGGTCCACTTTCTGCAGGTAGCCCTCTATAGGCTCGCTACCCACAAGCCCCCTTTCTCTGAGGGCGTTGGCAAGTTCCTCCACTCGGTAGAGGTTGTGCTCGGAGAATCCGTCAGAAAATCCAGCTCGCATCCCCGTCCTCCTTAAGAAGTCCGCTTCGCTTTTTCTCCCAGGGAGGGAGGTCTCCTTGCGTTGTGGCTCCCCGCGGGTCTAGCAAGGCCGGGTCTAGGCCTAGGGATTTGAGCTTTTCCTCGATTTTCGCTTTTTCCTCTCGGTACTTCTCCTCCAAAATGTGAGTTTTCTCTTCTACGGTGAGGTCTTCTCGGGCCCAGGTCTCCATCTCGAAGACGTAGTAGTCGGCCACTTGGCGGACTATGGGCTCCAATACCCTTCTCAACGAGAAGGGCATTTCTTGAAGGACGGTGCGGTACATGCGGATCCAGAGGGCTCGTTTGCCGTTTTCCAGAAACTTTGACCAATGGGGGGATTTTTTCGCATATACGTTGGGGTCTAGATGGATGAAGTTTTGGGCGAAAACGACGAAGTACCTCATGTAGTCAAAGAATGTCCTTTTGTCCCTAGAGGCGAACACCTTAAGCCTAAGGGCGTAGAGGTCATCTAGAAGGGCGTGGATTCCAAAGCTGTTGCTTTCGGGGTCGTACCTGGCAAGAAGCTCCTCCGCTCCCTTTTCTAGCGCCTTCCTCGTCCGCTCGGGGTCCAAGGAGACAAGCCCCAACAGCAACTCCTTGTAGAGCAGTTTTTCCTCGGGCTCTGGCGAAAAGAAGCGGACGAATTTGAGTTCCGTTTCTCGTAAGGCCTTTTCCCAAGAGCCTAGGGGAATATCCGGAAGGGTAACTTCGTCGCTCATCTCTTCTATTCTAAGCGCTTTTTGTTAGGGTTGGGGGACCTCGTTTGCCTCTGGGGACTTCTTTTCTTGGGTAGCGATTTGGGCGTGAACTCAAAACACAAAGCCCCCTCGGAAAACCGAGGGGGAAAGTATTAGAAGGGAAGATCCTCTTCTGGTGGGGGGAGGTCATCGAACGAGACCGGAGGGGAGGCGGGAGGAGCCTCATCGAAGGCCCCCTTGCTTTTGCGCACCAGGGGGACAAGGGAAGAGAGTTCCGCCTTTAGGGCGTATCTCTTCTCACCGTCTTTGGTGACCCACGACTCCCCATAAAGGTGGCCGTGAAAGACCACCAGTTGCCCCCTTTGGAGAAAGTCGGCGAGGCGCTCCGCCATCTCTCCCCAGAGGGTGAAGGGAAGGAAGTGGGTCTGCTTGGTCTCCCTGTTGGCGTTGATGGCTATAACTCCGCTCATCACGGCTTTACCGGTAGGAGTGTACCTGAGGTCTGGCACAGCCGTGAGGTTCCCAAGTCCCCAGATCTCGGGGCTTCCCCCAATGGGGAGGTCGTTTTCCCCCGTGGGCAGGGGCACCTCAAGGGTGTAGCCGTAGATGGCCGTGAGGCTTAACCCCCTTCCCCCCTCTCGCCGGGTGAAAGAGTTGAGTCGCGCCTGGAAGAAGACCTGGTCTCCCTCTTTCCAGGGGAAGGACTCGCCCTTTGGGGGGAAGTAAGAGAGGCGGAGGTACCAGGGGACCATCTGCCCTGCGCCGGGCCTCGCCCCTCCTAGCGCTACTTCGTATCGGCCTTTACCCCTTTCGGTAGCCTGCAAGATCTTTCCAATTATCCTTATCTGGTGGTTCATCTCTCCTCTCCCATTCTACCCCTTCCCCTCTAGAAGGGAGGCTCGGGGGGCAACTCGAAGTCGAAGGCATCAAACCCTTCGTCCTTGGCCTCGGCTTCCACCTCCTTCTCCAAGTAGAAGATGTGCTCGAGGAGAAGGAAGGGGGTTCCATGCCCCGCCACCTTCGCCCTGAGGTAAGCGGTTCCCTCAGGGAGGGGGTCTGCGGACTTATGGTATACCCTCGCCGAGGCATTGGAAATGCTGGCGAGGACTTCCCCCTTCTCACCCCGCTTGATGCGGAAGATGCCGGAGAGCCATACCCCGCCCTCCTTGGCCTCCCCTCTTCCTGGGTGGAAAAACTTGAGGACAAAACCCAGGGTGGGGCGACCGTCAAAGGCCTCTTCCACCTTACCACCCCCGAAGCCGTAGACCCCTTCCGGGAGAGTGTACTGGGTGCCTAGGTGAAGGGGGAGGGAGATCTTCTTTCCCCCGGGGAGAGAGGCATCGAGGAACATCCCCTTTGAGGTCTTTCGGACTGCGAAGAACCCCTCCCAGGATATAATCCCCCTCGTGGGGCGCTTGGTCACCTTTTTCCTCCTTTCTTTCTTGCCCAGGGCCGAAGCCCAAGTAGATCCCAACTGGCTTTACGCCGTGGCCCAACGGGTGGTAGGGTATCCCTACCTTTGGGGGGGAAATGGCTATGGGGGCTTCGACTGCTCGGGGCTCGTCGTCTACGTCTACCGCCACCTGGGGGTTAGTCTCCCCCGGACGAGCCGAGAGCAGTACGCCCAACTTCCCAAGGTGAAAGACTACCTTCTTCCCGGAGACTTGCTCTTCTTCTCCAGTAGCGGGAAGGGGGTAGATCACGTGGGCATCTTCCTCTACGCAGAAGGCGGGAAACTTTGGATGCTCCACGCCTCGGGCAAGTGGGGCCGGGTTGTCGTGGAGCCAGTCGAAAACTACTTGGGCCTCTACGTCGGGGCCGCTAGACCCCTTCGGCTCCAGCCCGCCCAGCCCCGGCTCTCAGGGCCAGGAAGGTAGCGTACGCATTTCCTAGGTACTTCCCCCAGAGAAGGAGGTTTTCGGGGGTTAACCCCTTTTGCCAAGGAAACTTGGTACCTTCGATTTCCCGCCACACCTCCAAGGCTACGCTTACGTAACCTTGGGGGGGAGCGCCCGCCTTTTTTCGCTTCAACCCTTCGACCATGCGGGCGACCCGCTTGACGATCTTTGGATCGGGCTCGAAGGCTTCGTGGGCGGGAAGTTCTTCGGCGAACTTCCGCACGTACTCTATGACCTCCCCTAGGTCTATCACGGGGTCGATACCTAAAACTGGAGCGTGTGTAACTTTTCTTCTCTTCATGTTTACCTCCTTCCTAAAGGATTTTAGTTGGTTCGGATTAAAAACGCCCCCGCCAGAGGCGGGGGAGGACTTAGGCCGACAAAACTCGAAGCGGCTCGGGGGGTTTTCCCTGAAAGACCACCACGAGCCGCCTTCTGGCCCTCGTGAGGGCCACGAACACGGCGAGGAGGTCGTCGGGGGGGAGGTGCTTTTTCCCAGCGGGGGGGAGGACTACCACCACCCGGTCAAACTCCAATCCTTTAGAGCGATGGTAGGTCAGGACGGAGACCGGGTGGAGAGAACCTTCGCTCTCCTCTAGGAGGAGCTTTAAGGCCTCTTGGAGCGCCTTCTCCCCGGTTTCTTCGCCGAGGAGGTTTTCCAAGAAGGTGAGGGTGGGGTCTGCGCCCACGGGGTCGTAGGAAAGGGCTTTGCGGAGCGCATCCCGCTCCTCTGCAATGGGGGAGCGCCCATGGCGCACCCGGTTGAGGGCGTGAAGCCCTACCAGAAGGAGCCTGCTCCCGGCGTTTCGCTCCCAGAGGTGGTAGGGGCCCCGGGCGTGGATCAGGGCCTCCTTGAACGCAGGGGGGATGCTCTCTATTTCTAGGAGCCTGCTCGCCCCCCGCATCTCCTCGGGGAAGAGGACCAGCTCGATGAGACCCGCCAGGAGTTTAGCGGCTAGCGTTTCCCCCCCTTCCTTGAGGAGGCCTACGGTCTCTAGGTGTTCCTTGAAGCTCCGGACAGCCTCGTTGGAGCGAGCCAGGACCGCCACCCCTTCCCCCAGGCGGAGGGCTTCGCCCACCTCCCTCTCGATGGCTTCCTCTATTTCCGAGGGAGCGCTAGCCCACTCCAGAACCACCTCGCCTTCTTCCTTCCGAGCGGGGACCATCGGTACGCCCTTGACGAGGGAGACGACACGATTGGCGTACTCGACGATCTTTCGCCCGCTCCTCCAGTTCTCCTGGAGGTAGTGGACCCTAGCATCGGGGAAAAAGGCTGGGAAGTTGGCGATGATGGTTCTGTCCCCCCCACGCCACCCGTAGATGGCCTGGTTGGGGTCACCCACGGCGAAGAGGGTAAGCGCAGCCTTCCGGATCGCCCTGAACTGCCCCCAATCAACGTCTTGGAATTCGTCTATGACGAAGTGGAAACGGTCTTCCATTTCGTCCAGGACGTTGATCAGGTCGGCGAAGTCCAGGGCTTTGCCCTTCTTCTCCTTGTACCTCTCGAGGACTCCCCGGGCCTCGTCGGGGGGTGCCCAGCCCTTTCCCAGGAAGAAGCCCACCCTCCGGAGGAGTTCTTCGTTTCCCCCCGCCTCCTTCCAGAGGCGCAAGGACTCCTCTGGGGAGAGGATTCTGGCTTCTAACCCCCTTTTCTTCAGGAGTTGGAGGCCAAAGCTGTGGAAGGTCCCGACGAAGACCTCCCTTGCGGCCTCCCCTACAAAGCGCTCGAGGCGCTCTTGGGCCTCCCTCGCCGCCTCCCTCGTGAAGGTGAGGACGGCGATCTTGCGGGGGTCTATGTTGTCGGCCATGAGGAGGCGGTAGACGTAATACACCATGGTGCGGGTCTTACCGCTCCCCGGCCCCGCCAAGACGAGGTTGTACCCCAGAGGAGCCGTGACGATTTTGAACTGCGCTTCCGAAAGCTCCCCCCGGATCGCCTCTAAGATAGACGTGCGCTTGTTCGCCCCTTCGGGCCTGTTTCGCCTTAAAAGCCTTTCTATAAGGCCGAACTTCATCTTTCCCTCCTTTCCCGAACAGTTTAGGGAGGTGGGGCAAGTAACGACCTTTTGGGTGAGGTACTGGGTAAGAGAGGAAGTTCAAGCCCTATGAAAATAACCCCCTCCAAAGGAGGGGGTGAGGTCTTTTACTCGCCGGGGGCGTAGCGGGAAGCGGCCTCAGCTTCCGCTTCCCACACCCATTCTTCTACCCGCTTGAGGGCTTGCTCCGGGGGCAGGAGGGTAGGGGAGACCCCAACCCCCTCTAGCCTCCAAAGAGAACCACCCTCTTCCCGAATGGTGAGGTAGCGTCCTGGGATGCCCGCGATCATGAGGGTATCCCCTTCTATGATGAAGTCGACGTACTCTAGGTAGTTGAACAAGCGTTCCAGGGCCTCGTATATCCGCTCTCCTCCCCGGGCGGGGCGGGGAAGGGTCAGCGCTTCCGCCGCTTCTTCCTCTTTTTCCGGCGCTTCCGGGAGGAACGTCCGAAAGGAGCCGCTTGCGTAGCCTTCCTTCTTTCTAAGGGAAGGAAGGTTATGGAGAAAGGCGTGCTGAAGTCCCGACTCTGGGAGGTCCTCCTCCACTCCGGTGATCTTGGCCACGTAGCGCCGTTGCTGGGCGGTCTCCACCGCCCCCTTGTTGTAGACCTCCCGGACCCAGGCGATGGGGCCTTTAGAAGGGGGTACGACCCCGTGAAGGTGGGCGAGGATGGAGAGGGCGGTCCCCGTCCTCCCTATCCCGGCACCGCACCCAATGTAAACACGGCGAAAACCCTTCAGGGTTTCGGCGAGACGGGCCCACCACTCCCTGGGAAGCCAGATCACCCCCATGTCGGGCCAGTTGACCCGAATGACCTTGGGGGCGATCTCCAGCTCCGGGAAGTCTGGAGCCACCACCGCTTTAGCGATGGGCTCCTTCCCGGTGAGGTCTACCACAAGCTCTGGGGCGCTTGCGGCCCACAGGCTTATAGGGCCAGCCCAAATTTCCGCCCCTTCGTCTCCGATGCTGTAGACCCGTATAGGGTCGCTTTCCACTAGGTACTTCATGCCTTCTGCCTCCTCCTAGGCCATGTGGCCTTTTACGACCACCCACACGCCGCTAACCCCGACCGCCTTGGGCTTCCCGCCTACCACCTGGACCTCGAGGGGGAAGTAGCGGAGGGAATCCGAATCCGAGGAGTTGAGGGAACGGGCGGGAGGGGTTCCCTTCGCCATCTCGTCGTGCCAGTAGGCGGCGAGCAAAAGGGCCAAGGGGTCCTCTCGATGGATGTCGAAGGCGAAGCCGTAGTCCCGGTTTACCCGGGGCATGCGCACTTGGAGGTGGGCGTGGTCGTTGAAGTCCAAGGTGACCTGGCCCGGGAAGACGTTGTCCTCGGGGGGCTCGGTGTAGAAGATCAGCTTCGCCTTCCTGAGGAGGTGCCGCACAGCTTCCCTGTCCCTCAGATCTACTGGGGTCTTCCCGGCAATTCGGGGGAGGCGCACCTTGGGGAGGTCGCTCGCCTTCGCCTTGACGAAGGGTTCGTAGACTACCGCCGCCACTTCGCCCCGGACACCGATTACGTACCCAGGGCTGTCGGAGGCGATGTCTAGGAGCTTCTTGTCGACGAACTTGTCCAAGTACCAGCCGTTGTTGTGCACGGCGTGGACAAGTCTATTAGCGGCCTCCCCTGCCTTCCTCAACCTCGCCCTCGTCGGGCGCTCGACGAACTCCCTGAGGGCCTGATATAGCTTCAGGGCTAACCGGGTGCTCTCAGCCCAAGGCTTGCCGCCGTACGGCCCAGACCACGGCACCTCCGTGAAGAGTCGGTAGGCGATAGCGAGGGCCTCCCCGTACTCGCCGAGGCTCCAGTCATCAAGGTTCTCGTAGCAATCGAAGCGATCCACCACCTCGGTCTGCTCTTCCTCCTCGTTGAACCACCAGAGGAGGTCCTCCCACTCTGGCGGCACTTTGTGTCTGTGCTCCCAGGGAATGTAACGGATTTCCCCCACCGAGGCCATGGCGCTCGCTTTCACGAGGGCCGCCAGCGCCCAGGCGATGAGGCGGTAGACCGCCTCGTTGGGAGGGGAAGCGAGGAAGGCCCCCAGGCTGTGGACGATGGCGAAGGCGAGGGTAACGCTGTAAGTCCGCTTTCCGTTGAGGGGGAGGTAGGGGTAGAGGGGGACCCGCTCCGCCACTTCCCGGAAGTCCTTGCGGGTCCAGCGGTATGCGGTGGGCTTGAGGCGGTTCCCCACCTTGGGCTCGAAGGAGGTGACGTAGGGAACGCCGTTTAAGACGCAGTGAACCCCGTAGTGGGAGCTCACCGCTCCCCCCGGGTGGTAGACGACTACCCCCTCCTCTTGCCGGAGGACGGCGCAAGCCCTCTCCCAGTCCAAAAGGTCTTCGTCCCCTCGGAGGAGGATGACCTTCTCCACGCGAACTTCCCGAGGGATGTAGTCCTGCCCCGGCGTGAGGGGCGGGCCGTCCCGGAGTTGGACGATGTGGCCGCCCTCGTTCTTCTTCCCCACCACCTCGATGTAGGGGGTGGTAACCCTTGCGCCGAGGAAGGCCTCCTGGGGAAGCCACGAGAAGGAGCTTGGGGCGGGGATGGTGTACGCCCCTTTACCTGAGGTGGCCCCGTCGTTGCCGGGACCCACCACCACCCCGGTTGGGGTGATGATGCTGTTCCAATGCGCCCTAAGAGGGCGCATTAGGATGAGGCCCCCTTCGGGGTCCACCTCCTTGACCCTCTCGAAGAGGGCCAGGAGGTCCTGGCGGGTCTCCACCACCCGGCTCTCGACGAAGCCGTGCCGGGGCCGAGCGGGGGCGGGGCGGGCGAAGACGGGCTCCTCCAGGTGGAAGTTCCCCGGGATGCGCTCAAGGAAGTAGATGAAGTGGGGAACCCCTTCGCTCATGGGCCAATAGACCTCTTTGGCAACAAGGAGACCCCGGACTTTTTGCGGCATCGTATCCGTCTTTAGCACCTTTTTCCCTCCTTTCGCAGAGGATTTTAGGGGGGAGCCCTTAAAAGGGAGAAAAGAAGGAGGGGGGTGCGCACCCCCCTCCTCGCCTTCCTGTCCTCACATGGAGGGCCCCTCTCTTCTCACGCTCACTTCCGGCGAAGGAGGGATTTCGAGGAGGAACTCTCCGAAATCCACTTCTCTTCCTTGGAAGAGAACTTTCGCTGGTTCGCCCCTTTTCTCGGTGAGAAGGAGAAGGGGCCTTCCCTCCGTCAACTCAGGGGGAAGGGCGTTTAGAGACACCAACATGTCTGCCCTTTTCGCCACCTCTTCTTGGCTGAGTCCCCTTTCCACAAGAATGCCTAGGCTTTCTAGCCTGTTTGCGAGGGCCTCTCCGTCTGGCGCTTTGGCGGGAAGCAAGACCCCCACTTCGCCGACACGGGACTCCATGGCCAGGACCGCCCACTCTAGCGCTTCTCTTGCCCTTTCGGGGAGGGGCGCTTCGTGTAGCGCTCCTAGCTCGATCGTGGCTCTAAATTCTCCCACAACTCACCTCCATTGTGATTTTAGGGGGGAGCCCCCAAAGGAAAGAAAGCGCCGAAGACGTAAAGAATAAAAGGGGATGTACGGGAGATTTTTTCGACGAGGGGTTCGCTCCGAGGCTCTCATGCCTTAGAATGGAAAGGAGATGGGCCACACCGATCTGGAAAAGGCGGAGGTCTTCGAAGGCGGAAGCCCCAAGGAGGTTTTCGTCTCCCTTTTCAGCGATCCCGATGTTAACCCCACCTTGCGGAGGAGCCTTCTTGAGGGGCTCTTGGAAGGAGAGGCAGACTCCGAACTCCTTTCCTCCTTGGCCCGCAACCCTTCCCTGGGGGCCAAGGAGGTGGCGCTCCTCATCGAAGCCGACCTTCCTAGGAGGCAGATGGAGGAGGTTCTCCTGAACCTACTGGCGAATCCCGAAGCCCCTCTTAAGGAGGAAACCTATCGAAAGTTTCTTGGGATGTACAGTCTTCACGTCGCCCCCCAAGAGGGCCTCGACGGCATGCTTCTCTCCGATAAGGCGGTTTACAAGCTGACGGAAGCGGTATTAAAAAACGACAGCTTTCCTTCGTCTTCTGTGGAGCATTACGTGGGGGTCTTGGAGAAAAGAGCGCTTGCAAGGCTCGAGGCCATGGAGATTCTCCAGGCCTATGCCCAGGATCCCGTTTACGGAGGAAACTATAGGAGTTTTTACGCCGATTACGAGAGGTCTCTGGCCTTGACCGTTGAGTCCTTGGGGGCGCTCGTCCATCACCCAAGCCTTCAGGGCGATCAAGTCCGAAGGGGCGAGGAAGCCCTCGCCCGAATCCTGGAGCGAGCGGAGGGGAAATTGGAGTTGCAAAGCGCCTCCCCCAGCGCCGAGGTTCAGGCCAAGTGAGGCCTTCTAAATAGCTTGCCGGCGGGAAGATAGATGCCCCCGCACGGGGGAGTTGGTCCTAAACTAAAGACGGGTATGGAGAGGAAAGCGATAGCCTTCGCTACCGGCCTCGCCGTTCTGACGGCGATGACGGCATCTCAGTTGGAGAGGAGACCCGACTTGGTCCAAGAGATCGCCCAAGCGGGGCTGGCGGCTGTGGAGCAAGTCGCAACGGACTTCCGGGAGGTCGGGGAAGACCTTTGGCGCTCGGCGAGGGGGAGCTTTCAACTGGTCTCCCAAGGCCAAGGGGCAAAGGTTTTGGACTTCTGGAAAGGCCCTATCACTACTGACCTCGATGGAGCGCAAGCCTACCGTGAAGCCCTCAAAGAGGGGCGCTACGATGAGGCGATAGAGATAGGAAGGGCCTCTCGAGGGACCTTTGGGGTAGAGAGAGGGGGGTTCTCGCCCAGTCCTGAAGACCTGATGAACCGAGCGCGGGGGGCCTTCCACCTCCTTCGTGAGGGCAACTTGGACGGTGCGGCGGCGGTCCTCTTGGGGCCGAACTCCGTCCAGCCTGTGGCCCAAGAGGCCTTTTACCTAAGCCTCCGGGAAAGGCAGTACGAAGAAGCCGCCGCTATCGCCAAGCGGTCTTACCTCAACGCCAACGAAATTCGGTCTCCGTCTGCTCCTAAAGGCGATGTTGAGCTTTACTGAAAACGCTTGAGGAAGGGAAAGTCGGAGTCGCCGTAGCGAAGAAACGCCGGGATGTCCACGTCTGTCGCTCCCTTCCAAACGCCAGCTTTTTCGGTTGCAAGAACTTTCGCCCCGAAGCCGGCGGCGATGAGGATCACCCTAAGCTCGTCCTGGGCCCTTTCGTCGTAGGTCACGCCGTAGAGGATGTCCACGTCCTCGTTGCCGGTGGCCTCCCGCACCCTTTCCACCACCTCG
>Ga0272449_1002836_pt1 | contig 15616 bp, 14 predicted proteins | sample YNPCB0241_FD_198679 | JGI IMG/M metagenome (GOLD analysis project Ga0272449, IMG submission 198679) | Hot spring sediment microbial communities from Yellowstone National Park, WY, United States - YNP-CB-024-1 | ecosystem: Environmental > Aquatic > Thermal springs > Hot (42-90C) > Sediment...
TAAACGCGCTCACCACGACTTCAGGCACATTGACCACTTCAGCGCGATCCACCCTAACTAACATTTGCTCTAAGGACTTCCTCTCCTCCTCAGACAGCCAATTTTCATCCAGCGATTCCTTATCGAAGACACGGAATTGGCGTTGGTCAGGGTTTTCTTCATAGTAATGCCAAGCCTCGAGCATGCAGAGATAGAAGAGGAGCTTTATTGTCGACTTATTCGACCCGATGCTATCATAATACTTTGTGAGCGGTTCCCTCAAAGCCTTAGTCGCCAGATTGCGTATGACTCGTAGCTCGCGTTGCTTTACCTCGCCAAGCAGTCCGCGTTCCTTGCTCCCGATGAGGACTAGGGTCATATCGCCTCAACTTTCTGAGTTTTTAAATTTAAAAAGGATTCCACCTTAGCTTCTGTCAATTTTTGGTTTGTCAATTTTGATATATTAACTTTTGTTGTAGTGCTTATTCTATCAGCCTAGTGGCTTGCCCTTGCTGACCGAGGGGTAGGAAGGCGAGCGCGGACGAACCGCAACCGGAGGCTCCGGGTGAGGCTCCCGCGCAAGCACATAGTAGCCGCAAGCCGGCAGACGCACCCTCCGGGGGATCGGTAGGGCGCTGAGCAGCGCACTATTTCCTCCATGTTTTCCGCGCGTCTCATCATCAGATTTCCCATTTTTAAAATCGAATGGGAAATGATGGTGGAAAGGGTGCGGATGAGGGCGATCTGACAGAGATCGACCCCATGAACCGGGGTGTTTTTGCATGCTGGAAGCTGGATTCTTTCTGCAAGGCCTCCGGAGGTGCTGGAGCAGATCCTGCGGGACTTCATAGAGGAACATGGTAAGGAGTACGGCTATCCCATAGAAAAAATCAAGGGGAGATGAGAACGTGAGAAGGGTGAAAAATATGAACACAAATAAAGGAGGCGTGGAACTTTGGCGAAGATGAGCGGGGAGCTGATCGAGCTGATCAATAAAACCCCCTGTTGCTACCTGGCAACATGTAGCAGAGACGGAGCGCCGAACGTCGTGCCTTGCGGGTCGACCACGACTATAGATCCAGAGACAATAGTAGTTGCGGCGGCCTTCTTGGATAAAACCCTGAGGAACATCAAAGAGAACCCGAAGGTAGCCTTAACATTCCACAGCCCGGCGCCGCCGAAGGATAAGATATCGTTGGAGGCGCTGGCAAAGGTGAAGGCTTACCAAGTGAAGGGGTCTGCCCAGCTCCTGACATCGGGTCCGGTCTACGAGAAGACGAAGGAGATGGTCAGGGCAAGGCTTGGAGAGCCCGCTCTGAAGATGCTGAAGGGAGCCCTTGTCGTCAAGGTCGAGGAGATCTACAGCCTTACCCCTGGGCCTGAGGCCGGGAAGAGGATCGCTTAGAGGTGGTGTGAGAGTGAAGTGGTATTGGTGGCTCCTCGTAATCATATTCTTTTTACTCGGCATCTGGACGCTCGTTCCGGCTCCGGCCAGCAAGCCCTGCCTCCTGGGATACTATGCGCACTGCACCTTCACACCTGTCAGCACCATAATCTGCTGGATCATAGCCGGCGTCTGCTACTGGCTCGGCAAAGGGAGGACCGCAAAGGGGACAACTTAACCTTTTTTAATAATATAAATAAATTTTAAATATGTATCAAAAATATATACTAAAAATATATTTGTCTGATTACTCCAGCATCCTGAACTTCTCCCTTAATTGTTCCAGCTTCCTTTTTTTCAGCAGATAGTTATTCAGTGTATTACTTCCATTTAATTAATGCTAACTCATTCAAAATATTCAGATAACAATGTCGCTAACTCCTTTTGTTTATCTTCATAAGATCGTGAAGATTTCAGTATTATAGACGCCTCGTCATAGTCACGATTCATTATGACGGCGATGCGGTAATCGTCTGAATCAAACCGCCGATATCGAAAACCGATAGTTATTGGTCTTAGATCAAATGTTTCACGCTCAAAGCAACCATCATAAGTTTCAAAATCCTCGAAATAATTAAGAAAGAATGGGTGGGGGTTGGGAAACTTTCATGAGATTTAAAATGTTCGATTATATCCATCGCAATGAATATAAGTCTGGTGTTGATCAGAAAGCTACCGCATTTTTTGCATAACGCTGCAAATGGCATATTTTTCACCAATTTAAATAAATTATGAGGTTTTCGAAAAACGGTTTTGTAAACTTATCGAGTGGTGAAAGATTAGTTAATAGTTATTTTACTCTGCAAGCTTCTTAAATAACATAAGGATGATATTTGCCTTATTTTTCTTTGCTTCCTCTCTAAGGTCATCTATAGTCCGGTCATAAACAAACATTGCAGAATTAACAAAACCGCCCCTAGTGCCATCGGGATTCCTTTTCCAGTAGCAGAATCTTAGGGCGAGATCCCCATCCTCATTTTTTATAGCTTGAACATGCGGTTCCCAAGTTTCATAACCTTCCTTCTTATCAACCCATACATCCTCGATTATCCATCCGAGACCCCATGGCTCTTCGCTAACTTCAATACGTTGGGGTTTTTTACTGCATCCCAAATTGGTTCACCAATAACAATTAGCTCTAATTCGCTTAAAAAAATATTGGCGTGAGGAAGGATTACCTTTTATAAAGATCAAAAACCATCATCACCAACCTTTTTGGGCACACCAAAATGGACAACCCTACCCTGGCTTGGACAGAACCAGCATACGAAAGGCTTTAAACCAAAGCTGTTTAAATTAAATAAGTAAGTGCAACCCCGAATTGAAATACCGAGGGATTTAACGCAGGTTGGTGGAAAGAATGGCTGAAAGCAAAGGGTCCTCCGCTCAGACGATCTCGCTGGTCTGCCCAAACTGCATGAAAGAGGTCACCATAAGAAGCAGCTTGGACCCATCACAGTGGAGGGAGGAGCCGAGGCACAGCACCGGATGCCCATTCATCTTTCATGTGCAGATGTATATGCCCAAGGCCTTCGAGGGGGTTGCCATGGGCCACCCGTTGATATTTATAATGTTTAGCTCGAAGAGAGGTATGGTTGCTTCCTCCTCACCGGGATTGAGTTGCAAAAAAGCTAAAGTTGACCTATTCTGTCCTGTCTAACTGCTTATAGCTGGCGCCACAGAAAAAGCATGAGGTTTTGCTTGGTAATGGAATCCCCAGCACGTTATCGCCCCCGCAATTAGCATATACAAACACCCACTCTCTCCCTGTGCAAAAGCCTAGTAGGAATAAAAGCTCCAGTCAAAGGCAGTTCGTTATAAATAATTGATTCGTTGTTATCGCCCATGTTTATTTTTTAATTGAATAAATTCATATCATTTACGTTCTGCTAGAAATTCCGAGAGCTTCGTAACTTTCCATAAAAGTTGGGTAAGTTAACAATAGTCATATAAATTCTCTAGTCAAAATATATGAAGGGGTTTCACGATGGAAGTGGGATTGCCATACCGTCAATCTCTTCAGAGCATCCTAAAACAAATAGATGGTGGTGTAATAAAATTACCAGAATTCCAGAGGGATTTTAGATGGGAAATTGGCGATGTAATAGACTTAATAATTTCACTTTTACGTGGTTTTCCAGCAGGTGTTCTACTTTTTTGGAATGTGTCAGAGAAAAAAGACAAACTAGCGGAAAGGCCTTTTGAGGGTGTGAATAATACATCGGGTAATACTAAATACCAGGTTTTAGACGGGCAACAGAGGCTAACTTCTCTTTATCAACTCTTTTACAAGGACTTTGTTGTTTTAAAAGGAGGAAGAACACGAAAGTTCTTTATAAGTTTAGAAAAGCTCAGAGAACAAGATTACGATGATTGCATCGAATATTTCTCTTCTAGAGACGTAGAAAGACAAAAGTTGGATGATATCAACACCCAAGTTTCACGTAATTTACTTCCATTTAATATACTTATAAATGAAGACAAACTTCGCGAATGGAAAAATAAGTATGCGTCACAACAAGCTTCTGGTGAGAATGCGACTCAAAATGTACTAGCCCTTACGAATAAGTTTGAGAAAGATTTTCTCGACGAGGGAAAGCCGTTGAACAACCTGAAAGCCTACGAATTTCCAATAATTGAATTGCCTTCTACTTTATCGCTGGAAGCTGTAACCACAATCTTCGAGAAGCTAAATACAACAGGTCAGCCTTTGAATGTTTTTGAGATACTAACTGCGAAATTTTATCAAACCTTGAACCTACGAGAGCGATGGGAAATTGCTAAAGAAGAGAACATATTGCTTAAAAAATATGCGAAAGACGAAAAAGATACTACATTAGCCATTTTGATTCTAAAGGCTATCCTAATACAGAAATCTTTAGAAGAACCGAATTTCAAAACATTAGAATGTAAAAGGAAGAATCTTTTAGAGGATCTCCAAGCTTCCGACATTCAGAAGTACTGGGATGTTATGGTTGAGGCCTTCGGAAAAAGTTTGAATAAACTTTGCGATGAATATGGTTCGCCATCCATCGATCACCTTCCATACACAACTATGCTTACACCTTTTGCTTTAATTCTAGACTATATTGAAAGGAAAGTAGAACTCACAAAAAAAGCTGATGCTTATAGAAAATTGGAAAGATGGTATTGGTCCTCCGTATTTTCAGGAAGATACGATTCGGCAACCGACACGAAGACAAAAACAGATGTGGATCAATTAATAGCATGGATCAGAACAGATGCCGAACCCGCCTTCGTAAAGGAATTCAGTTCTACAACACTAAACTTCGACGAGATAACAAGTGGTGCTAGATACAAGGGAGTTCTAGCTATGGTAATTAATAACGGGTGTAGGGATCTATGCACAAAGGAGGTAATAGCCACCCTAATAAAAAACAATCCAAAAGAAGTAGACATTCACCACGTATTTCCTGAACGCTTCTTAGAAAGACATTACGGAAAGGAAAGCAAGCAGTACAAAATGAGAGATACGATTTTGAATAAAATCATCATCAAAGGTGAAACCAACAGAAAATACATAAGTCACGATCCACCGAGTGAATATCTTAAAGGTATCCAAAGATCCAATCCAGATCTTGACGAAGATCTGAAAAAACATTTATTGCCAATAGATCCATTAAAAAAGAACGAATTTGACAAGTTTTTGGAAGAACGGAAACAACTATTGCTTTCCCATATTGACAAATTGGTGAAATAGGGAACAAAATATTCTCAGGCATTTTTTATCTTTTCTTTTAATGTATAATACAAAAGAAATTTTGGAACTATGTTTAAGCGATTTTGACAGGCTCCTCTATTAGCTTAAGTGGACATACAATTAAATATGTGTGTATTTTTCAGCCCGAAAGCGAATCTGCCATTTATTCGGAGCGACTCTCCAAGCCCTCCCCTTAAGCCATGCCATGCGTCTCGTGACGGCGCCGACCAATTCCTCTACACATTTGAAGAAGCTGGCGAACATGTGAGGCGACAGTAAGTTGCAGTGGTCGATGGGTCTCAGTGGCCGTTGTAATTTCAAAGATAAAGACCACATCGAATTGTTGAAGAAACAAATAGAAGCAGGTTACGAGTTGCTTCCGAGCTGGTTACGAGCTGATATCCCACAAAATCCTCTTTTATAAATATGACCGTCACGTCGATTTAATTCTGTATCCTATCTTTTTCCTTTCATATTCCCCTAGTCTCATGAAGTGTAACCAGTCTGCAATTCTCTGCCTATATTCAACGGCCAAGTCCAGTGCCATCTTAAGTTCAGAATCGCTGATCTCACCATGTGGCGATATGAGTTTTAGAAAGCCGCTTGCAAGCCTTTTTATAGCCTTCTCATCCCTCCCAGTTATGTTTGAAAGCTCAACTTTATCGGAGATGTAGTAATAGAATTCTGTCTTCTTCCTGAGCTCATGGAGTATCTCAGCAAAGTAATCCGTTACAAAGCCGCAGTGCTTGGAAATGTATACGTCAAGTTTACCTATCTTGGGAACTTCCCATCCAGGAATGAAGCCGTGTATTCTATCTATGAATGCTGGATCTCTCATAACTTCTGGAATGACATATGTGAAGTCCTCTATCGGTATCTCCCCCTTCACATCAACGTTCCCCATGAACATCAATGAACACTGGCTTATACCCCTCTTAATACCTCTTTCCACGAACCCGCTCTCCATATATAGCTTAAGCTTACCTATCATCTCATCAGCACTTGAAAACTCTATCTTGCTAATCTCATCAAATACTACGCAATCTTTGGTCGTTATCTCCCCTGGAATATTTCTAGCTAAGTTCCATATCAGGACGGCTGGGCTAACCCTCCCGCCTGAGAATATTCTGGTATAGTGGGATACGTTTAGGCAGGTGTAAGTTTTACCGGTATTCCTAGGTCCAAGCTCCATCATGTTGACGTTTGGCTCTACGAGTGGTATGAGTCTAGATAGTATAACAAGCTTCTTCCTCCAAGGCAAAACTTCAGGATTAAAGCCTATTGTACTTATCAACACGTCAACACACTCTTCAGTTGTGAACTCCCTTCTACCATCCATGAAGGCCTTTATATCAAGCTTAGCTATTTGAAATGGGCGGAAGCCTACAACGGTAACATAACCTCCCTCAACATTTGAAACATACACGAGCTTAGCTAAACCCCAAAGACCCTGCCTAAGAAGATTTTCATATGTTTCCAGAAGCTCATCAGTAATTGCAGATTCCAAATCAAGATTCCAAAGGAAGGCTCTATGTGTTCCGGAAGAAACATCCGTAAAAACCTTTACTTCATCAATAACCTTGTACTAGCCCAACTTCATCAGATCGTGGAGGACCTTATCCCTATCCCTAGGTTCAGGAAAACATCTTGAAACTAGGTCTGCTATCTTCTCCAAATCCTCCCTGCTAGGCTTCTCCTTACTAAGACTCGAAATCAAATATTCCGATATGAAGCGTGGGAGCCTAGCAACTTCTTGATAAAGCACAACATCCTTCTTAACAACGACATCGCCAAAAATGTACTTAAGCTTTGCATTAAGCTCATCCATACCCACAACTAAACACCCCACAACTCCTCAGTCTTAAAACTCCTCTCAACATGCTTAACCTAAGCCTTTAACATATATCGTTAGGTCCTTCTCAAGCCTCTTTGGAGTATTCTCAAAAACATAGCTGAAGACAGCTTTAACCCTATACTCCCCCGCCTTAAGCCCATTGAAGCTAAGTGGGAACGAAGCCTCACCCTCAACACTCTCAAACCATTTTTCGATTAAGCGGTCATCAAATAATTTAAGTTTGACGGAAACATTGGTTAATGGTCTATCAAAAGGGTTGAAAATTACAACATCGACGTTAAAAGGCTTACCTTCACCGACAACATTATTCCTCAAGGTTATGTCTGGCATGCCCGGCGGAAGCTCAACGGCCTCCTCAACCTCCTCCTCAAATTCCTCACCCTCAAGCATAGCCAGGCGCCTCTTGACCTCTTTGAACTCGTCCTCGGTTATGCCATAGAGTTGAGCAACGACCCTATCTATCTCTTCTTCAACCTTCTTTAACTCAGCTTCCTGACTTTGCTGGGCTAGCCAATGAGCCCTTTTTGATAGTTGCGCAAGTTTTTGATGTATTGGATTTTTCGAATCATATTTTGGTATATTAATTTGTCCAAGGATAGATGGAGTAGCGAAGCTTTTCCCGCCAAGTTGAGAGAAAGACTTTACAAGAAATGCTACCTCTGAGGAATTTAGTATGCTACACAGATAATGCGCTTCGTCCTCCTCTTTCAACGGGATAAAGCTGATGGTCTCTTGGACTATTATAGGCTTTCTGCCTATATACTCGTCTTCCATTGGATTGAGGACTGAAGCGCTTATTTCGTCGCCCATCCGTTTCCATGCTACCTTATACGGCGCGAAACTATTCTTCCTTATATCCACCATAATATAGAAGGGATGTCCTTTTCTTAAAAGGATATAAGCGGAACGTTTAAGCAGAACCTCCTTAAATTGTAGTAAATACTCAAATGTTTTTGGTGATTCAACCTTTAGTTTATGCTCTGGAATCGCTTGCCAATCCGTCTGCTCCGTGTGAGGAACAATGATGTAGTTAACTGGTGTTGGCAGCCATCTCTTCAACTCGCCTGAGCGAATTAACTTGAAGACATGGTTGGGCTCTATAAGGGTGACCACTCTCTCTATTTTTCGTTTGCCTATGTCATACAAATTTTCAATCAGTAGGTTTCCGGAGGGGTGTTTATCTACGATCCTTATCCAATAAACACCATTAGCTCCACCCGTATAAACGCCTGCGTGAGGCTTGTAATATGAGGCCCCTCTAATCTTGTCAAGCGCACTTAATACTTTCTTACTGACCGTTAGCCATTGAGAGGTGTTATCCTTCCTATTTATTGGCACGGCTATTAGCTCATCTTGAGAGCAAATGTGAAGAGCCTCTTCAAGCGTGGCGTTAGTGAGCTCGCCTTTTCCTGTTTTAGTCCAGCGTATGTAAGGAGCAGGATATTCTGTATTAACGCCTTTCTTTATGACTATCATGCTTGTCATGTTGGCTGCTCCTTCAAAGGGCCTTAAGGCCACCATATCATGCACTTTTAAGACCTTAATCCCCATGCCGTCAGGAAGTCTAAATCTTCTGAAAACCTCAGCCCCCTTGGTCTTAAAAACCATCTGCGTTATTAAGAAGCCAAGCATTCCATGATGTATAAGATAACGATCGGCACAAACATATAGGAAAAGCATTGAAATATCTCTCCTCATTTTCCCAAGTTCGAATTGCTTGGCGGTTGCCTTGGCCTTTAACCCGTATTTTCTCCAGAGTCCGTCACTTGCTTTTCTATAATCTTCGGGTAGGTTTTCCCAGTTCACCCACGGCGGATTGCCTACTACGTAATCGAATTTTCCAGCAAACAACGGAGCAAAGGAGTTCTTCAAGACTCTACTCCATATCCTATTCTTCCCTTCCCTTTCAAGTCTCGATAAAGTTCGAAATAGCTCCGTAAGAGCTAAGTTCTCGCTTTCCTCTAAGCTCACTTCCCTCAATATTCTTGTCTTAAACTCATCCAAACTATAGTTTCCTCTGATGCACTCTTCTATTACTGTTAAAGTTTTCGCGAGCAGCCCTTTCTCCACTATGCTGGTTGGGACATTAAACTCCTCTACAGCTGTCTTCAGAATGTACATTGCTCCTACAAGCTTCTGCTCCCTCTCTACAAGTATTGAGTCGGCTAAATAGATGGGTATCTCTATTGGTTCGGCCCCTTTCTCCCTAAGCATGTCGCCCAAGGCTATGAGATAATTTGCCCTCGACGTGATCACGGCCAGTGGGTTTAAGTCGAAGCCGACGATGTTCTTTGTCATCCTTCTCAACGCCGTACCTTTATCTATCCAATGTTCTTCAACGTACTGCCTGAGCCTGCCTATCGCCAAGACGAGAAACGTCCCGCTTCCGCATGCTGGGTCGAGGAGTCTGAGGTTAAGAGGAGCTAGGATATCATTCTTTTCTTCTCTGACTTTCTCGAAGGTTTCTAGAGTCCATCCAACTTCGTTTAAGACTAATTCTGCAAGCCAGTCTGGAGTGTAATATTCCCCTAGATCGTGTCTAATCTTCTTTGGAACTAGGTTTTGATATAATCTTTTGAAAAGATCTTTCAGCTTTTCAGGTTCAAGCTCTGCGGCGCTGGGATCGTAGTTTGAAAGTTTTCTTATGATTTCTATTACGCATTTTGCAACTTCCTCATCCCACTCATCTAGATACCATGCGAAGTAGTCTGCTTCCATGAAATTAATTATTCCAAGCCTTGCAAATATTCCTCCTTCCTCAAGGTCCTTTAACTCATCCCTCAGCTTTTCATGTCCTGTGCAGTAGGCATCTTCAAGAGCCCTTAAATAGGACCAAAGTTTTGGTGTAACGTAGAGTGATGCAACTTCTGCTGCCAAGAGTTTCATTATCAATGCATAGTAGGTGTGTAGGGCAAATAATAGCTTTTCTGGGTCAGCTTCACCTTTCCTAAATCCATATGTTTCCTCTAAGCCCTTAATCTTCTCTGACCTGTATGCACAAACTTGTGAGAATACTCTCTTCCAATCTTCAAAGAGCATTTGAGTTCTAGGGGATGTTTTAAGCAACTTACTATAGAATGTTCTAATGCTTTCCCTAGCTACTTGACTTTCAGGTCCAAAGTCCTTTAAAAGCTCTTCCGCACCTAAAGCCTTCCTCCTAAGTCCTATAATGGCTTCAATAAGTTTTGCAACTGTATTCTTGTTAACGTAATATGCTCCCCTACTCTCAAAATCTTTTATTACCTCCCTATACCTTACAAAACCTATCTTATAACCGTCTAATACCACCCCAAAGTATCTTGGAAATCTTGCTTCAACCTCTGCATGGTCAATTATGTACCTCTTAACCTGCTCCACAGCTTTTTCAAATCCACTTCTAGTTTCAAACGTTTTGGGCTTCTCATACTCTATTATGAGGTGACCATAGAGTGCATCTGGCCTAATTCCCGAGACTAGCGTAACTTCATATCTTGCCCCTGGAGGCTTCCAGGAAGCATGCGGGATTTCAGTTCTCTCAACTTCCTTTATTCTCTCAATAATATTTCTTTTGATGATATATTCAACGCCTTGCTTTAAATCTTCCTCACTAATAGATTCTTGCGCAACTTTTACAATTTCCTTAGCAATCTCCTCAGCATCAATGGAGAAGGTGGAACTCATCATGACTTCACCGAGCCTTAACTTTAATTACGAATTCAGACCTTTTACCTCTTGAGCTTGCTCTATAATAGTGGTTGAATATGCCGTTGCAGTTTGGGTACTGAGATCTCTTAACAGAGTAAAACCTGAACCTCCAACTATTAACATCCTTAAAGTCTCCCTCATTATTGCAGTATGGACACTTAACCATCAACCTCACCCACTTAAAGCATTTCTAACGTACATTTTCCCATCGTTGAAAACCCATTCAACGAAATCTCCTTGACCTACGTTTAGGGACTTCCTAACGCTCTCCGTAACTGTTGTCCTGTAAAACTTCCCTAAACGAGTTTTATCCAAGACAACTTCATCAGACACTATAAAAATCACTAAAAATAAATTATAGTTGAATCTACATTTAAGATTTCCCATTAAGTGGATAATCATTCGGGTCGCACCTTTTGGCTACCAGGGAAAGTTTCAAGGACACGGCCCTCGAGTCAAGGTGCTTGACCTTCCCGGCTTTTGAGAATATCACCCCCAAGCCCCTTTACCGTATGGACATGTTCAGTAAAGAAGCGCTGAGCCTGAGAAACAAGTTACTCTTATGGAGGTTGAAGAATTACCACATCTTTAAAGATAAGGCCTCCAAGCTTGAGGACGTCCAACTCATAAATGAATTATTCAAGGGCGTGGATGTAAAGCGCCGGATTAAGCAGATCTTAACCCCTTTGGCTCTCATAAGTAATGAGCTGAAGGATGGAATCGTGAACTTAGCCAAAGAACTCTCGGAGGAGTTGAAGGCCTTAGACCCAGAGGCAGAATTCGAGGAGGAAGTAAAAGCAGCTGTGATTTCTTTGAGGCGGAGGGATAAGGTTGAACCTTTGAACGTTTTGAACCTCTATAGGGAGGGAGGTTCAACCTTCCGAATAAAGGTTAAGGATTTAGCGGAGGTCATGCTCCAAGCAGATCTCAAAGAAGGGGAAAAGATTAACCCTGGATCTTTGAGGGGGTTGACTACCAAACTTGGTCTCTTTTTCAGAAGATGAGGGATATAGTTATCATACAGCCTTTCGTTACTTTTGGGAGAGTAAGGGTGTCCAAGATTTCCTTTTACCATCTGAGGCCAGACTGAAGATCCAGAGAGTCGAATTCCTTGCAGAGAGAGAACTCATTAAGGAATCAGAGTCGGAGAGAAAACGAAAGCTACAAGAGCAAAAGGATGAGCTCCCATCTTTAGTTAGTCAATGCGTCGATTGGGCAAGAGCCAATGGTCTGAAAAGAATAACACTTGCAGATTTGGACACATTTTTGTTGGAGAAAGATATTGACCTTTTGCATGAAATTAAAAGAACATTGTATTCAATGGTAAATCTAAAATTGAAAACAAAGAGATGAAACGAAAAGTGCTTTTCAAAGCTTATCTTTTCTATACCATTTTCAGTCCTGTTTCCGGGATGAAACTTGTTGGTGCCCATTGGTGTCCTCTTTTTTCTGCTACTTTTTGACCTTCCTTCTCGATCTTTCCTCTTTTATCCCCGTGGCAATATACTACGCATTGATATCATTCATACCGAAGGAAGGGCTGAAATTGAGCGAGGCGCAGATCAAGGCCCTCCTAGCATACCTCAACTCCTCATTCTCCCAGTACTATGTGGAGACAAAAGGGAGGAGGAGTGGGGGAGGAATAATAGGCTTAGAGATCAGCATAGCCATGGAGATGCCGGTCCTGGACGTGAGGAGGTTGAGCAACCAGCAGCTGGAGGCACTGGCATCCCTCTTCGATAAACTCGAAGCAGAAGCCAGGCGGATAGGTGGTGCATCTGAGAGGGAGCAGGTCGAACTCCTGAAGCCCGCGATAGACGAAATAGACCGCGCCGTGGCTGAGATCCTCGGGATGCCAGAAGCCACAGTGGAGCTGGTGCAGAAGCAGGTGGACATGCTGATAGAGAGGAGGGTGGCCGGCTCAAAGGAAGAGAGCATCCAGAGCGTGAGGGGCGAATCAGAGTCGAGGATCAGGCCGCCGAAGAGGCGCAAGAGGACCAAGTCTGCCCCGCCAGCATCAGAGCTGCTCGACAGGTTCATGGGCTCAGCGCAGTGAGGATAAAGCAAAGGTAAAATAAAACATACAAACCAAGATCAGATAAAAGGTGTTATATGATGATCAAATGTCCATCCTGCGGGAAGGATTTTGAGTCCGCCCCGATGAAGAAGTGGAAGTTCAGGTTCTACGATGTGGAGCGCTTCAAATGCCCCAACTGTGGAAAGGGGATAATGGTGTACTCCGCGCTAGGAAAGAGGACCTGGACCATACCGAAGCCCAAGTCCTGAGCCAAGAGACCCTCTCCCCCTCCCATTTCCTCTATTTCCGCCATTTCCCCCCACCTGACGACACCTAACTTTTTTAAATTACAAATTCAAATTTAAAAAAAGGGAAGAAAAATGCGTGTAGTTAGTATTAAAAATGTGGGGAAAAATTTCACATACCAATGGCCAGATGGTCAAGAAACATTCGATTTCTTCATAGAATACGAAGCAACAGCTTCTGATGGGAAGCACGATGTAAGAATAGGCTATTGTAAACGAGAAGCCTACGGAAAAAATCGAATCAGAGCTGTTGTATGGATAGATGAACATCCACATGCAGAGTTTCTCGGAGCTGACGATTTTGAAAATTCAGGGGAGATATTGTCGGAAATTAAAATTCCTGGCGATATAGGAGAACGAATTTTACGATATCCCGAAGAACCAATTCCAGAGCGTTATGCCATGTTTAATTTTGTAGGATTACCTCTCCGTGTACAGGGACCTGGCGTTCATAAAGCATGGGCGGTAGTAGCCAATATTGCAGATCATAAAACATTAATTGATCTAGCTGCTTTAAGAAAGTTAGAAAGAGAAAGATAAATCACCCAAGAGTACTTTATTTTGCCTGATTTTTCCTATTTTAGTTTCATTTTATTCCAAATAATACCAAATAATCACTATGAAATCCCAAATTAACAGCATTTTTCGCTTGAAACCCCCACCGTAATGAGGCAGATCCACTCTAATTCGTGTAGATTGTAGTCTCCAGTATCCTCGGCTTCTCTGCCTGTGGCAAGCTAGGGTACATTCAAAGGGATATGCTCACCAAGCTCGGGATAGAAGTTAGGCCTGTCGGACTGCTCGACAACCACGAATTTAATGAGGTACTGATAAAAGGCAGTTGGATGGCAACAGACCTTGGTTATAGACTGCCACCTCTTAAGCATGTGGGAGCGCGGCCAGAGGCGCGACGAAGAAATGGGAGGACTTTCTGTGGCTTATTCTTTAGATTCTAACGGCTCAATTATCTGGCGCACCCATGACTACGTTCCTGTGAACTGGATTACCATAAGGATCCTCAACGGGAGCTCACCCCTTTCAGAAGCGAAATTAATTATTTCTCATTTGAATTCTGTAGCAATATCTTTGGATTCTGAGGGCAAAATCACGATCCCAATAGGCGACACTCGAAGTTTCAAAATGGGCGACACACGCGTCAAAGTAGAGGTGTCTGGAAAGAACTGAACTTGCCTTTTTAACGAGCCTAATGACATGGGATATTTTCGTACATCTAGATCTCTGTCCCCTCGACTTACATGCTTTCCCGACCTGTGATCAGGACAAGCTCTAAAAATAGCTCCTGTCTGATTCTAGTCTCGATCTTAATTAGCTAGAGCCTCGACTAGTGACTAGACCTGAAAATTCATTCTCATAATTCCTCCTTTGAAACCAGCACACCGAAGCTCAGCGCCTATTCCTGACAAAGGCAATTTTCCATTTTTTGCTAGGGACTTTTGTGCCCTCGTGACTGCCTTTGCGCGAATCTGGTCAATATATTTTAATTTTGAAACGAAAATATTATTGGGTGATCACCATGTTTGACGAAGAATTCTTCCCGAGATGGTTTAGGAGAAGGTTCCCGTTCTATGACTTCTTCAGGGACGCCGAGGAGATGTTCAGGGAGATGGAGATGGAGTTCGACAGGCTCTTCAAGGACAAGGAGCTGATGAGGGAGCGGGTGCTCCCTGACGGCACGAGGATTCAGGAGTTCGGCCCCATCATTTATGGCTACAGCATGACCATAGGTCCAGACGGCAAGCCGGTGATACGCGAGTTCGGCAACATCAAGAGGGAGGTCGGTCCTGGCATCAGACCGAGGCTGGGCATCAGGGAGGAGCGCGAGCCGCTCGTCGACGTCATTACCACGGAGAACGAGGTGAAGGTCTTTGCCGAGCTGCCTGGCATAGAGAAGGAGGACATAAAGCTCCAGGGCACGCCCACGTCGCTGACCATCTCAGCCGACAACCCGCAGCGGAAGTACTACAAGGAGGTCGAACTCCCCGTTGAGGTCGACATAGAGAAGGCAAAGTCCACCTACAAGAACGGCGTCCTCGAAGTGGTCCTGCCGAAGAAGGAAGTGAAGGAGAAGGGCAAGACCATAAAAGTCGAATAAATCCCTTTACTTCCCCCTTTTTATATTCATTGTCAGTCCTTCATAATCTTTTGTTCATTATTTTTAATTTTTCATTTGTTTTAATTTTAATTTTTTGTTTTTTATTCCTATTTCATTTCCTATTCCCTTCCAATCTCATTTTCATCATCATTTTTAGTCATTCGTTTCGTCATTATCCCGCAAGATGAGTCACTGCTTGCCTCAATCTGCCCTCCTTCATTTTCAGGCACCATTCCCTTGGCTAATGGCGGTGCCGCTCCCACGAGTCTCTTGAGAACGTCCGCGGTGGCAACGACCCCCAGCAGCCTGCCGTTCTCATAATTGTCCACCACAAATGCATGGTCCGCGCCCCTCTCAATCATCTTCAGGATCAGTCCGCCGAGGCTTTCGTCCTTCCTGACCAGGAGCGGAACTCTGATCATGGTCTGCTCTATCCTCAGCCCCCACTTCTCCTCAGGCGTGGACAGGAGGTCCTCCAGCGCAACATACCCGATGACG
>Ga0272449_1002837_pt1 | contig 15610 bp, 13 predicted proteins | sample YNPCB0241_FD_198679 | JGI IMG/M metagenome (GOLD analysis project Ga0272449, IMG submission 198679) | Hot spring sediment microbial communities from Yellowstone National Park, WY, United States - YNP-CB-024-1 | ecosystem: Environmental > Aquatic > Thermal springs > Hot (42-90C) > Sediment...
GGGTTTTTCCGGTACAATGGACGGAGATTCGGTGGTCTGTGGCTGTCATTGTGGCAAGTGCCGGGTTTCCTCGGGGCCTTGCTGGAGCAATGAGAGGCGCGTTTTTCCTCTCCTTGACGGGCTGGGGTTTGGCGCTGACACTCACGGCAAAAAACGGCTGTTTTGGTCTGTTGTCTCCGAAGAGAAGGAAGGCAAGACTTACGAGAAAGAAAACCAGAACTTCATGCTGTGATTGCGAGCAGCATGCCAAACAGGATAATGCAAAGGGCTATCATTATTGCCATCATCACGACCATGATGGCAAAGATGCTCTCGCTAGAGTCCAGGCCAAGCACGTGTCTGGCTACCCACTCTGACGCCCAGTAGAGCGGCACCAGCGGTGTGAGAAGCATGTCCAGAACTTCATCAGTCTTCTTTTCAGATGGAGAGTGCGTATTCTTATAGGTATTGCCGAATATAGATGACTGTAGTGTTCGCATGGCCCTCTCCTTGCAACCCCAACAGGCTGTGATGTTGCCTGGGGGGTATACAGACTCAAATCCTGAAAGGTTGCATCCCGGACCTTTGCTTATTTGCATGCCAAGTGGTTGCCAGACTTTGGGCTGGCTTGCCGGTCTGGGTTTTCGCAGAAATTGTAGTGCTTTATATATAGCATTTGTTTTGGCTGTTCCCAGTTTGTCTAAAGTCCAGGCCAGTGAAGCAAGGCGGGGTTTTGCCCGTGTCGGAGTTAGGGGGTCTACAATGCCATTTGGTGTTATAGCGGTAACGTCAGATGAAGAGATTCGCTGCCCCAAATGTGGCACTCCACTTCCGATAGGAATAAGTGCATTCTGCGATTGGTGTGGGTATCCTCTTTACCGGATAGAAGAGAGCCCTGATAGTAACTATCTGCCCTTCCAAAATATCACAGAGCCACACCAGGGGGGCTCATGCCAAAAGAGACGAAAGCGTCTGTGTTTCCTTGATTTCCGTAGAAACAAGGGGCATCGGTAGGGCAAGTATGTGAGCAACCTCTTCGGCAGCAACTCTGGCAAGCCTTGCCCAGGCAATGCTTGTTGTGCCGCAGCCTTCAGCGTGACAAGTTGCTACCCACAACAACAGAGGGCAGATGGTTGCTCCTGTGAGAGATCGGGACACAACCGCTGAGTGCACCCTGTTCTTGCAGACCCGTCGGGCTGGTGGAGTGCTCCGTCTTTGCCCGCGCGATAGACCCCCGCATCCGCGTACGCTGTATTGTCTGCCCGCCCCCCCCACCCTGGAGATTCCCGGTATGCCTGGGGGGGCCATAGACATGTAAGAGACGCGAACGTGCCAGGCACTTTCCGAAGCGCCTGGCACGTTTGATCTTTGCGGATTGTGTTCTATCCCAAGTGGGCCAGCAGGAACTCCTCCAGCGCTGGCTTGGGATGATAACCAACCATCCGGTCTATCTCCTGACCATTCTTAAAGAGGATCATGGTGGGGATTCCCATAATGCCCAGCCGGGCGGGGGTCCGGGGGTTGGCATCCACGTTTATCTTGACCACTTGTAGCCGACCGCTATAGTCCCGCGCAATTTCCTCTACAACGGGGGCAATCATCCGGCAGGGGCCACACCACTCGGCCCAGAAATCTACCAGCGTCGGCAACGGCGACTTAAGAACATCGTTCTCAAAGGTGGCATCCGTCACTTCCTTCATGGTTTCTTTCCTCCTGCAAAGATGATGACCGAATTATCGCTCCGATGGGCGAGGTTGTCAAATCGCACACTTATTCTCCCACCCTCACCGAGGGTTTTCGGGGTAAATACTCCCATGCGTGCTGAAGGGGGCCCGCGACGTTGTGCAGATAGCCAAGCAATCCGTGTCCGGAACCGGTGATTTGGTGTCTATATTATATCCCTGTTTAGATAAACCCAAAAACTGTTGGCACGCCTGTTTGTGCAAAGCATATATAAAGGAAGAATTCTCGTCGTCAATGTTTGTTTTGTTGGAATTTGCAGAACCATAAGAAGGCGAATCTATAATTGGCGGGGGCTATTGCAACTGGCAGTGTGTGCCATTGCTTGCACCGCAGCCACAATGCATTTTCTTGGAGAATCGCTACGCGACAGGATTTCATCCTCGATCGTGGCTGGGTCTTCGCTTATAGGAAGTGCAGAAAAGGAAGTCACACGTCCATTGGTGGCTACTGTGATTCTCTCGTTGAGAACCTCGCGAAGCAAGTCTTTGCTCCATGCAATTTCTGTGATTTGTGTGTGTTTCCCCGCTCCGGTTTGTTTGCAAAAGGAGTCCCACAGCCCGAAAAGCCTCGGGGAAAACAGAGCAACAGTAGAAACCTGCTGCTCTGCAAACATATCCCAGTTCTCAGCAAGCATCTTTGCAACACTGTCATCATGATAGTTCAGGTTATCGTCAAAAACGACAATCAGGTTACATCCCAGGACGCCCATAACATTTTTGGCTGTGTCCCAGAATCCGCCAGGGCAAGACAACGGGGCAAGATCAGACAGAAAGCCAAGCAACTCTTCAACCTTGTTTTTTGCCACCCATTTTGCGACCGAAGTGCCAAAGAGTTGTTCACTCCATTTATAAAAAGCCTCTTTGTTCTTTGCCAGGGCAAAAATGGGCGGGTATGCGGAACTCTCCGCCGATGTGTTTGCGGGAAACAGGAAGGAGAGAGAAGACCATTTTGAATAGTGGGCGGCAAAGAGGCATACAGACACCTGAAGACAAAAGGACAGGTAATCAGAGCATAGAGGAAAACGAGCAGCCAGTTCTCTGATTTTAACCGGCACAACAATGGTTGTGAGGTCTGGTTGCCACAATGCCTTATACGCCATCCATTGACAAAGAGCGGTTTTTCCTCCCCCCTTGCATACAATATAGACGGCCTGTTGTTTTTCTTTTAACCCATTAATGTGCACCGGGGGGACAAGGTAAGAGAACAAATCTTCTTCGTTTTCGCTGCGCAAACAAGCAAATGGCCGGGGATCAAACTCAACACCAAACCTCTCCAGGGTTTCCGAGATGTAATTCAGACTGTGACTGCAATGCCCAAACATCGGGGGCCTCCACAACCGAGTTGCATCAGCCCCCATTGTACTCCTTTCTTGACCGCTGGGTCTGTCAATTTTCTTCGCTGGTTCTTCCGTCCCCCTCACAAAGTGCTGACAGGAATCTAACCACAACCTATAAACCAGGCTTTGGACTAACTTACCATACCGAATTTTTTGTAGAAATTATAGACCTTTATATATAGCGCGATTTTTGTAGAAATCGCAGACCTTTATATATAGGCATTTATTTCAGTCACTTGGCTTGTCCAAAGCCATGATTTTACAGAAATTGGAGACCTTTATATAGGACGGATTTTTGCAGAAATCGTAGACCTTTATATATAGCGCGGTTTTTGCAGAAATTGGAGACCTTTATATATAAGGCGGTTTTTGTGGAAACTGTGGGCCTTTATATAAAGCATCCGTCCCGGGGGTTGAGCCCGAATTCAGACAAATGAGCCCCATGCAGGCCAAAATAGATTTCGGCTTGCGACAAATAGCCCACATGCGGGCATGCGCGCCGCCGGGTTTCTGGTTTGTCTAAACCCGAGGTATAGGGCATCCGGGTCTTGCAGAAATCAATGCACTTGTGTGGGGCAACTCCCGATGCTACTCAACCAGGCGGAAACAATGGCCTAAGTGATATGGTTCTTCGAACCTTGGAAGAGATATGGTTGTTGTTTGTAGCTCGTCGGGAAGCACACAATTAACGCTTGTCATCAGGTTATCGCTTATAGTAAGCACACTGAAGTTTCTGGGAGAGCAATCGCATAAACGACTGGCCTGGTAAACCGGTATTCCGAAGGGCAAAGGCTTTTCGAAACCGCGCAGTCTTGCCCAAGTCACCCTACCAGAGGAAATAGCAATTCGTATCAGCCCCAGCCCTCTATGTTTGTTCGCAAATACACGATACATTGCGATCGCGGCCAAGACGGCTTCGAGGGGACGGTTTTCGTTTTTTGCTATCAGCGCTCCATCCCCCCTAGGTACCAGCAAACCAAAGCCAAACCTTTCTGCTTGCTCACACAAATCGTTGAGGCATTCTATCAATCCTGCTGCTGTGTTGTCGTCACGCAAGAGATAACCGGTAGAGTCTGTGATGTCCCACACAATGACAGTGGCAATATTTTCTCTAAACATACTATTCCTCTTCTCCAGATTCGTCTGTAGAAATTCTCGTTTCGAGTTTTGCGGCCTGGTTAGTCAGGTTGATTTTGCCGAAGTCAAAAAACGCCTGCAGGGACGGGAAGGGGGCCATGCCCATTGCGGTTAGCCATCCCACGGAGGGAGGAACGGGGGGAGTCCCTACATCATCTCCTTCCGATACAAACAACCCCTTTTTCACGGCTTCGTCAATATCAGCGAGTAGCGCCTGCTGGTCAAACTTGGCAATTTCTTCTTCCGATACGTGCTTAAAGGAATCAGTATATCTCGGTAGCATCACGTCAATAACAGGTGGCTCGTCTGGAAATTCTCTGCTATCGCTGCTGAACGTGTATGTCCCGTTCGGTCTTATAAATGCTGCTCTCCCGCCCGGTCCTCCTCCATGTACAAAACACCAGCGTGGGGGCAAACTTTGCCCTTGCGGCATCGCTTTATTTAAACGAGTCAACCACTGGGTTGCTGACTGCTCGAAACACATACTAATAAGTTGCTGGGGAACCCCAGCGCCGATTACAAATGTGCTGTTTGCTTTAATGCTTGAGGTGATTGCATCTCTTGTAGTTCGCTGAGTGGTCAGCATCATTGCTCCACCCAAAGAACGGGCAGTGGTCAAGAACCGGTTGATTGCCATAATAAAAAACTGACCGGCTGGAATTTTTCTGTCCCCCTGCCCCTGCCCGCTAACAGTAATGGTCTTTACTGTTTTCGCCTCATCGGACATCACCCAAAACTCGTCCAGAACTACCACGAGTAAGGGGAAGGCTCCATAGCGTCGCGCAAAACTCTGGGCTTCCATTGCGGTCTTATGCAATTTAGACAACGCAACCAATACCATCTGGCGGTAATCCAGCATCGCCAAAATTGCGGCCAGCATTGAAATAACCTGAGGGCCTGTGTGAACCCAGGTGATTGGACAAAGCAGATAATCGCCGTGTCGCTCAGGAGAAGATGATTCCTGCTTCCCTTCAATATAAAGCACGCGTATGGGGTATTTCCGCGAGGCGTCTGCAATCCCATTCACAACGGCTCTGACCATAACGCTTTTACCACTACCAGACGCGGCGCCAATGGTCAAGTGTCCAGCATAGCGGGGGGAGAGAAGAATGCCCGAGGTGTAGTGAACATGTTCTCCTGATTCATCCAGGTAATACATAAAAGAACGGCCAACAGGCACAACGACCTCATCTTTGTTAACGACAACCTCTTCGTGCATTGGTACCAACTGGCAGCCAGACGGAGGAATCGTGGGCAAAATTGGACACATGGCCGGGGCTTCAAGAATGTTCCCCTCTCCCATCGTAAACCCGGCGGCTATTGCGCGCGACATTGTCATGCGCAACATTTCACTTGCCGCTTCCGGTGCAATGGGCAGTCCGGTTCTAGGTTGAACAATCGTGGGCCTTAGTGACAAGCGATAAAATGTGCGCTTGGGCACCAATTCAAAAGATATTGGTACCGGGTACAAGTCCGTTCTTCCAATCACTGCCTTTTCAAGCGCTTCCACGTGCTGACGCGCAAGCAAGCCACTGCCAGATATGTTGCGCACAAGGTCTTCGCTTATTACTCTTCTGACAGGCGGCGGCAAAGGGGGGAGAACAAACTCCACCTTTTCTTCTTTTGGTTTGGCCTTGCCGCTCCATAATACCAACAGCGCCTGTTTGGGCTCCTTAACAAAAAGAGACAGCCAATCCCGAACCGACTTGGGGGCGCTTTTGATCCTCTCTTTGTTGATGTCATGCGGAGAATTGGGGCTGATGTAACTCAAGGAAAACGCAACCAGGGATGCAATTATCCACCCCGGGGGCAGTTTGTCCATTCCCAGCACAAGAGCAGCAAACGCGACCATTCCCAGCAGGTTGAAAAAGGAGATTACTGGTTTCTTCCTTTCCGCATTAACGCTGGCAACAAACAGCGCCGCCGCTGCTGGATACACGGGAGGAATTGCGAATAGAAGCAAAGATAGTAGCAATGTCAAATCGGTAAGGCTGCCGGTTGCTTCCTGCATAGAAACCGTCGTCGCACCCATAGCCTCTGCGTTTGCGCCGCCACCCCCTGCCGCAGCAACAGGAGTTTTCCTCGCCATGCTTTTGATTTTTCCCAATGCACGCCTGCTAACCGAAGACAACTCAAACTTGAGCTTGTATTTTTCATATAGTGCGCGAACCCCCAAATTCATCATCATAAACCCGGCCAGCACGCCCAGGGCTGTGGGAACATATACATAGTAGGCTGCTGGCAGATGCAAAACTATCGCAATATACGGCAACGACAGCAAAAATGCACCCAGCAGAATCCTTAAACCGCTTCGGCCACCATACAGAACAACAGTTAGGATTGCCGCCGGGCGAATAAACAGGGATAGCAATGCTATTATTATTGAGACCAGTGCCGCCTCGGGGGTTGGGAGATACGGTTTGATAAAGTCAAACTCCCCCGGTTCTGGCTGCTCTTCTTTGGGACGAGGATAGTGGCCAGACTGGCGAAAACTCGATTTCATTGCTTGTAGCAGCCTCGCAGCCTCCTCAGAGACTGTTGACTCTCCGGTCTTTCCTGGTGGCACATCCCGCGACGGGGCAGGAGAGGGAGGGGCACCCCCTGGGGAGGTCGGGCCAGAGGAAGGCGGCTCCCCAGGAGAGGGGAAATGAGAGGGGGGTTGCAAAGAAGGAGAGGATGGTCCGTCTATGCGTTCCGATGGGAGAGGCTCCTCTATTTCTTCTGCTTCTTCAGGTTCAAATCCCCCCTCGGCCTCTTCGCTTTCCTCTTCCCATATATCATCCAACTCGCCCTCGTCGTCCTCTCCCCATCCATCGTCTTCCAGGCCTTCTGCTGATTCCGAACTGCCTTCTTCTGGAGGGGCGTCTTCATCTCCCTGAGAAATGTTTATTCCGATTCTTTTCAACAACTCGCCGGGGTTATCACTGAACAAGTATGGCAACAAATCATCGGTGGGGATAAAGTTGGAGGGGAACCCCCGTGTTACGTGCTCCTGAATCCAGCGTGCCAGAATCTCTGCCGCATCTCTTACTACCACAACTACCAGTCCACGTATTTTTGTTGCATCCATTGCATCGGCGCGGAGCGTGCGCCAATAAATTTGCTTGTCCCTTTCTGCATCATAGGGAGCGCGAGCGAAGGTAACCAGGCGATGAATCGCCTCGAATCCTCCCATTGGAGATTTCTTTTCCGAGCGAGGTGGGCCAAACGATAGACCAATAAGCGCGGGCCCTCCTTGTATCCCCTTTTTTCTATTCTTCTCGCTGACCTCTATTCTTCCTACCGCGACAGGAAGAAAATATCGCTCGCCTGTGAGGACACGCATCGGGTCCTGCAAGTTGCGGGGATTGTTTGCATAATCGGGGCGGTGCTCATAACCTGGGGGGATGATTAGAAGCACGCAGTTGATTTCTGAACCCGCCATGCTTTTCCCTCTTCAGGCAAACCTGTTTGTTTCCCTTTATTCTGTTTGAGACAGGTCGCAAATATGACCCTGATAATCCACAATGGCCATAACATCCCAATCGTCTGGTTGGTTTCTGCCCGTGGTGGAGTCTGTAGGAGGATGGCAACTTCTTCCTGCTCCAATCCACCATGCCACAGGGGTTCCAATAACGTTGCCAATCACGCGATCGTATAGGTTCTTTTGCTGTACGCGACCAGCGGGTGCTCCCACCTGGGCGCACCCGAATTCCGTTACGACTACTCTCACCGGCGTAGGGAATTTGTTGCTTGCGTTCCACTCGGCGATTATTTCGTAAATACGCGCAATGTCGTCCACCACTTTTTGTGCTCCGTCATATCCAGCCCCTGCACAGGGTGCATACAGGTGGGCCGAGTATGCAACCACTCCCGGGCCATAAAACGGAGAATAGTACCCTCCCATCACAGGGTAATCAGGAATGGGGATCTTGTGAAAACTGTCCAGGCATCCGTATAGGTATTGGCGAATGCTCTCGGTATTGCCAGTTCCGACAGGTGGGATTAAAATAGGGACACGGGGATGGGTGGAGTTAAAATCATAGCAGGGATACTCTCCGCATGGGATCACGGTAACCACTCTCTCCGGCGGCTTCAAGAACCAAGAGAACCCAGACGTCAGGCTACATGCTAGGTGCCCAAGAAGATAGTAGTCCCCTGTGAATTCGGCATATCCGTCACCGTTTAAGTCCTTGAATTGTTTTTCGCCGTTCACTATCAACGGCTCATCCCACTCGTGCTCAAAATCAACCTCATTGTAAACCTGGACGTAGACCAGCGACTCGGCAAAGAAGTCGGCTACAGAGAGTGTCCTTCTTTTCCATCTTACATACGAGTTTCTCCAGCACTCCTGTAGCGAGGGAAAATACAGACGTCCCGCTATTATATCTCCTTCCTGCGGCACAAACCCAGATACAGGGTCGCCTGCCACACCAGCGGGCAATCCTGTACCCCCGTAACACCAGGAACCAGGAAAGGATCTTGCGCCCGGGCCGTAGCAAAACTGGTTAAGATAAGACCCCGGCATCTTGGCAGCAATCCGAACGTAGATCTGGCTAAAGCCATAGTCAATGAGCAACTGGAAGAAGTGTGACGACACGGCTTTGCAGGTCTCTAAATCCCCGCCTAAATGTTGCCAGTACACGACAATACAGTCGGATCTTCGCGAGATTTCTCTAATGATTTGTTCTAGTTGCCACTCCGGTTCTGTGCCAGGGCCTTCGTAATTCAAGTGAAAGCATGCAGTGCCTGGCGGAAGACGACTGGGAGAGAATGTTCTCTCGGGACTCGTTTGAGCGCGATATTTTAGTGTTTCCGTATCAATGCCCGGAACCATCTCTCCCTGAGCGTAAATGTTGAGCACAGGAAACCTCTCCGGAGCGCTTAGTGCTCCTCCTAATCCAGCCACAATCACAACAAGCAGGAGAACAATATGCCAGTATCTCATTATCACCTCGGCAGGTCGTGCGAGCGAATTGTTTCTCGGGTGATGGAGGCCAACTCCCCTCACGAAGCATGCAATCTCTTCCTGCTGCCCGGATCGGGCAGATTGAGAGGCGGCGATATTGCATGTGCCGCAACGAAGTACGAAGTAAAGTCCACCCGTGGTGTCAGAAGGCCGGCTGTTTATGCCGGCATTCCTGTTTATTGCTTTATCTCGTCTGACCGCTTGTTGATTGAATTTCCTTTTCGCGATGTGGCTTTACCCGAACCCCCGGAGAATCCACAGATTGATGTATGCGGTCATTTTTGTCCAGTTTTAGCAAAACGCATTGGATGTTTTCCACATATTATAATAATCCCGCAGTCTGGGCTTGCCTGCCCAGGAGGGACAGGGGTTTTGTTTGGCAATCTCTTTGTCCATGTGGATGTTTCCAGATGCCCTTTGCGCGATCAAATAGAGGGATAAAGCAATGACACACCCCACCCTATTCTTTTCCCCGAGCATAATAGAGTACATGTACAATGCCGATCCTGTGTATGGCCTTTTTGAGCCAGACGGTCGGTATCATCCTCTTTCCTTGCCTGTCTTTTCTCAGGTAGTACCAGTTCTGCTTGCTGTCAAACCCAAGAAAAAGAAGTATGATGCCACAATTTGTTCCACAAACCATCCGTCTCCTCCCAAAGATGCTTTTATTTGCAATTTCCAAAAATCAAACACCCCAAAACCAGTCCCACAAGAAGTCTGGAACTATTTGTCAGACAAGCAGGTAGATTTCTCGAAACACTACAAGCCCGCCACTGCGCCATTCTCTTCTGTGCCTTTGGGGTTTGGTCGCCTGGTGTCTGATTTTTACGAGAGAGAAGATTTCTTGTCCCCTGTAGCAAATCTGGGGATTGAGGCCATCATGTATGCAATTGTGCCATATGCCCCAGAGGTTGGGAGAATGGTAAAACTATCAGACGGGGTATACACTGACGACTCTCCGATACCAGCGGACTACGGATTTTCATATATTTACCCCACGCGGCTACCCGCACTGTATCGTCTCCTCGAAACAGAACCCACACCGCTTCAAATGAGAGAGGCCTGCCTCCGGCTATTCCCAGAATGTAAGAGTTTCGCGGAACAGGTTGCACTGTTGTCCGTATCTATCACCCTGGTTGCAGTTGCAGAAAAAGAAAAAATTGAGAGGAGGGCCGGAAGGGGGTTGTTAGTTATTGGTGATCGCACGGTGATGTTTGGACATGTTCAGTCGTCTGCTGGAACCCCCCTGTCATTTGATGATTTGCACAGAATTGTTTTGACTCGTGAGCCTGCCCCTCAGATGCCAATCCCGCCAATATGCCAGATTGAAAAACTAATCGCGGCACGGATCTATTTCTCCCGGGAGTACACATTTTCCACCCCCGGCGAACGGGTGCTGGCATATTGTGCGTTGGACTCCGGCGGGGGATGGATGGAGATGGTCGTGGATTTGCCGTCGCATTTAGCAGTTGTGTTTCCGCCCGCGGGTCTGGTTTCCATAGCAAGAAGAGCGCTGAATTATCAAGAAGCCAGAACAATGGGAGTAGAGGGGTGGGACATCCAAATAGAAGAAGTGTTTTATCAATTCTCTATTCCACCCGACGATGCACAATCCATTTTATCTCAAATAGCAGCCGCAAGAGAGAAGAGGAGAGCATATTCAAAATGATTTTCCATATTGAAGCCAATGAGCCAATATCTCCTGGCAGCAAAATACCTCATCTCTGTCCGGCGCATGATGACCGCAACCCCTCGGCGGTCACCTTTTTCCATGACAACAACAAGTGTTTTACTTTTTGCTCCGCTTGTCATTATCGTGGATGGGGGAGATATGAGGTAAGCGGGGGAATAGTAACGATTACCATAGCCCCCACAAGCCATTCTCGCAAGAGAGGCAACACACCGGCTCCAGTTGCTCGTTCTTTGGGTACGCAGGGAGAACAAAGCGATGAAGAAAAAAGAGCAAAAGCAATGTGGTACCACCTCATATCCAGGAGCGTTCCGCCAAAAGGGGAACCAGACCCGATCGTGAAAGATTTCTGGATAAAGTACCTTGGAGCAAAAGGGGTGACTGAAGACAGCCTGAGCAAAGTGGAAAACCCGCCAGTGATTTTCAGGTTTGGCTTGTGGTTCCCCCTTTCGGTTGTTGAGCCAACTGGCTTAGTAATCCCTGTCCCGGATTACGGGGTCGTGCGCTCGATACCTTATAAAAGCCTCAACTTTTTCCCGCGCGACATGTCCGGGGCTGGGACGTATATTCCTTGTCCCTCTCTCTTGCGCTTTCCCAACACCGTCATTGTCGTTGAATCACCTGTGGTAGCACTCCGGTTGTCCAAGATGGGATACCCCTCTGCAGCAGCACTGGGCACCGGAAACAGGGTTGCCAAATATCTGCGAGTAAGACACAGGGTCGTTGTTATTCGCGACCCTGGGGAACAGGTGGTCGAAGCAGACTGGGTTGTGGATTTAGACCGGTTATCCGATAACGATATCGCCAGATTCATGACAAGTCAAGTTTTTCTGTTCAACAAGGAGGGAGAACATGCCTACCCGAACTCGTGCACTCGGACTGATTAGGACAATACAATATATGTTTTCTAACAATGCAACCAAGATTTTCTTTGCCGAGGAGGGTAAAAACAACAGCATCCACCTGATACCAGGAGACGTGTGGGTTTTTAGTTTCCGGGTCCCGGAGGAGGGACTAAGGATAGAGGACACCGGAAAAATAAGTTTTGCTTTTTGGGGTTTAATAAGAGACCAAAGAGAATTTTTGTTTGCCTGTATCTTTGACCAGTCGCGGCTGGTCGAGGTGTGGATTATCTTACCTGTCACGAAAAACCCACCCCCCTCTTACATTACCGAATGTGGGTTTTCCCTCATTGATTGCAATCGGTTCAACCAGAGGCTAATGGAAATTTATGGCATTACACCATCGTCCATACTGGTTCAGATTTAGCCCCCGATGGCTTTTCCTATGCATAAGACGCACGCAGTCTTCCAGCAGACAGCCGTCTGAAAAACCCATGCTCCAGGGAGGGGGAAATGATTCTGATAACCGGACCGTGTGGCGCTGGCAAAACAAAAAAAGCATTACAGATTGCGATGGATGTTGCTGCGAGTGGAGGTCACGTGCTTTATATTTCCCCCACGCGTGCCTTGTCAGAGCAATTTGCCCGAGACCTGGAGGAAAAGGGGATAAAAGTAGCCAGGGTGTTTGGTAGAAGATTGGGGGAAAATTGCGAAAACCCCGACCTGGATATTGCAGTCGCGCTGGGAGAAGGCTTTGGCCCGATCTGCGCAGCATGCTCGTTCAGATATCGCTGCAAATATCTCGCGGGGATAGCAGAGTTTTCTGACCCCGTGTCTCCCGTTATTGTCACAACCTATCATATGATAGCATGGTCTTTTCCTTCCACTTACCCTGTGCCCGACTTGACCATAGTTGATGACATCAACGATCCGATCCTGATCTCACCAGCCAACATGCCACCACGTTCCACCGCTTTGGTATCAATACTTGCCGGGCCGAAGAAGAACAAGCAGTACCACTTTCTCCCCCCTTTGCCTGCTGGAAGAGAAACAATAGTAATTTCCGCAACACCTGTGCCGTCCTTCTTGAGATACCAGATAGAACAGCAGTACGAAACCGAGGTCGTGGGCGACGACCCCACCCCTCTTGACCAGGTAGTTGTAGTTCACCTAGCTCATCACACACACACCTCTCCGTGGCTCCCTCCCCCTGGTACGTGCGGCTTTAAAAAAAACACCATGCAAGGATACCCGTATTTCCGCGCTTCCATCGGGCTAAACGATTGGCGCGGAATCGGACTAAAGGTGGCAGGCTCTTTTTCTCCACCAATCCAAGTCTACTCTGTGCTTGCTGCTATGATGTCGCGGCTAACTGGCGAGAAGCACAGCGTATGTTTTTTGCCGATCGTAATGAAGTTTGACGGACGAAAAATCAACTCCGGCACCTTTTGCGTCCGGAACCACAGGGTGATTGCTGATGTGTCTGCTATGTTGTCTGTGCATCCCCTTGTCCAGTTACTTGGTCGCTCGGGGCGGGGTGTGCAAACCGAGTATCATGGAGATATCCCGTTAAACTTCCTTTGTGAGGGCGAGGAAACAGTCTCTGCAAAGAGAGTTGTGCTTGCCAGCATACCTCCGTCGGTACAAGAATTTCACTCAACGAGATTCCGTGTGGCTCAGCACCTCCTGGGCAATTTACCGCTCAGGCAACTGAACAGCCAAGAGAAACGCTACCTTGGCTTCGTACAATCCGTTCTCAGTCAGGCGAATAGTGATGTGAAGAGATGGGCAGCACAAGGAACACCCGAAGCGGAATAGCCCCCTGGACACCCGAAACCGTTGACGAAATAAAAACGGGCATTCCCGCGGGAGCAAGGGTGCACACGCTTGTTTTCTTTGATAGTAAGCAAAGAGGCCTTCGCCTTCGCGCACTAATATCTCAAGCAACTGTCATGTCCCCCGAAGGAGAAGAACACCACTTCATAATCATTTATCCCGTGGAGGAAGAGCCATGAAGAAGCAATCAATATCCATGCAGGAAGTGGAATACTGCCACGTATGCTTGCCGTTCCCCTTTGCCAGATGCGTCAATGTTGTTGTTGCGGTCCCCACGCCTCTTATTATCTCCGTGTTCGGACAGTCGGGAGAAGGGAAGAGCCTTTTTGCTTCCAGCCTGGCAAACGCGTATGCCAGAAGAGGATATACAGTTGTGCCCATCATCACGGAGAGGACCAGAATCCACAGCGCGCTACCATATAGCGATGATTGCAACGCCGTGCTGGTGAAACAACTGGATACTATACCCGATATCATTGAGGATCGGATGAGCAAGGCGTTCAAAGCAAAAAATTTCAAAGGAGTCCTTTTGATTTTAGACTCGATGGCTGTCGTTACCGATACCACGGGGAGGTTTGCCGCCAGATGGACTGCGCAAAAAACAATATTGGATTCAATAGTAATCTCCGCGCAGCGAGACAAAAGAAAAGAATATCCCACCATAGCCATTTTGCTGGATCAATATCGCCAGGGTAACCCGGTCCCTGGCACATTAATAACAGCGTGGCGCGGTACAATTCCTGCCAGCCTACACCATTGTATCCATGCAATTTTTCGCTTGCGCTCTTTGCAGGATAGCCAACGGGTAGAAATTAAAGCAACACATCTTGTAATGCAACCAGTTGCTCAAACAGAGTCGGGGATTGATATTATTCCGAGTAGGATTGCTATCAAGTTACAAGAGTTTGCGTTTTCCCTTGATGAGATGCAAGCAGAGCAGGACTGGCTCACATTCAATAAGCGATACAGAGTCATGTCGCCGGGCGGGATTTATGATATCTTAGGAGGCGCTCAATCAGTCTCACAAACAGAGCAAGACGGAGCCATAGCGTAGGAGGGGAGATGAAGCCACGTATCTGGAGGATACAAGAAGAGACCACCCCACTGATTCCAGGAGCCAATGCCATCTTGGATATCCAGATTGCCTACACACTACCCTGTGTAAGTTATCCCCCCTCAACTTGCCGGGTGAGTGTTTTCCAGCATGACGAGCAGATCGTTGTGGTGCTGACAGAGACTCCAAACAACCGAGGGGTTTCAGTAACCAATGCGGTAGAGCATATTGCCGAGATGGTCATGAGCCTGCCGCTTCTGCAGGAGAAACGCCCAGACGAGATTGTTTGGATAGAATATTATCCCCAGCGTGGGGAGTACGGTGATATTGAAGAGACCTGGGACAGGGTGGAACTTAAATGGGAATTCAGAGAAGACGGCTGGCATGTAACCGCCGGCGTCGACCCGCGTTGGCAACATCTGAACAGAACGGAGGTTTCTCGTCTTCTCGCGTAGAGATATATAAGTGGACTCTGGGCCAATCTGCCAGCCTGGAATTCTGTATAATTTGCAGGGCTTTATATATAGTAGGAGAGGGTAATGGATAACCAACAAGACATCTCGGAAATTTCCAACATCGTTGTTACGACAATTAATTGGTTTTTGTCAACATCCCCGAATTATTCTGTCGTTCCCCCGAGTCAAAACAGCAGCAACCGTGAGTTTTGGCCAGACCATGTCAATGTTTCGACTCTGGCTTGGGTAACCAACCAGGGGTGGGACACGGAGACATCAATATGTGCTCTCGCTATTGGTAGCCGTTTCACCACCGGCTATTCGTATGATATGCTGAGAGGGGCCGCCTTGCACAACGCGATTCTTCCTGTTGTGGTACAAGCCCTGCAGTCGCAGGAGATAAATGCTATGGCCGAATGGAGTTTTTCCCGCGCAGAACTAGGAATTTCGGGGCGGGTGGACCTGTACATTCCAGAATGCGCAACTGTTGAACTCAAAACAACATCTGCAACACGCCGAACTCCTTACAAATACGAGTTGATACAGTGTGGCCTGTACGCATATTTGGTTGCCCCATGCATATTGGTAGT
>Ga0272449_1002840_pt1 | contig 15603 bp, 14 predicted proteins | sample YNPCB0241_FD_198679 | JGI IMG/M metagenome (GOLD analysis project Ga0272449, IMG submission 198679) | Hot spring sediment microbial communities from Yellowstone National Park, WY, United States - YNP-CB-024-1 | ecosystem: Environmental > Aquatic > Thermal springs > Hot (42-90C) > Sediment...
AGACGTATCCTCGGGCCACGGAAACACTCCCGCCAGAGCCAAAAGAGATAAAACCCCATCCCTATGGGGTAGAGCTCGGCACCCTGGTGTCGATGCTGAAAGAAACCTCGGCCGGCACCCTTCACCAATTCTTGGTGAGCTCATTCTCCCGAGTCACGCCCACGATTGCCCGCCGCATCTGCGAGGAAGCAGGTCTCAGCCCCCGGATCAGTCCCAAGCGGTTAGGTCCTGAGGCGGCGGAGGCCCTCTATCGGGCTATTCAGGAGACAAAAATTCCTGCTCCCTCGGCCGATTGTGTGGTACCCATCGGAGAGAAATTGCTGTTAGAAGGGCTTCGGCAGGTAGTTCGGGCGGAATTCTATGCCGCTGCTACCCGCCCCCCGGCTGTGTATCGGGGAAATCCTTTCGTGATCGAGGTGGCCCTTGCTTACGGCGGGGGGCCTACGGTACAGCGAATCTCCCGTGAAGCCTTGGAAGAGCTTTTGGCCGAGAGCGACGCCCGGACCCTGCGTCAATTCCTTATCACCCAGTTTGATGGCCTAGGTCCAGTAGGGGCGGATAAGATCATCCAGGAGGCCAAGCTCCGTCGCCGCATGAATCCGGCCAAGCTGAGCTCGGCCGAGATTGATCGGCTACACCACGCCCTCAGCACGGTCAACCTCCAAGAAGGTCAGACCATGACCGTACTTCGCTTTGCCAATCGTGTACCTCTGCAATTCCAGGCGGGAGCCTGCGTGATCACCCAAACCATAGCTCAGATGAATTGGCGGGCTTATGGACTGAGTCAGACTAAAGGTTCCCTACCCACCGGTCCAGTTACTGTGATGGTCCATATGGCCAGCGTTTGGGTACCTTTCACCAGCGAGTCCAAGGAAGCAATTGCCGCTTATCCGGAAATTCAGCGAGAGATTCGGCTAGCCCTGCAAGCAGTGGGCCGGAAGTTGAAGATGTACCTCCTTCGCCGCCAACGGGTTCACCACGAGGGCCAGCGACGTAACATCTTCCTCCGATATCTGGGAGAAGTGGCGGATGCGGTTAGCTCCATCAGGCCGGTCGACCGGGAGAAACTGCTGGAAAAGCTGATTGCTATCGCCAAGAAGAAGACCGCCGAAGCAGATATGAAACTCGATGAGCATGGCCGATTTATCGAAGCGGACGAACTGGCCGATGACAACGTGATCATTGTAGAAGAGCTTCCTCCGGATGCGATGAATCCAGGTGTCGATAAAAACTTGGTCTTAGCGGGGACCAAGGGGGAAAAATAGTTTTTGGGAGCCTGAGACAGAACTCTCTAGATCGAGTGTGCGGAATACTTTGTTGCACAACTCCCTCAAAATGGAAAGGTTCGGTTGTGGACCCCGCTGTAGTCATCTCCGGAGGATTAATCTCAACGGAACCGTTTCCTGCTAAATAATCACTGCTAGACTTTGTCGCACGTTTTGTCGGACGTTAGCCCTGCGAGCGTTCCCATGGCCAAACGAAAGGTAAAAGAAAACCCGCGTCCTTCGGTAACTGCTCCGCGAGTTTTCACGGCCGCAGATGCTCAAACTCTCCAAAAGTTGGAGGCCCTTGCGGATAGGATTATTCAGCTGGCTGAAGCCGGCCGGGATCCGTTCCTGGACATCCCCTCCCGCACTCTTTCCAACGTCCGGTGGTGCCCGCGAAAACGAATCATTGAAATGGGGCGAAATACCAATCGCCGGCAGCTCTTCAACTTGCACCAAGCCAAAGCATTCATGCAGACTTTGCTGGTAGCTAAAGGAGCTGCCGAACTCATTCATGCCGGGAAGACCCTCAGCATCCGTGGGCTTTACTATCGGCTAAAGCACAAGATTAAGGGCACCAACGAGAACACGTTCGAAACCCAGGAAGAGTGTGACCCAATTATCGAGGACCTGGAAGTCCTGTTGGACAGTCTCCGGGAGCAGCTCCACCTTTATGCCGATAAACGCGGGGACATGGTGGGGAATATCGTATTGATCGACAGCGGAGACGAAATCGACTGTAGCCGAATGGGCTCCGGGGGGTATGCGATTCCTTCGATCGTGGAGCCGGATGTCATCCAATTTAAAAAGTGCGACGCCAAGTTCGTCTTGCATGTAGAAAAAGGTACAGTTTGGAGCCGTTTCAACGAGGACAAGTTCTGGCAAAAACACAACTGCATCCTTACCCATGGGGCAGGGCAACCCCCGCGGGGTGTCCGCCGGCTTTTGTACCGACTGCATAACGAGCTTGGTCTTCCTATTTATTGCCTCCTCGATAACGATCCGTGGGGATACTACATCTACAGTGTCATCAAACAAGGGTCGATCAACTTAGCTTACGAATCCCCGCGGATGGCAATTCCGGATGCCAAATTCCTGGGACTCCGGAGTTGCGACTTCGAACGGTGTGGGCTTTCGGACAGTGTGAAAATCGAGCTTAGTCAAGTAGATCGTCGGCGGGCACTACAGATCGCTAAGTACCCTTGGTTCGCCCAGAAGAAAGAATGGCAACGGGAGATCAAACAGCTGCTTGATAATGGATTTAAGCTCGAGGTTGAAGCTCTTATCAGCAAAGATATTAGTTACGTGACCGAGGTATACACCCCCGAGCGGATTGCCAAGCGAGATTGGCTCGACTAATTCCAGAGTGCCGCGAAGGAAAGGGGCCTGCCCGGAGGAGATGCTGGTTCGGCTTGAACGTCCCCCTTCGGCGGGCTTTACCCGTGGGAGGTGTCGGATCCGCGAAACCGTCGGGGATGCAGCGGGATCTTGGGATTTGTCCGCGGGAAGCACCAAATCGGATGGGTTTTCCGGTCCAGAGATCGAAACTATTACCACTGCGGAACCGCCCCGGCGGCTGCGAGGGAGCCTGGTTGAATTCAGTGCGAGGAAGACTGGCTGAATCGTTCTGATGGTCCGGCGATTACCTGTGCTCCCCTTGGGCCCAAAACTTATCACTAGCCAGAACAGCCTACCCTCCCGCACGAAATTTGCTACCTTGTTCCGGAAGTTGGCCCGAGAGGACCTGCTCAACAAGCCCTTACGTGTCACCCGAACCTGTTTATCATCTGACAAATTTCCAAAAGCTCCAAAGTCTCCGAAATTCCTCCTCACCGTATCCTCCGGTCCGGGATGCCTGCCACCGCGGATCCTTAACCATAAACCCTGAGGGTGAGGGAAAGTGGACATCCATGACCCGAGAGGGGAGGTCCTGTTGAGAACAGGCCTTCTGGGTAGGAAGGAACCAGCACTTTGGGGGTTCTCGGGGAATAGCTGATGCCGGGAAAATAAAAAGAGAGCACGAATTTTCCGACTTGACAAAAGTGGCGGATTTGAGGATTTAGACACTTTAGCAACGGCTGTCCCGGGACTGCTCCGGAGCTAAAGGCAGTTAGGTCCCCATGGATCTCGGGCCAGGGTCCCGAGCAGGCCTGGCCGAGAAGTCCGCGAGGGATTTAAGGAACCTGCGATCAAGGTAAAAAAGACAGCACTGGAAACTCTCGAAAAACGGGAAAATCGCCGGAAAGGGGTTAAGCGCTAGCATCTTTCGGGGCGGTAACTTTTCGCAACCCTTTGGAAATTCGAGACTTGTATTGACAGGGGAGGGAAAATAGTTATAATCAGGGCAATCGGCAAATTCGGTAAGGTCGGCAGAACCGGATGAGCCGGGATGCCCCGGTGGCTTAGGTTACTCGTGATGAGTTCCCAGGCTACCGCGAGTTGCTAGGGTAGTGTTGCCAGGGAAGAGGTGAGCGATAGGCGGTGGGGGGCCGACACCCCACCTGGGTTGCATGGAAACGGCAAAGACACACCCATGGCACGAAAAAGGGACTCTCAGAAACAGTGGGCTAACAAGACCGTTTTTACCACTGGCGAAGCAGCAAAGATCTGCAAGGTAAGTCAGCAGACGATCATCCGGTGCTTTGATTCCGGCCAATTGAAAGGGTTCCGGGTGCCCGGAAGCCGCTTCCGCCGCATCCCCCGCGACCAACTTTACGCTTTCATGCGGGATAACGGTATCCCCACGGATGCCTTGGAAAGCGGAAAGCGGAAAGTCTTGATCGTGGACGACGATCAAGAATTGGTCGAATTGATTACGGATGTGCTCGAAAAGGACGGCCGTTTTGAAGTCCGGAGTGTAAACAACGGCTTTGATGCCGGGATGATGGTCAAGGAATACCGCCCGGACATAATCGTCCTGGACATTATGCTCCCGGATATCAACGGGAAGGAAGTGTGCCAACGGGTCCGCAGTGATCCCACCCTGGATGATGTTCGGATAATTTGCATCTCCGGAATGGTGGAAGAAGACAAGGTTGCGGAACTTCGGGCGGCCGGTGCCGACGACTTCATGCACAAGCCTTTCGAGGTGGAAAGGCTTGTGGAGCGGATGTGCCAGTTGCTGGACATGGAGTCGCTGGCCACTAGCTAAAGTCTGGCTGGCAACTAACTTGGGTGGCCTCTAGGCTCCAACGACCCTTTCGGGGGAGAGAGTATCCTGAGGCTACCCTGCCTGAGGTGGGCAAACCGGGCGGATTCTAATGGGATTAAGATTCTTGCATCCGTGCCCGGGGCGAAAAGTTAAACCCTGCTTTTTGCAGCAATTGGTTGCTCAAGTTTGCCGGCACAGGTTTTGTTCCGTGGCGGCGGTATTTGCATTGGAACTTTTCCGCTCCTTCCCTGCTCGGGTGACAAAGTGCTAAGCTCTGGATCGGTATTTCAGCCCACTGTTTCTCCCAAAAGCTTTCTTCAGAGCCTTACCCTTGCGGGTTTTTCTCCATCAAATCGCCCCTTTCGGGGGGCTTGTGCCCTTTTAGAGCTTCATTTGTCGAGCCCGTGGGAACTCCACGCTGGGTAACCGTTCCCCTTTTTACGGGGGTCGATTTGGGCCTAGTCTCTTCCACGGACAACCATGCTTCCAAGACCCTCTGAATTTCTGGAAATTTAGTGGAGTCCATGTAAAGTCTAGCGGTTAGACGACGAATATAAGTTGAAAAGGTGATTTGGACGACAATCTTGGAGTTCTTTTGCGTCCTTCTCGAGCTGTTTGCCTGGCAAAGTGTCGTTTCGAAAGGGGTTGGTCTGACCTGGTCCTGGATCTTTTGACCTGCCTGGATGCAAAACGGGTAGAAAACACAGCCAAGTCTCTCGTTGCGGACTTTGTAGTTCATGAAAACTCACCATGCGGTTTCTGCCCCCTGTTAAAACCCCGGCTGGAGAGGTCCGGCTCCCTATCGCGGAGAAAACCGCGTTCCACCTAATCCTGTGCCTTTGCCGCACGAAACCGGGAATTTCCCTCGAAAATGATCTCTGCCTTCCTTTCTGGGGCGATCCCTTCTTTGCCTGCTGGGTAGTGAACAACTATTGGACAGAAAAAGGACTCCTTCCGCCAAACGCCCAAGAACTCCTGTGCTGGCTATCGGATCGTCTGTACACCATACTGCAATGGTCGGAAGATAACGGGTTTAATCCCACCTCGGAACTCAAACAGTTTGAGCGAAAGCTTGCTGAACAGGTAGCTAGGTGGTTCCTCCGGGTTTTCGGCCAACGGGTGCCTGTATCCCAACCACAGGAAACTCGTCCCGCCCCCCAGTTGCCTCAGCGAATCACGGCTCCCGATTCTGCCGGACTATCGCCCGAAACCCCAGAAGTGTGGACAAGAACTTCTCCCGAGATTGGCCGCCAATGGGGGGATGAACCTCCCAGTATTCCCTGGCCGGCTTTCCTTGCAGAGTTACTCGCTTTAGGACCCAATTGGATTACCTTACTGGGCGAAGAAACTCGCCCACTCCTTGGGAATTTTCAGCCAGTGGGAGAACTCTGCTCTTACCCTCTGACTGGTTCCTTCAGGGAGGAGTCGAAAACCCTGAGCCAATCTCACGGTCCTGCAGCCTGGCCCAGAAACACATCGGCGGCGACAGTCCACCCTGCGGGGTTTGGTAACAATGAAGACAGCCCCGTCCTCGCGGCGATCTTGTCCGAATTTGAGGCGGAAGGGAAGGCACTGTTTCTTTGGGACGTGGAGCTAGGGGTTTGTCCCGGGGAACAACTTATCCGGCAAATTGTGGATGTCCTTCCGGATCTTGTGGGGAAACTCCGCGAACATTCGGAACTGGAAGCACGGTTCACCAAGAAGTTAGAACGTGCGGCTCTGGATGCCCTGGCGGAATTCTCGGCAGGGGCTGCCCACGAGTTAAATAACCCCTTGGCCATTATTTCCGGCCGGGCTCAATTACTTCTCCGTTCGGAAACTTCTCCCGACCGGCGAATGGCTTTGGCCACGATTATTGCCCAAGCCCGCCGGGCCCACGAGATGTTGGCGGACTTAAGGTTGTTTGCCCGCCCACCATGTCCCGAACTTCGGACCGTCGATTTGGCCGAGCTTGTCAAAAACATCGGCGACGAATTTCGCAAGGAAACCGAAGCAACAGGCATTTCCCTCCAAAGTAAGGTTCCAGAAGCTCCGGTTTTTTGCGAGGTCGATCCAGTCCAGATCCGAGTGGCCCTCGAAGCCATCTGCCGGAACGCAGTGGAAGCTCTGGGGGAATCTGGACAAATCCACATCGATCTTGCTTGCGAGGAAAACGAGGTGGTCATCCGGGTGCAAGACAACGGGCCCGGTATTTCCCCGGAATATCAGCCCCTTGTATTTCATCCGTTTTTCAGCGGGAGAAGTGCAGGTCGGGGACTTGGATTTGGTCTGAGTAAAGCTTGGCGAATCGTTCAAATCCACGGAGGCAGATTGGATCTGCACTCAATTCCGGGCTCGGGAACTCTGGTAGTCGTTCGGCTTCCCCGCTCGGGGATTTCCCGTGCGACCCAAAAAACCTCACCCCTTCAGTGAGCTACCGAGGCCGACCGCCCGCTCCTCCAAAACAACCCTCAGCTAACTTTCGGGAAAGAGCGGCGGTCATGAAGTGTAAATTCGGTTCCGTACCTTCAAACTCCTTCCCAGAAAGAAAATCCCAAAACTTTTCCTCACGCTTTCCCCCTGGAAAGGCAGGCGGGTGGCATCCCAAAGCCCACAGGAACTTGCGTGCGAAATGTTTTGCTCCAGTGTCTTTGCCGTGGAGGAAAATTTGCACCCTGGCCGGAACCTTCCTTAAATCTGTACAAAGGCCCAGAAACTGCTGCCCTTTCCTGATTCCAAAACACTCCATCGAGCCAAGTCCCCCCACAACCCCGGCCATCAAGTGGGGAAGTTTCGTTACTAATGGATCTGCCGTCCCAGGCCGGACTGACTGCAGGTTAACACCGAATGTTCCCCCATTCTCGGGATGCTCGCTACCGGACTCGGTAAATAACCACAGGTGAGTTTGCAAATTGGGGGATCCGCTCCAAAATCCCGGCCTTTTCCCACAACTGGAAAAGTCCTTCGGACACGAATTGGCTAAAGCCGTAGTTGCCGGGGCTTCGATACCGAGCAATCTCCCCCCAATGGACCATGATATGCGAAATCCCCCGATCGCGAAGAACCTGGCGGAATTCCTCCGGCTGCCGGCCCGAGGCCAGATTCTCCAACCAGCACGGGTCAAAGCAGGTGTTATAAAGGATGGGGATTTGGTAGTCGAATACAGCTGCCTCCCCAACGAGAAGAACCGTACTAACCTCGGGGTGTTGATTCAGGTAAGTGACCCACGGGCTTACGCGAGCGGAATCCTCTTTAAGTTGCCGAAGTGGGACGAAAAAGTGCGGATAACCCCCTCCCACTGTAGTACAAATGAACAGATTCCACCCAGTCCCGAACATTAGGGCATACGTGGTTAGCCGGCGGTCCCGTTGGTCTTTTGAGATTCCGGCAAATCCCCCCAACAACGAAATTACGGGAAGAACTGGGAGCCAAAACCGGTCAATCCGATGGGTGGCCAACCACCAAATCCCAAACCACCAAGCGAGAATACCCAGAGCCAACCATCGAAGTGCCACTGGTACCCGCCGCCAACCCAAGAAAAAGAAGGGCCAAATCAGGGGACTGAGCCATTCACTCCCCCAAAGGATCCGAAGGCAGTCCTGCATTAGCTCGGCAACAGAAAAACCCGGCGGGCGATGAGCCCGCGACCAACGCTCAATAAGTTCCGGGGTTCGTGTCTTTCCGTCTAAAAGGTCTGCCAAAAGGGGATACACAGGGTTTCCGGTTAACCACGCATTTTTCGCATACCAGAGGCCCCCACCAAGGAGCATGCCAAGCACGAGGATTGCCACGGTTACCCCGGCGAAAAGAATTCCACGATTGTCATCCGGAGGCGATCCTCGGCATGCTGGCCCCCCAATAAAAACCTCTTTCAAGGAGGAAAGAAACCTTCTCCTTCGGTCCCTTCCTAGGCGAGAGTCTTCCGTCCGCTCGGCCGAGCTGCCAACACCCGGGACAGGCCTTCCCCCCGGCTTTAAGTTTTCCGGAGAGGAGAGTTCCAATAATTTGTCGAACATCCTCCGAAGCACTAAACAAGAAACAGTAGCGGCGGCCACAGGGATGACCACAAGGGGCACCGCGGGGTATTTACACCCGGCCGCCGCACCTGCAAAAAGACCCGAGACAAATAGCAGGCCTATCCGCCCCGTGCAAAGGCTCGAAAAGCGAACTTTCCGGCTTGCGGTCCCTCCCTCCGCCTCTTTTGAGATGTACCACAGGACCCAGGCATACCAGGCCAAAAATGCATAGGCTCCCCAAGCCCACTCCACTAATCCCAAGTTGGCGATTTGAACGACCCACGGCGTCGATAAGAACAGCAAGGCTGCAGTCAGCCCAACACCCTGAATACCCAACCGCCCTCCTGCAGCCACCAGACCGGCAGCACCAAGGAGAGTAAATCCGCTTTGGGCGAGCTTTCCTGCGAGTGCCCCGGCCCACCAGTCGCCAAGCAAAGTCATCGCCACCAGTACCAACATTTCCGCACCTAGCGGCATGTTGGCGTAAACGTTGTGCGGAACAAAGAAAATTCGCCCCTGCTGAAAGAACTCCTTCGGTGCTTGGAGGTGGTATTCTCGCACATCAAACTCCACGGGAGGCAAGACCGCTCCTAACACGATGACGAGGCAAAAACTGAGTAGCAAGGCCCATTTCCACAGGGGGCCCTCCGCAAGTACCCTCTTAACCCCCGAAAGAGCAGACACACGACTCTGATCGAAGGCTCCTTGAGGTCCGGCTCCCTTGCTTATCGCGGGCTTTGCTTCCCCGCGAAAAAATCGTCCCCTTTGAATCCGAATCCCCTCGGTAACTCCCCAGGAGATTAAGGAAAGCAGCACCACTCCCCACACCAGTCCAGTTTCGCGAAGTAGTCCCGCCAAACCCACAACCAACATGAAAAGCGAAATGAGTGCTGCCCCCACCCCCAAAGAGAAAACAATTCTCTCGGTAAGGCGAAGGCAGTTTCTTACCCTGAGGGCACCGAGAACCATCCAACCCCAACTGAATGCCCAGAGCCATATGACCGCGGCTATACCGAAAAGGGGAATCCGGTCAAGTAACGCAAACCTAGGTGGTTCGCCAAACCACAGGGTGATCAACTCTTCTGGTAGCAAAAGCCAACTTAGCAAATAGATTCGTCGCCAAACCCAACCCTCAGAAGCAGGCAAACTGCGAAGTGGCCAAAGGAAGAAGAGCACCCAGTACACACAAAGAGCCAACCCAACGGCTCCGGAACCGAGAAGAGTCCTCGCCCCCACTAGCCGGATTCGCCCCTTAAGGCTAGCCAAAAAAGCCCCTAGCTTCGGCCGACTTCTCCTCAGCAAGCTCTATCTACTCCCGCAGCTATTTATTTCGGTCCTCTCCACAAATTCCGGTTTCTCGAACCCCCGAACGCAATTGCTCGTATACTCTCGGCTGTCGGTGATGAGATAAGTTTCCGTTGTGAGTCATTAAAAGTGGCCCTCAGTTTGGATTGTGCGTCTCCTATGTTGCAGGATAATTAATGCCTCGGCTTAGAGCCAATTGCCGTAACATTCCCTCAACAAGCTCACCAGAAGTCATTTGGGCCCGTACCTCCCGGAAATCGCTTCCGGTCTCCCACTTGGTGGAGGTCTTTACTCCGAGGTGCAACATACCCCTTTCGAGATCCCTTCTCAAGGCCCGGCTCACTTCCCGAAAGGCTGATGTGAATTCCCGTGCACATATCCGGCTGGCTCGAGCCGAGCCCGAAAATTCCCCTCGACGTGCCACAAACCTTCCCCTTCAACAAATCGGCCGATCGCCGTTAAGGAAACCCCCACAGCGGGATCTTTGAGCATCCGCTCCGCTTCCTCCGGCGGAACTGCCAAAATTAGCTCATAGTCCTCACCGTCCGACAGGGCGTGTTCGAGTGGGGACCGGTTGGTTCCATTCTCCAGCGATAATCTCTCGGCGGCCGGATCCACCGGGATGGCTTGCAACGATATCTCCGCCGCCAGACCCGAGGCCTCCGCCACCCGGGCTAAATCGAGCAACAAGCCGTCACTGATATCAATAGCGGCGTGAACCTCATAATTTTGGGCCAGGTACAAGGCTTCACGGACCCGCGGCCGAAAATGAAGATGTTTTCCCAAAATACTGCCTCCCAAGGACCCTGTCACCACAATCACATCGTTTGGCTTTGCTCCATCCCTCTTCCAAATTCCCCCAGGTCCAGGGAGGCCAAGCACCGTGACCGCCAAAAACAGCGGTCCATCCCACACGTGGGTATCTCCACCCGCAATAGCCACTTCATATTCCGCCGCCAACGTCAGAAGACCTTCGTACACCCTTTCGGCAAGGTTCCGAGCATTCCGCCTGGGAAGCCCCAAGGCCACCACCGCGGCCACCGGCTGGGCAGCCATTGCGGCTAAATCGCTAAGGTTAACGGCCAAAGCCTTTCGCCCGGCAAGAGCCGGATCAATCTCCCCCAGGTGAAAATCCGCTCCGTCGCTTACGATATCTACCGCTACCAAGCAAGCGTTCCCCGAACCCCACTCTAACACCGCAGCATCATCTCCGATCCCTACTGCAAGCCGGGGATGATTGGGCAGAATCTTCGCCAAATACCTAATCCAGTCGAGCTCCATTGTCAGGCTCACTCATCTTCGATCCCAGAAACCCATTTACCCCGCAAAATCTGTACCAGGACCTCTCGACTCCCTCCTCCCAACTTCCTTCCCTGCATCATCCACAACATCGAACCCAGCAATCAGAACTTAGTTGCGAAGCCCTACCCCCATCCGAAAGTCCCATCCAAGCTAAACCCAGCAAAATAGATATGTATGAGCAGACGTTCACACATTCTCTCCGCTGTCCAGATGCCCCCGTGAGGCAGAGGCGATGCTCTACGAGGTGCGGCGGAGCACCACCTATGGGCCTAGTCCCTGCTTTGGGTCGAACTTTGAAACCGAACTCACTTTCTTTAATTCGGGCCCCTACTCCACGGCTCAATTATTTTTCCCAACCGGGTCGAATTCCTCGGCATTTCAACCTACTTCAACTTTGCCCCTGAAACAGAGTTATGTCCCCCACCCTAATAATAAACTGGCCGGTGAGGAAATTTCCCCGCTAAAAACACCACTCATAAGCTGGTTGCAGAACCACTTTTTCCCGATTAACATTCCTGCACAACAGCTCTTAAGTGATGGAAGTATTTCGGAACCGACAACGATGGTTAAAAGATCGACGGTTACTCATCCCAATCAGCAAGGAGAGGAAAAGATGGGTCCTGCTGCTTCTGACAGGGAAACGAGAAAGGCCACGGCTTCCCGAGTTTCGCGGAGAGAGTTCTTGCGTCGAGGCACCGTTGTCACATCGGCTGCCACTTTGGGGCAGGCGATTCTTCCCGTAAGCCGATCTGCCCACGCCGCTGGAAAGGCGGAGATCAAAATCGGCATGATCGGCTGTGGAGGTCGCTGCACGGGAGCCGCGGCACAGGCATTGTCCACCGGTCCTGATGTGAAGCTGGTTGCCCTCACAGACATCTTTGAGAACCGAGCTCGGGCTGCTTGGAATAACCTTCGCCAACGCTATCCTGACCAAGTCTTGGCGGACGAAGATTATATATTCGTCGGTTTTGACGGCTACAAAAAGGTGATTGAATGCTCGGACGCAGTACTAATCGCCTGTGCATCGAAATTTCATCCGATGTACATGGAGGCAGCCGTCCAGGCCGGGCGACATGTCTTTGTGGAAAAACCCCACGGTATCGACCCTGTAGGAGCCAGGCGGACACAGGCCGCTTGTGAACTAGCCAAAGAAAAGGGGGTGTCTGTCATTTCGGGGCTTCAGAGTCGGTTTGATTTCGGGTTTCAGGAGACTATCAAGCGGATCCACGATGGGGCCATAGGCGACGTCGTCGCCATTCAAGCAATGTTTCTCCGCGGACCGTACAACCTGGTCCAGCGGGACCCTAAACTGACCGAGACTCAGTATCAGTTCAGCAATTGGTATCACTTCTGTTGGCTTTCCGGCGACGATGTGACTCAGTCCTTGGTGCACAATTTGGATAGGGTGGCTTGGATCTTGCACGAGCAAACGCCTATCTGGTGCTTCGGTTTGGGCGGAAGATCTGCCTCCTTCGGGGAAGTGTACGGGGACATGTTTGACCATCATACCGTAGTCTACGAATATCCCGGGGGAGTCCGCGTTTATGCTTTGTGCCGGACGCAGTTTAACACTTATGGCCATTACAACGACCTGATCATGGGAACCAAGGGTCAATGCAATCTGTTTGCCTACAGGATCGAGGGGGAAACGAAGTGGCAGTATCCCGGCCCCCGGAACGACGCCCATGCGGAGGTCCAAAAGGTTTTCATGGATTCCATTCGGAAAGGCGAACCTATCAATAGCGGCTATCACATGGCCAAGAGTACAATGGTGGCCGTCATGGGCCAACTTGCCTGTTACCTAGGGAAGGAACTGACTTATGAACAAGTAAGCCAATCGAACTTCCAGTTCGGTCCGCCGCCTGAAGAGTCCAACTTCGACACACCCCCACCGGTCCTGCCCGACGAGACCGGCAACTACCCGATACCAAAGCCGGGAATCACGAAGTTCGACTTATAAAAGCTTCACCCGAACTTCTGCACCCCGGCGATCCCTTACTTCGACCGGAAAATTTCCAGTCGAAGTTTAACTCGGTAACGCAACTCCCAAAAAGTCAGCACCAGAGAACAGATCGCTCTTCGTAGCTTTCGGAGTAACCGGCAAAGCTACTTCCGACCGGTAGCCGACACGTGGCTCGGACCGGTAACCCGCCTTTGAAATTACACCGAAGTTAGGCATTGGGGCCTCCGGATAGCTATCGAGGTCGCGTGAGACGAGTCCAGCTTGGAGCTGGGAATTCGGGGAGCTCGTTTGGAGTTACTTCTCCCGCCGAAAATGGCGGGAGGTTTAGCCAGGGAGGGTTCGTGCCTTTTAGGGCTTTGGAGGAAAGTTCCAAGACAATACCCAAAAAACTCGAATGTGCTTTGTGAGAGGAAGAGTCCCGCGGCCCACCCGAAGGCCAAAAATGAAGACTCCGAAGGGACGATCACTTTAAAACAGACCCGGCAGCAGGTTGCTCCTATGCCTTAGGACGAGCTTAGCCCCCGAAGGCACAAATTACGTTCTTTGCCGAACGTTACTGGCCAGGGTAGGCCCCAGGAGTACCTGAATTCCAAAATGTTCCCAGGCAAGGGCGGTCCTGCTGTTGATGACAGATGCGGCAATCCAGCTGTGACGCCCACAAGAAGATCGCGATGATGCAAAAAGGGCCAGGTGGTCCCCCTCTCAAAGTTCCAACCGAAAGATGAGGCGATAACCGAGAGGGCAGGAGCTGCCACTTGTAGCCGTCGGGTTCCCGGACACTCACCTTCGGCATTTTTCTGCCCAAGCCGAACCCAGCGGCCAAAAAAGCTGAAGGCTGCAAATATTTAGCCGGGAATGTCACCTTTAACCCGGGACCGGCTGAGCTTCCAGGGCCGCCTTCGCTTGGGCAAAAATGGCGTCAAACGCCGCCGGATCGTGAATTGCAAGTTCCGACAAAGTCCGCCGGTCTAAGGCGATTCCGGCCTTCCGCAAACCATTCATAAATTGGCTATATCGGAGACCTCTCATTCGCACCGCAGCACTAATTCGCAAAATCCACAGTCGGCGGAATTGTCGCTTCCGCACCCTCCGATCTCTGTAAGCAAATACCCCAGCTCGAAGGAGCGTATCGCGAGCAACTCCCAAAAGTCTCCGCCTCCCGCCGACAAATCCTTCCACCTGCTTAAATAGTCGTTTCTTTCGCCGACGTCTTGCTGGCCCTGGAGTTGTTCTCACCATCTTTCGATTTTCTCCCCAACGATTTTTAACGACAAATACGCGTAGAACTGAGGGCAATTCGCGTGGGTAACACCCTTCCTTCCGCAGTTATCTGAAGCAAGAAAGTCGTTTCCTACGACGTTTAGCCACGTGAGGTCCACCCGATTCGATTCATCCGATTTTCACTTACCTCGAAACTTTTTTTCAGATCTGCGTGGCCTACCTCACCTTCAACCAATCCCCGCGGAATGATGGTTCCTGGGGGATCTCCGGATACCTTTGTGGAGTTCCTGAGCCCGAAAGGGGCTTTCCTAACCTGGAATTAACTCCCAGGACTTAAGTGGCGTGGTGAAGCCTTCCTATGAATCTGAGTTGCTTTGGCAACCAAACTCTCCCCCTGACACACCCAACCCGCTTGGGACGAAAAGGCTAGTAGGTCGCCACTATCCCGCCCCTTCCTCCGTGGCAGCACAAGATTTCTGATGCTCACCGCCGGGTAATGAGCACCCTCCGTACCTTTCACCCGGAGTGCCCAACCAGATTTAATAGCTCCAACGACCTAAAACTTGCCGGATAGGCTTAGCCACCGAGGGATCCAACACCGTCTTGCCCCGAAGCTGACGCCGCCGCTTCTTACTTTTCCGGGTGGCCAAGTGGCTCGTGCCGGCCTGCCGATGCATCACTTTCCCAGTAGCAGTAAGGCGAAATCGCTTTTTCACCGCTTTGTTTGTTTTCAGCTTTGGCATAATCCTTCCACCTTTCTACCGAAACTGCTATGTCGTAGCTTACGGCTCACCGTCAACAAGACAGCGGCATCTAAAGCTTAGACCACGCCGCTTTCGCTCTATCCTGTTGCCCGAAACTAACCTTATCTGCCTCCGCACACAACCCGGAGCCAGAATCTGGACTCCGAAACCCGCCGATCGTAAGGAACCGCACTCGTCGTTGGGCCAAACAACGATATTTCGGCCCAAAATTGCCCAATCCGGATAAACGTTCCAAAAGCCCACTAATGGTACCGGGATCGACCCACACGTCCAGATCACGGCTAGCTTCCGGGACTTCCAGCCCGCGGTTAGCCTGGCGGGGTAGCTTGACCCTCCGATAACGAGGTTCACTCTCTTCGGTTCTTCGGGTTACCTTTTTGCTTATAATGGCGAACTTCTGGAGGTATTCCCCCAACTGAAGCCGCACCCCCCTCGGCAGCTCCTTATTTATCGCCTGCTTTAGAGGGTATGTATGGAAAACTCCTGTTCGTTATGCTTTCTCCACGCCTCCCGTTTTCTCGAGCCCCTCAAGTCCCGTCGACATATCACTGAGATATCAGCAGTTTACTTACTATTCACTCGTTAAGACCTGTTTCAGCTATTGGCTTTCGCAATAACTCCCCCGGTCTGCCCGGCA
>Ga0272449_1002841_pt1 | contig 15601 bp, 12 predicted proteins | sample YNPCB0241_FD_198679 | JGI IMG/M metagenome (GOLD analysis project Ga0272449, IMG submission 198679) | Hot spring sediment microbial communities from Yellowstone National Park, WY, United States - YNP-CB-024-1 | ecosystem: Environmental > Aquatic > Thermal springs > Hot (42-90C) > Sediment...
CGTTCAGCGTGTGCGCCACCGCGATGGTACTTGGAGGTACTTTGAGGCCTCTGCCCTCAACCTCCTCCGGGACCCTCGGGTGGAGGGCTTGCTGGTCAACGCCCGAGATGTCACGAGGCGCGTGGAGCTCGAGCGGGAGATACGGGAGAGCCGGAGGCAGATGGCCACGCTCCTCTCCAACCTTCCCGGGATGGCCTACCGGTGCCTCAACGATCCTGAATGGACCATGTTGTTCGTGAGTGAGGGCTGCCGGGAACTCACTGGGTACGAACCTTCCGACCTCGTGAGCAACACGAGGGTATCCTACGGCGAGCTCATCCATCCCGAGGACAGGGGACATGTGTGGGAGGTGGTCCAAAAGGCGCTAGGTAGGAGGGAGACCTTCCGACTGGTATACCGCATCCTACCCGCCCGGGGTGATGTGAAGTGGGTGTGGGAGCAGGGTAGGGGCGTATTCTCCGACAAAGGTGAGTTGCTTTACCTCGAGGGTTTCATCACGGATATAACCGAGAGGACTTGGGGCGAGAGGGCCCTGGAGGTGCAGCGGAATCTGGCCCTGGCTGAGGTGACCGCGAAAGACTTCGACGATTTTGCATCTCGTGCGCTGGAAATCATCGGTGGCGCAGCGATGCTGGATTTCACCTGCCTTTTCCTGGATGAAGGGGGAGCTTACCGGCTGGCTTGTAGCTGGGGCGTCCCAGAGGAGTTGCTCTCAGCGCTGAAGCGGTCAGAGAAAGCGGTTCGCACCTCCGGGAAGGGCGGAATATCCGGCCCCGCCGGACGCTCGATCCAGGAACTGAAGCTTGCCGGCTTTCTGCGGGGGCTGGGGAAGGACGTCGTGGCCTTTCCCCTGGTCCACGAAGGGAGGGAGGTGGGATGGCTGCTGGCGGGAAACCGGAAAGAACCCCTGCCAGCGAAGGCGCGTGCCCTCGTGGAGATGGCGGCCTCCGAGATCTCCCATGCCCTTTCCCGGGAGCTCCTGCAGGAGCAGCTCAGGGAGTCGGAATATCGGTACCGCCTCCTCTTCGAACAGGCGGGCGAAGCCATCTTCACCTACGACCCCTCACTCCGCATCACCGACGTCAACAGGAAGGGTTGCGAGACCCTGGGGATGGACCGCCGCGAGCTGGTCGGAAGGAATTTGCTGGAGCTGGGGATACTTTGCCGCGAGGACGCTAAGAGGGCGGAGGAGGATATCAACCTCATCCTGCGGGGCGAGACGGTGGAGGGACGTGAGTACCGCCTCCGCAGGAAAGACGGCGCCATCATCCTGCTGCAGATGACCGGGGCCCCCGTCCTCGACGAGGAGGGGAGAGTGGTGGAGGTTGGTCACCGTGGCCCGGGATATCACTCGGCAGAGGATGGCGGAGGAAGCCCTACGCAGGAGGGAGGCCCATTACCGTGCCACCTTCGAGACCACCGGAACGGCCATGTTCCTGGTGGATCGCAGGGGCATGATCACCGAGGCGAACTGGGAAGCCGAGAGGTTGTTGGGGTATGCAAGGGAGGAGATGGCGGGCAAGAAGCGCTACATGGATTTGCTCGTACCCCAGGAGGTGGAGAGGATAAAGGACATATCCCGCCGACTCCTCTCGGGGGAGCTGATCTCGCCCCTCCAGCTGGAGATAACGGTGCATCACAGGTCTGGGAGACCTATACCCACTCTCGCCACCGTCTCCCTCATCCCGGGGACGGAGGAGAGCGTGGTCTCGTTGCTGGACATCTCCCGTATGAAGGAATACCAGGCCGAAATCTTGAAGCGCGAGAAGGAGCTACGCGATTTCCTGGACCTCGCTGCCCACGAGCTCCGCCATCCCGCCACCCTTCTCAAGGGATATGCGGTCACCTTGAAGGAACACGGCGAGAGGATGGACGAGGAGACCAGGAGATACGCCCTGGAGGCCATGGACAGGGGCGCTAACCGCCTGGTGCACGTGGTGGAGGAACTGTTGGAGATGATCAGGCTGGGGAAAGGGCGGATGAACTTGGAGACAGAGGACCTGGAGCCAGGGCAGGTGGCGGCCCGGGCGGTGGAGGAGGTGAGGTCCCGTTTCCCAGGGAGAGAAATAGTGCTGAGGGTCGACGAAGGAACCGGGAAAGTAAGGGGTGACGCGGAGAAGTTGGAACGGCTCCTGGTCATCCTGCTGGACAACGCGGTGAAGTTCTCCCCCGAGGGCTCGCTGGTGGAGCTCGAGGTCAAAAGGGAGGGCAGGGTGGTGCTCTTCAGCGCGATGGATCGGGGGAGGGGGGTACCAGAGGAATGCCGTGAGCGCATATTCGATCGCTTCTACCAGGTGGAAGACGTTCTCCATCACTCAACTCCCGGCCTCGGCCTCGGTCTTTACATCGCCAGGTTGATAGCGGAAGCCCACGGGGGAAGGCTCTGGCACGAGAACCGTCCCGGGGGCGGTTCCATCTTCCGTTTAGCCCTGGAAGCCTCGAGGTGACCCTACCAGCCGAGCCTGTGCGGGGGAATGTGGCGGACGTGCGCTATCCTCCTTTGAAGCGAAACCAAGCTTGCCTTGGAACCGGCGATGATGGGGTTGACAAAACTTATGATTTCATAGAAACATATCTAAACAGCCAAGAAGGCCCCATGAATAGGAGATGCCTGTGAGAAGCAGGCTGGGGCCGGAAAGGGAGTGCCTCAAGCAAGGAAAGAGGAAAAGTAAAAGCGACCAGACCACGGAGGTCTAGGATCTCCGTGGTCTTTCTTTTCGAAAGGAGGAAACGGAATCCTGGGCCCGTTGCGAGGTGGCTGGTGCCCATCAATGGGATGGCCGCCGCTCCGGCGTGTCGTGTACCAGGACGGGCCTAATCCGGTGAAGAGGAAGAAACTGGTTTGCCGAGCAGGCGATGCCGTTGCCGATGCTGAAAGCTCCGCCTCGGCGTTACCGGCTGGAAAGCAGTGATGAGAGGAGCAGAAAGGTGGTGAGAGAGTTGAGGCTCTGGAAGAAGCAAATGGCGGCGATTCTCCTTTCGGCCCTCATTGTCTTTCCCGCTTTCCTGGGGGCTGGTTGCGGAGAAAGGAAAAAAGCGGAGGAGGGGAGCCGCACCATCACCGACTTGGCGGGGCGCAGTGTGGAGGTGAAGGTGCCCGCCGAGCGGGTGGTGGCCATAGGACCCGGCGCCCTCAGGCTGGTCTGCTACGTGGAGGCGGTGGACAAGGTGGTGGGTATCGAGAACATGGAAAAGCAGTGGTCCACCGGGCGACCCTACATCATGGCCCACCCAGAGTTGCTGGAACTCCCCATCATCGGGCAGGGCGGCCCCGATTCCTCCCCCGACCCGGAAAAGATCATGAGCGTCCAGCCCGACGTCATCTTCGTGGCCTATCTGGCGGATGCGGCCAAAGCCGACGAGCTTCAGCAGCGTACCGGGATTCCCGTGGTAGTCCTGAGCTACGGTCAGCTGGGCACCTTCGATAGGGAGCTCATGGACTCCATCACCCTCGTGGGGGAGATAACCGGTAAGCGAGATAGGGCTGCTCGGGTGGTGGACTTTCTCCAGGGATGTCAGCAGGACCTCCAGGACAGGACCAAGGACGTCCCTAAGGAGAAAAAGCCCCGGGTTTACGTGGGCGGCATCGGCTTCAAGGGAACCCATGGTATAGAGAGCACACAGGGGGGCTTCCCGCCACTGGACGCCATACGAGCCGTGAACGTGGCCGACGAGACCGGCAGGAAGGGAAGCGTGATGGTGGAGAAGGAGAAGATCCTGGCCTGGGACCCGGACATCGTCTTCATCGACGGCGGTGGTCTGCCCCTGGTCAAGGAGGACTACGGGAAGGACCCCGGATTTTACCGCTCACTACGGGCGGTGAGGGAGGGCAGGGTGTTCATGTACCTGCCCTACAACTACTACACCACCAACGTGGACACGGCGGTGGCCGACGCCTACTTCATGGGAAAGGTCATCTTCCCCGAGGCCTTCGAGGATGTGGACCCGGTGGCCAAGGCCGACGAGATCTATCGCTTCCTGTTGGGGAAGGACCTCTACGACCAGATGGCCCGGGATTTCGGGGGCTTCGGACCAGTGGACCTCTCCCGGTGAGGGATGGGATCACCGTGGGAAAGGAGGGAAGAAGACGAGACCCGAACCCAAGGTGACTGTAAAGGAAGGGGAGGCGGCGAGCCCGGGGGTGGATGCCTACCGGGCTCTTGCCCGGAGGAAGGCGCTCCTGGTGGCATCCCTTTCGCTGGGAGCCCTGGCGCTCGCCGCCGTGGCCCTGACCCTTGGATCGGCCGGCCTCTCCCTCGCCGATGTCCTCAGAGCCGTGACGGGGAGGGCGGAGGACACGGTCTACCGCATCGTATTGCACATCCGCCTTCCCCGGGTTACGGCGGCCCTGTTGGCCGGCACAGGACTGGCCGTGGTGGGTTGCGTGATGCAGAACCTATTGGTAAACCCGCTGGCTTCTGACTACACCCTGGGAATCTCCCAGGGGGCCGCCTTCGGGGCGGCGGTGGCCATAGTCTTCCTGGGAGCTGGCTCCACCCAAAGCACCACCCTGGACGCGGTGTGGGTGAGGAACCCCTACCTGGTCACCCTCTTCGCCTTCCTGGGAGCCATCCTCACCACGCTGGTGGTGCTGGGCATGGCCGGGTTGAGGAGGATGGCACCCGAGGCCCTGGTGCTGGCTGGTATCGCCATGGGGGCGCTCTTCTCCGCTGGGACGGTGATAGTGCAGTATTTCGCCAATGATGTACAGGTGGCCTCGGTGGTCTTTTGGACCTTCGGGGACTTAGGAAGGGCTACCTGGAAGGAACTGGCGGTGATGGCCTTGGTCATATTTCCCGTCACCGCTTTCTTCATTCTCAAGCGGTGGGACCTCAACGCTCTAGCCGCCGGTGACGAGACGGCGAAGAGCCTGGGGGTGAGGGTGGAGAGGTTGAGGCCGGTGGGGATGCTGCTGGCCTCGCTCGCGGCCGCCGTCTCCGTAGCCTTCCTCGGCATAATAGCCTTCGTAGGCCTGGTGGCCCCCCACCTGATGAGGAGGATCGTGGGCTCCGATTACCGTTACCTGCTCCCCGGCTCCGCGGCGGCGGGAGCGCTGTTGTTACTGGCATCGGACACGGTGGGGAGGACGATGATGGCCCCTGTGGTATTGCCGGTGGGTGCCATCACCTCCTTCCTGGGGGCCCCCCTCTTCGTGTACCTGCTTTTGCGGGGACGCGGGAGATGATACCGCCTTTCTCTCGGCGGAGGGCAAGGGCCAGCTTGACCGGCCAGAGCCAGGCGACGGGGAGTAAGATGGATTGCTAAAGGGAGGTGAACCCATGCCGGTGGCGGAATCGACCCTCACCGGGGAAGGGTTGGAGATAACCTGGGAACGGAACGCCCTTGAACTGGAAGCTGTTTCCTTTTCCTACCCCTCTTGGGATGTGCTCAGGGGGGTTACCTTCCGCCTGCGCTATGGGGAGGTCTGCTCGGTGCTGGGCAACAACGGGGCAGGTAAGACCACATTGCTCAAGTGTATTTTGGGCATCCTCAAGCCGTCCGACGGGGCGGTCCTGGTGGAGGGTGACTGTGCCCTGTCCCTGCGGCCGACGGAAAGGGCCAGGAGGATGGGATACGTGCCCCAACGCCATGATGGCCACCAACGGCTGACCGTCTTCGAGGCGGTTCTCTTGGGGAGAAAGCCCTACGTGAACTGGTCGGCAGGACGCAGGGACCTGGAGGTGGTGGAGTCGGTGCTGGGGAGGCTCGGGCTTTCCCACCTTTCCCTCCGTTACACCGACGAGCTTAGCGGAGGAGAGCTCCAGAAGGTCATCATAGCCAGGGCGCTGGCGCAGGAACCCAGGATAATATTGCTGGACGAGCCCACCAGTAACCTGGACCTCCGGAACCAAGTGGAGATGATGGATATACTGCGCTCGGAAGCACGCCGTTCCGGGCTATGCGTGCTCTCCGCCATCCATGACATAAACCTGGCCTTGCGCTACTCGGACAAGTTCGTGATCCTGAAGGACGGGCGCGTCCACCGGTGGGGAGGGCCGGAGGTCGTCACGGAGGAGGCCGTGGAGGAGGCCTACGGGGTGAGGGTGAAGATGGTGGACCTTGACGGGGTGAGATGCTGCCTCCCCGTCGCCCCGGGGACATCCTGTAATCCCGGGGGTAAGAGTCAGTGAACCCTCCCCCGGCCCCACTGGCACCCGCTGGCGTGAGGCGGTGTTGATGATGATCAAGGGATGGCCACGTTACCATGGGGAGAGGTGGATATTTCCAGGTAATGGAAGGAAGGTCCTCGTGCGGTGCTGGCGCAGGCGTTGGGGCCAATCTGACATGCCTTTCTGGGGGATGAATCGTCCCGGGAGCAGGATGGGAGAGAAGGCTGCCACGGGGAAGGAAGCCAGGGAGGTGGGAGATGGACGCATTCCTGGGCAGGGAATTCCGGCTGGTGCCCATAGGGATCATCCGCTCACCCTACCGTGAACAGGGCCAGGCGCCCTTTCAGGGGAGGTTTTCGGATGAGGTTTCCCGCATCGAGGTCTTTCCCCGCTACGGGCCAGGGCTGAAGGACATAGAACGGTGCACCCACCTTTACGTCATCTACTGGGCGGATAAAGCCTCCCGGGAGGAGCTCCAGGTGGTCACCCCCTGGGGGCCGGAGCCCAAGGGGGTCTTCGCCTGCCGTTCCCCCTCACGGCCTAACCCCCTCAACCTCTGCGTGGTGGAGTTGTTGGAAAGAAAAGGTAACGTGCTCGTGGTCAGGGGGCTGGACGCGCTGGACGGGAGCCCCCTGGTGGACCTCAAGCCCTACAGCTCTGCCTTGGACGCTGTGGAGGGAGCCCACATCGGGTGGTTCGAGGAGGATCGGTGACCGGGGCGCCCGGACCATGGCCGAAAGATATGCGCTCGGAGTGGGTTTTCGGGGGGGATATGGCGGCCCTGCCACAACCAACCAGACTTGATTTACCACCGGTTTACCCCTCGAGCCATCCCGGATTATGCTGGGAAATGCGGGGGTTCCTCTGGGATGACCATGGGTCGTTTGGTGGTGAGGGCAACTCCCGGGAGGGTACCGGGCGAGAGCCCGACCGAGAGATTCCGAGGGGGGATGGGGAATGGATTGGACGAGGATCCTGGATAAGATCAGCCGGCCGATCGTGGCCCGCGTTATAAAGAACCGCTGGGGCTACACGGATGAGGAATTCCGTAGGGCCATGGACACCGGGCTCTTCGACATCCTGAGCGTGAGGGCCCTCATGTACTGGCTCAAGGCCGAGCCGGTTTGCTCGAGGAACTGCTCGGCTTGTCACAATGAGGGAAGACCTCTTTACTTCAACCCCATGGGGATGCTGGTTCGACACAAGTGCCCGCCTGCCGTGTGTATCCACGGCCTTTCCCAGCTCTCCCCGCTTATTTACGATTACTACGATCACATGATCAGGGGTGCCGATCCCCGGGAGATGGTCTTCGACCACGTGACCTGCACCGACTTGGGACTGGAGCACGGCGGGATGGGGAGCAACCTCTTCCGCCTATCCTACGAGCGAATGCCCATCCTGGAGGTAGCTCGTTTCCTCTTGAGCATGGCCCCCTACCTGTTCGTGAGGAACCGGCGGGCCAGGGGAGAGTGCCGAGCGTTGGAAGAGGCTCCCAGGAGTGGGGGGCCTGAGCCCACTGAGTTCATGAAAAGGGCACCCTTAAGCGAGGAGGAGTTGGAGGCCTTTCTCGCCTCGCCCAAGAGGGTAAGGCGTCTTCGTTCCATCGAGAAGTTCCAGGATCGCCGCATCGTGGTCAAGGTGGTATCCTCCAGCGCCTGCCTGGCGGGTCACCGCGAGGGGGACGTGTTCCTCCTGGACCTGGTGGGTAGGGTGCTCCCGGAGTCGACGGAAAAGGGCGTCTGCATCATGGCTTTGGCCAAGATCTGGTGGCGCGTTCTCCTCATGCTGGAAAGGTTGGCGGCCGCCGTGGATGGAGACGTGCCCTTCACGAGCCCCCTTTTCGATCTTCCTATGAACTGTTACGGGGCGGGCCTTCCCCTGGGGGCCTGCGGCGAGATCCTTATGAAGGTGGAGCTGCGTTGAGCGCCGGCGGGAAGGGCCTCGGCGACCGTGCCCAGGGTGAGTCACCCCTTTCGAGGGACGTGAGTTTTCTTTGAGACTGCGGCGAAACCGCTGGAGGAAATCCGTATTGGGCTGCGGTGGGGCGGGGGGGTGACCTGCCCCTGGTAGGTGTGGTCCGCTTCCCGGTTCCCTCGAGGTCTGGGGACGGCGAGCCGGGCCCCGATGACCATGTAGGATTTGTTGACTATTCATCCAGGATATTGAAAGAATTGATATTGACCGGGAAAGGGGGCTGTATAGGCTTTTCCCACAGTTTAGGTTTTATGCGACCTTTAAGTCGGTTCGGCTGACGAATGGGGGTGCAACGATGAAAAGCCGCTGGATCTTTCCCTCTCCGGGTAGGGGTTTCTTCCTCCGTCACGCGCTTTTGGTCGTGACCGTCCTCCTGGTGGCGTCCCTGTCATCACCGGCGAGTCCCGCATATGCCGCCGCTTCGCCGCGAGGGGGAGGACCTGGGATCCCGGCGGGGACCGGCCCCGCGAAGCGGCCGAAACCGGGCGGTGGCCCATTCCAGGAGGAGCCTCCCCGCAACCCCTACCTTGCAGACGACTACTGGTCGCAGAGTCACAGGAATCCCTACTGCCAGGCCTCCTCTCCCTTTCCAGGTCCTACCAGTGATAGGCTCGATTATCAGCGCCAGTGGGTCCTTTTCGACACTCCCATCACCGTCACCTTCTCCCGGCCATATCCTGACGGGAAGAGGGTGATATGGGGCTCGGGCGTGGGCTTCACGGGGCAGGTGTTCAAGATGGACGCCGAGACCTTCACCTTCATCGACCAATACTACCCTCAGCTCAGGGAGGGCCAAGGTTTGCAGGTGGGCTCCATCACCGGGGCTTACAACATCCTGGATAGGGATGGGATCTTCTTCGTGCCCCGGGGCTCGGGCATCGACGCCTACTGTGACGAGGTGCCAGGCCGCCGTGAATCCAGGATAAAATTGAAGGCCCGCTTCCAGATACCCGATGACCAGCTGATCCGCCCGGGCGAGGAGAAGTTGGTGGGTATGAGCATGACCTACGACGGAAGGATCGCCTTCGTCACCAACCTGGCCACCGTGGGGGTCATAGACAGGTCCCTGGATCCTTGCTCCGCCCGCTACCTCAACCTCAACGGCGAGAGGGGAAGAGACCCGAGCGTGCCGCTGGAGGAGTTAGAACAAGTCTCCAACTCCATAGCCTCCTGCGAGAAGGGGGGCATCTACGTGGTCACGGACCGCAGGATGTACCGGGTTCAGTGGACGGGCAGGGAGCTGACCATGGACCCGGGGAAAGGCGCCTGGAGTGCTGAATACGATGCCGGCGCCGGCCAGCAGGCGGGCCGGCTGGGCCTGGGTTCGGGGACCACTCCCACCCTCATGGGCACCGGCCATGGTGACCGCTTCGTGGTGATCGCCGACGGGGCGAAAGTGATGAAGGCAGTCCTCTTCTGGAGGGATGAGATACCCGAGGACTGGCAGCCCATAGCCGAGGGGAAGGACAGGAGGATCGCCGCCGAGGTCCCCATCACCTTCGGAAATCCCGCTGCGGAGAAGAGCTATACCGACCAGTCCCCGCTGGTCCGGGGATACGAGGTGGTTTTCGTGAGCAACACCTTGGGTTTGGAGGCGCTTTCCCAGCTCCCGGCCAGCTTGCAGCCCTATGTCATGCTCCTTTCCAATATCCCGGGAATCGCCCCCAGGGGGATGGAGAAGTTCCGCTGGAACCCCCGGACCAGGAAGCTGGAGCGGGCCTGGGCCAACCCGGATATAAGCATCCCCAACTGCATCCCCTGCATGAGCTCGGCCACGGGCCTCATCTACGCCACCGGCCAGAGGTGCGGCTTCTGGACCCTGGAGGCGGTGGACTGGGAGACCGGTGAGTCCAGGTTCTTCTTCCGCATTCCCATAACGCTCTTCGGTTTGAGCTTTGGCTGGGATTTCCTGCCCTTTGCCAACAGCTTCTACGCGGCCACGGAGATCGGCCCGGACGGGTGCATATACACGGGCACCTTCGGGGGGATAAGCCGCTTCAAGCCTCGACGTTGAGGCAACGCCGAAGAGTACGGGAAACGGGCATGGCATGAGGAGCCGGCTCGTCCCGCTGTGGTCTACCGGGTTTTCCCGGGGCTCGGCGACGAAAAGAGCCACCCGCATGGTCTTTTCCCGGTAGCTCAGGCCTGTCGGTGATCAAAACAGAGCGACAGGAACCGCTCCAGCTCCCGCTGAAGCTCCCCGGGGCACTCCAGGGGGGTGTCATGGCCCACGTCCCGGAAGACCACCAAGCGGGGACCGGGCATCAACTCGCTGGTGCGCCGGGACGAGGCGGCGCTGATGAGCCGGTCGTGGGTGGAGGTGATCACGAGAGAGGGCACATCCAGCTTTGCCAGGATGGAGTGGTCCACCCGGTATTCCAGGCAGGCCCGGGCGGCGCGGGCGAAGCAGTGCAGGGGAGTGGAAGCCGTCATCTGCCTCTGGAAGTCCACCTCCCTGGCGGGAGGGTTCTTCCCGAAGGCCACGTACCTCATGAGCAGGTAACCTGGGTCGGATTTCCAGAAGGCCGCCACCGCCTTCTGGGCCGCGGGCCTGGGGACCTGCAGGAATTCGATAAGGCGAGAAAGGGGGAAGGGGTAGAGAGAATCGATAGCCCGGCCCAGGATCATACCTTCCGTCAGGGGCAGGGCGGAGGAGTTGAGGATGACCACCCCCTTCAGGCGGCCCCGCCAGCCGGGTGCAAACCTCTCCAACCACTTGAAGACGGTGAATCCGCCCATGCTGTGCCCGGCCAGGACGAATTCGCCGGGATCGTAGGCTTCCACCACGGCCTCCAGGTCCTCGGCCAGCCTCTCGGTGGAATGGTCCCCGTTTTCGGGTATCCCGGATCGGCCATGGCCCCGCAAGTCCAGGGTCACCACCCGGTATTGCTTGGAGAGGTAGGGCACCTGATAGCGCCAGATGGAGCCGTTACAGGTGATGCCGTGCACCAGGAAGACGGTGGGGCCCTCCCCCGCGTGGCCGGCGAAGATGGGGGTCCCGTCGGCCGAGCGGATATCCCAGCGGGGCGTGAACCCATGGACTTGGCTTTCCAGCTGTTCATCTCCCTGGCTTTCCCTATCCTTGACCTGGACTAGCCGGGCCGCGCCCCAGATGACGCCCAGTGATACCGATCCCCACTGGAGCAATGCCGAGAAACGCGATCGTCTTTGCATTCTTGCACCTCCCTCTATCCGCGTGGGTCGCCACCGGCTAAAAGGGATACCCCCGCTGTCGGATACCGATCTTGTACGGATAGTTTGTACGGATAGCTTATATGATATTCAGGAGATTTGGATCCCAGGGAACGTGATTTGGGAGTCCAGGGACCTCTGGGAAGATCGCCAGGCGTTGCGTTAAGGGTGCTGGCGCGGCATGATTGCCGGTATGTGCCGAGAAGCGGGAGGGGATCGCGGAGGACTTTCCTGGAGACCGGGGGCGGTGGGAAGGGTATAGGAAGATGGGAACGACGGGCAAGCGCTAGGAGGAAGGCGATGGAGGATATTGACCTGGAATCCTTCTTCCGGGGAAAGGCCCAAGCATGGGGAGTGGCTCCGGCGGTGGCTTTTTCGGGAGCTCCGGAAGGACACCACCCGGAAGATGTCCTGCAGGGGGCCGTTTCAGTTATAGTGTTCGGAATCGCGGTCCCCCAGGGGGTCTTCCGCTCCCCGCGTTATCTGTTATATGCCCTGCACAGGTCTTATCATACCCTCTACCCCCAATTGGACCTCACTGGCCTCCAACTGTCCCTCTACCTGGAAGGACTGGGTTTTTCAGCGGCGCCCGTTCCTTCCTACGCCCCGCTGATTTTCCGCGGCGTCGAACCCCGGGGGATCCTTTCCCTGAAACACGCGGCATGGCTGGCTGGGCTGGGGGCTTTTGGCAGGTCTGGCATGGTGTACCACCCTTCTTATGGCGCGAGGTTGAGGCTGGGGGCGGTAGTGACCACGGCCGGATTGGAGCCCGCGAGGCCGGTGAACGGTTCCCCGTGCCCTGAAGGTTGCAGGGAATGCCTGGAAAGTTGCCCTTCCGGTGCCCTATCCGATGAAGGTTTCGACAAGATGGCTTGCCTGGCCTATGCCATCCGCCACGGGATTTATCCGTTGGCCTTCCGGGACGAGGAGGGCATCAGGAATATGGAGCTGGTGATCAACACCGCCGGTTACGATTACTGGATCAGGTGCTGCGAATGCCTCAGGGCTTGTCCCCTTAACTCCCAGGGTCCCTGATCACTGGTGCCGCCTTGACAGGGGACCCAGAGGCCCTGTTGTTCATGAACGAGACTTGCGGCCTTGCCCTTTTTGAAGGACTGCAAGCCCTAAAGCAGTGCTAGGATAATATTATTAAGGGAGGATTCGGGGTGGCCTTACCTTGGCGGGTCAGTGGTGGCCCTTTTGGTGTATTCGGAAGTGGTGGTTTGGCGAACGCTTTCGGTGAAGATGGAAAGACTACAAGGGAGAAGGGCATGGATGGAAAGGGTAGGGGCACGTCCTTACGGCCGGCGTGGATGGTCCAGGTCGCAGGTGACGCTGTCCGTCTTGTTTCTACTTCTCGCCGTCGTTTTGGCGGTGGGCTGCGGTGGAAAGGGGGGGATGAAAGCGACCCCGGTAGAGGATGGGGGCTTCGAAAGGGAGGAGGGTGGCCAGCGCATATCGGTGCGGAGGGAGCCCCCGCCGCCGGAGGAGATAGGCCTTCCCACCTACCCTGGGAGCGAGTACGTGGAGGGTAGCGGGGGTAGCTACACCGCCTCCGGTGAGCAAGGCCATTTCGAGAGCAAGTCCCTGGCCTACCGCACCACAGATCCCTTCGACAAGGTGCTGCAGTGGTATCGAGACCGTTTGGGGGACCCCACTGCCCAGTACTCAGCCGGGGGCGAGAACGAGGCCCACTGGTCTATCAACCTGGGGGATAACGTCACGCTTTTCCTCAGCCTGCGAGCTGGCCAGGGCGTGGTCCTCATCGAGATGGGGAGGCTTTCCGGCTCCCCCGGCCCCTGATGTGGAGAACGCCTTTCCGAGATGGTGCTTCCTGGGCCGATGCGCCTAAATCCCCCGTGGCACGCCCTTGGGCCCGCGGTTCGCTTACCATCATGATGCTATACCCGTAGGGTGCGACAGGAAGGGAGGGGAAGGCTCGCGATACCTCTACCTTGAGACCATGGCCAAGATCGCTGGCAGGTATTTCCATCTTCTATAGGCTTTTTTATCTTGTTGAACGGCCTTAGCGCCTTCTGGACGAGTTGTTGACGTGTTGTAGACTTGCTGGTAATTTAGATAATACCTTTTACCGTATTAGTGGCGTCTGGAAATCCGTTTATCCAGGTGGGACCGTTCCAGTTCCGGCCTGGGAGAAAAGACTGTCGGAAGGGGGCTGGTGTTCATGGAGAAACCCTGGTTCAAGGAGTATGAGATCTGTGGCATTCCCAGGACCCTGGAACCTTATCCCAACTGGCCCACCCACTTCTTCTTGGACCGCGTGGCGCAAAAATACCCTAACCTCTGTTGCGCCCAGATGGGCCTGGAGATGACCTACTCGGAAATAAGGGAGCACGCTGACCGGCTGGCCCATGCCCTGGCCGGCCTGGGGGTGGAAAAGGGCGACCGGGTAGCCACCCTGCTTCCTACCTCCCTACAGTTCGTCATCGCTGACGCCGCCATCTCCAAGGCGGGGGCAGTGCACGTCCCCTGCAGCTTTCTGGAGGCGGAGGAGACGCTCGCCCATAAGTTCCAGGAGAGCTCTCCCAAGGCCATGATATGCCTGGACCAGCATCTGAGCCTGGCCGAGAACTTGGCCGAGCACATGGCGGCCCGCAACATCATTTTCACCAGGGTCGAGGATTATTCCGACTCCAGGCCGGGGAGGCCGTCCCAAGCTGGGGCCCTCTGGATGACCGATCTCATCGAGAGATCAGAGCCTAAGCCCCCTGCGGTGAGGATAGACCCCACCAGGGACCTGGAGACCCTCCTCTTCACCGGGGGCACCACCGGCATCCCTAAGGGCTGTATGCTGACCCACCGGAACATGGTGGCCAACGCCCTGCAGAACCCCACCGTTTTCGGGCCCATCACCAAGGTCTTCGAGGGCAATGCCTACGTCATCCTGGGGCTTCCCTTCTTCCATAGCTACGGTCATTCCCTCATGCATACCATGATCGGGCAGTGCATGGGGATGCTGCTGGTGGTGGACCCGAGGGACACCAAGACCATGCTCAAATTGATAGAGGAATATCACCCGGTGCTCCAGATCGGTGTGCCCACCCAGTTCATGAAGATGCTCCAGGAAAATGGGGTTAAAAAGGCCCGCATCATAGGCATCTCAGGTTCCGCCGCCTTGCCGCCCTCGGTCCAGGAGAAGTTCGAAGAGGCCAGTGGCGGCTTGGTCACCGAGGGCTACGGGTTGTCCGAGATGTCCCCGGTGACCCACTTCAACGTCTCCTCCATAATAAAGGTGTTCGGTGGAAGGAAGATGCTGCGCTTCCTGAACACGGTGGTGTTGAGCTCCCCCGGGATCGCTTTGCTGCGGTCCGTGGCCAGGGCCCTGGGGCCGAAACGCTTCGGCGCCTTCTTCACCTCCCAGGTCTCCCTCCTCAATGGCATCGCCCGGCGGTCGCCGCGGCTCAAGAAAGAGGAGAAGAGGGCCTCCATAGGGATCCCGCTGCCGGATACTGAGGTAAAGGTGGTAGACGTGGACACGGGGGCGGAGATACCCTACGAGGAGCTCATCCAAGAGGGGCGCACCGGGGAGATGTTGCTCAAGGGCCCCCAGAGGATGCTGGGCTATTGGCCCCGGGAGGGCAGTGGCCTGGACGAGGAGGGATGGGTGCACACCGGTGACGTGGTGCGTATGGACGAGAACGGCTACTTCTCCATCGTGGACCGCACCAAGGACATGGTGATCGTCTCCGGGTACAAGGTGTACACCAGGGAGATAGATGACCTCCTTTACCAGCACCCGGCCACCGAGGTGGCGGCCACCATAGGGGTCCCGGATCCCGATAGACCGGGAAGCGAAAGGATCAAGGTCTACGTCCAGCTCAAGGAGGAGTACAAGGGCAAGGTGACAGAGGAAGACTACATGAACTACCTCCGGGACCGGGTGGCCAAGTATGCCGTGCCCAGGGCCGTGGTCTTCATCGACCAGATGCCCCTCACCGAGGTCTACAAGGTGAACAAGAGGGCTCTGAGGGAGATGGAAGTGAAGGAGATGGAGGAGAAGGGACTGCTCCGGTAGGCTTTTTCGTAGTTTGGACAGGCGTGCGGGGGCGGGTCAAGCCCGCCCCTTCGCTTTCTAGCGACCATGTTGGATCATGGAGAAAAAGGTCTTCCGGTTCTTCTTGGTTTCGCCCGTAAGAATTTTGCGAGCATGAACCCCAGGTTTCCCCGCACCCTTTCCTTCTTGCCGGTTGTCCGAAGTTTTTCAAGTCTTAGCGAAGGGGCAGCCGCAGAGGTAAAGGATTTTCAAGGACCCGCCGATAAAGTCCGAGGTAAGACATGCCTTGTCCCATCGCTTGATCGGGATC
>Ga0272449_1002842_pt1 | contig 15597 bp, 13 predicted proteins | sample YNPCB0241_FD_198679 | JGI IMG/M metagenome (GOLD analysis project Ga0272449, IMG submission 198679) | Hot spring sediment microbial communities from Yellowstone National Park, WY, United States - YNP-CB-024-1 | ecosystem: Environmental > Aquatic > Thermal springs > Hot (42-90C) > Sediment...
GGAGTGAGGAGCACAGCGTTTCACGTTGCGGCCCGCCCTCAAAAAAGGGCGGGCCTTTCATTCGCCGGGCTCGGATTAACCCCCGTATACCACGGGCCGCGGTTTTCGCCAACGTTTGGTTTAAGAGAGGGGGCGCCGGGCCGCGGGGCGGGCCTCAGTCCCCGGCGAAGACCTCGTAGTTCAGGTCCGGGAAGAGGTTGTTCTTGTGCTCCAGCCATCCCAGGAAGCCCTCGTCGATGCGCCCGCCGCAGATTTCGCCGTCGAGCCGCAGGAAGTTGGCCATGTGCTCCTTGAAGCGCCGCGCGGCGTAGGTCACCGCGGTCCCCGTGGTCATGATAAAGGGCCAGTCGCTGCTCTGGGCGAGCAGAAGCTCGCGGGCCGCCTGGTTGAGGGCCCGGCGCAACAGCCCGTCGGCCCCCCGGTGGCGGCGGGCCAGCTCCTGCATCCGGCCCCCGGCCCAGTGGAGGTGGCGCCAGATCCAGTCGTTGGCAGCGCACAGCCAGACCTCGTGGTAGCCCTTGTTGCCCCAGCTGGAGGTGCAGGGCGTGGTCTTCTGGTTGCAGGGGAACATGGCCAGGTAGTCGCCGGCCGTAATCATGGCCAGGTCGTCCTGGTCGTATGCCAGCTTGCGGCACAGGAAGTCCAGCCACCGCGGGCCCTCGAACCACCAGTGGCCGAAGAGTTCGGCGTCATAGGGGGCCACGATGACCGGCGGGCGGTCCATGATGCCGGCCAGGTAGCGCACCTGATGCTGACGGTTGAACATGAAGTTCCCGGCGTGGACCGCGGCCTTGTTGCAGGCCCACTCCGGAACGTAGGGTTCCTTGTGGTCCGTGGGGCCCGTGACCCGGTAATACTTGATACCCGTGGGGATGCGGATCCCGTCCGGGTGGATGTACGGGCCGATATAGTCCAAGTCGAGCTCGAAACCTATATCCCGGTAGAACTCGCGGTAATCGTAGTCGCCCGGATACCCTTCGCGGGCGCTCCAGACCTGCTTGGAGGATTCCACGTCCCGACCGAAGGCGGCCACGCCCGCCGGGGCGAAAATGGGCGCAAAGACGTTGTACCGCGGCCGGTGGGCCGCAAAGAGCACGCCGTGGGTGTCGGTGAAGAAATAGCGCAGATTAAATTCCTTCAGGATGTCGTCGAGACCCGGCGCGTACCCGCACTCCGGCAGCCAGAAGCCCGGCGGAGTGCGGCCGAAGTACCGGCGGTAGGTGTCCACGGCAATCGCAACCTGGGCGCGCACGGTCTGCGGCTGTAGCATCAGCAGGGGCAGGTACCCGTGGGTGGCCGCCGTCGTTATGATTTCCAGGTGGCCGGCCTCCTGGAGGCGGCGAAAGGGGGCGATGAGGTCCCTCTGGTATTCCCAGCAGTACCGCCGGTAGCATTCCGCGAACAGTTCCTGATACATCCGGGCCACGGGAGAAAAGGGTGTGCCGCGGGTGCGGTGCACCTCGCGCTCGGCCAGTTCCAGCAGCCGGCCCAGGTGGGCCACGTAGCGGTCCTGCAGGAGGTTATCGGACAGCATGGAGAGCAGCGTGGGCGAAAGGGTGACCGTGAGCCGGAAGGGAACGCCGTCGCTTACCAGTCCCTCGAAAACCTTGAGCAGGGGTAGGTAGCACTCGGTGATGGCCTCGAAAAGCCACCTTTCCTCCAGGAAGTGCTCGTGTTCGGGGTGCCGGACGAAGGGCAGGTGGGCGTGGAGCACCATCAAGAGGTAACCCTTCGGCAAGGACCTCACCTACCTTCTCGCCGGGCCGCCTTGAAGGGCGGGGAACCGATCCCCAGGGGCAGAAGGCCCATGCGTCCGGCCATTTCCTCCACCAACAGGGGCGAGCTGACGCCGGCCGCGGTGCGCAAGTAAGCCCGGTACAGTTCTGCGAGCCACATCCACTCCTCGTCGGTGCCTTCCGAGAGGGAAGCCCGCGGCGTGGTGGCGATATTGGAGACCAGGAGGGGTACGAAGCGACCGTCCGGGAGCTTGCGTCCGAGTTCGGCCCGAAAGGCGTGGTCCGGCCGGCCCACGTGGATGTGCCAGTTGTCCGCGCCCTCCTGCACCTGGATTTCCAGGCAGTCGGGAGCCGGCTCGCCAGGGGTCACGTCGTACAGCCGCAGGACCGGCCGGGAGGACTGCCAGGCCTCCGGACCGAAGGTGGCCCTGAATTCCTCTTCCCGGGTGGCCGAGATCTCCCAGTAGGCGTAAAGCCAGTGGGGGTCCCTGGCCAGCAGTACCAGGCGGTCCGCACCGTAGGCGGCCGGCAGTTGCGGCTCGGTGGGCCTGCCGGCGTCCTGTGGGGCCGGCGGCTGTTGCGGCGGCGGAGCGAGTTCCCGGGCTAGTTCTTCGCGGGGCGCAACCCGTGTCACCGTCCTGGAGGCGGGCTTGCGGAGCCATAAAAAAATGGCGGCCAGTGCCAAAAGCAGGAAAACCCCTGCCCCGAGTACCCAGGGTATCAGGACCGACATATATTCCGTCTCCCTCCCTGTATAATAAGTTCTGAGTTAGTATTCCCGACACCCCGGTGGATATTTACCGGGCGGGGGTAGGGGATTGGTGCCACCGGACCGGCAGGGATAAGGGCAAAAAGCGGCGAATTATAAATCGCAATCCTGGAGGTGTGCGGGGGGGGACCGGGTGCGTGCACGTGGTGCTCGTCAATCCCGAGATTCCGGGTAATACGGGCAACATCGCCCGCACGTGCGCCGCCACCGGCACGACCCTCCATCTGGTGCGGCCCCTCGGGTTTCAGGTCACGGACCGGCACCTGAAGCGGGCCGGGCTGGACTACTGGCAGCTTGTGGAGGTCCGGTACTGGGACGACTTCGCCACCCTGAGGGCGTCTTATGCGGCCGAGGCCTTTTTCTTCGCCACCGGGCATGCCGAAAAACTCTACACCCACGTGCGCTATCCGCGCGGCAGCTTTCTGGTCTTCGGTCGCGAGAGCACGGGATTGCCGGAAGAGCTGCTCGCTGCCAACCGCGAGTGGTGTGTCCGCATTCCCATGGTAAAGGGGGCCCGTTCCCTGAACCTGGCCAACGCCGTGGCCGTGATCCTTTACGAGGCCCTGCGCCAGCAGGGTTTCGCGGGTCTTTCCTGAGAGGGGATGATTTACATGGCGCTGACGCCGCGCCGCAAGGAGTTCCTGGCCAAACTGAAGGCCCTCTACGACTTCAAGGGGGCGGCGGTGCATTACGGGGCCGTGGCCGAGGCCCTGGGCATCAGCAAGTGGACCGCCTACGACATGGTGCAGGTTCTGGAGCGGGAGGGGTACGTGCGCCGCGAGTACGCGCTGGAAAAGGTTCCCGGCCGGTCGCGCCTGCTGGTGGCCCCTACCGGCAAGGCCCGGGAAGCGGCCGCGGGAAACGAAGAGTCCGAGGAATGGCAGCGCTGGCGGGCCAGGCTGCTGGGAGCCCTCGGCCAGGCGCGCGCGGGGCAGAGAAACGACAGCTGGCACGCCGAGGCTCGGGAGTCGGCCTCGCCCCTGATTGCCTGCGCCGGGATCGTCACACTCCTCCTCATGGAACTGGAGCATTTCAACCGCCGCGCCCACGAGTTGCTGCGCGAGGTCGTGAACCTGTCCCCGCGGCCGGAAATAAGCCTGAGCCTGGTGGCCGGCACCACCCTGGGCACCCTGGTGGAAAGGGCGGCGGACCTGGCGATTATCAGGAGAATCGCGGACTATATCCGCAGTTTGCAGGAGAAATTGGCCGAAATCAGCACGGCGGACCGCAGATTGCTGGTAGATTTCGTCAACGAGGCCCTCATCTGATCTTGCATAAGATTTGGGTCTTTTGGGTAGCCTGTGTTATAATCGGTGCAACATCACGTTCATCTCGAGAGGGGGTGGCAGTTCGAGCGTGCTAGTTGGCAACGGCAGAGGACGACCGATCATGCGGTGGCAACCGGCTGACAACGGTGGCAAAGGGGGGTAAAGGATGGGTCTCAAAGGGTCGGAAGCGGCCCGGGATTTCGTGGCCCGGCGGCTCATGGGTCGGCTGCTGGGCTACCTTCGCAAGCAGCCGGAACAGAATTTCCTGAAAATGCTCCGTGTAGTGCAGCTGTTTGCCGTTCTGGAGCGCCACAAGCGGCACGCTGCTGGTCTGGCCAGGATTTTTCGGGAGAACGAGGTGCTGCGGGCCTACATGACCCGACTGTTGCGGGAGGTGCACCCCAACGTCCAGCAGCGCCTGGGTTACAACTGGTTCATCAACGCCATGGTGCTGGGCATCCCCCGGCAGGAGCGGTTGAGCCGGGAACTGGGCATCAACGTGCCGAACTTCCTTTTGATCGATCCCACGAGCGCCTGCAATCTGGCGTGCGAGGGTTGCTGGGCGGGCAAGTATCCCCAGAGGCACTCCCTGGAATTTACCACCCTGGACCGTTTGTGCACCGAGGCCAAGGAGCTCGGCATCTACTGGATCGTGTTCTCCGGGGGCGAGCCGCTCCTTTACAGGCAGTTGTTCGACCTCATGGCCAGACACCACGACATGGCCTTCATGGCCTTCACCAACGGCACCCTCATCGACGAAAGGGTGGCGGACCGCATCATCGTGGTGGGCAACTTCTCGCCCGCCATCAGCCTGGAGGGCTTCGAGGAGCGCACGGACGCCCGGCGGGGACGGGGCGTTTTCGCCAAGGTGAGCCGGGCCATGGACCTGTTGCGGGAGCGGGGCGCCGTTTTCGGCGTGTCCATAACCCTCACCAGAGAAAACGTTGAGGAAGTTACTTCCGACGAGTTTATCGACTTTCTCATCGAGAAGGGCGTCACCTACGGCTGGCTGTTCCACTACATTCCCATCGGCCGCAATCCCAACCCGGACCTTATGGTCACCGTGGAGCAGCGGGCCTACCTGGCGGAGCGGATTCCCTACATCCGCGCCCACCGCCCCATCCAGCTGGCCGACTTCTGGAACGACGGCGAACTGACCTGCGGGTGCATTGCGGGCGGCAGGCGCTACCTCCACATCACCGCCAAGGGCGACATCGAGCCCTGCGCCTTCGTGCACTTCGCCACAGACAACATCGAGGGTAAGAGCCTGCTGGAAATCCTGCGCTCGCCGGTGCTGGCGGCCTTCAAGAAGCGCCAGCCCTTCGACGAGAACCTGTTGCGGCCCTGCCCGGTCATCGACGTGCCGGCCGCGCTGCGGGAGATCGTGGCCGAGAGCGGGGCCCGACCCACGCACCCCGGCGCCGAGACCGTGCTGGAGGGACCGATTGCCGAATTCCTGGACCGGCGGTCGGAGGATTGGGCCCGGGCTTCGGCCCCCATATGGGAGCGGCGCAAGCTGCGCAGAGCGGTGAGTCAGTGAGCGACGGCAAAGCCCCTCAACGAGGGGCTCATTTTTTTGGGCGGGAGGAATGTGTCAATGGGAGGCGAATATGTTTACAGGAGGATAAGACCGTGGACCTGACGATTCGGGAGTTGCACCGGGCCCTGGAGGCCGAGGGATACATCTGCGAGGACGAAGTGGTCCTCACCATGTTCCTGGCCCTGAAGCTCCAGAAGCCCCTTTTAGTGGAAGGCGCTCCGGGCGTGGGCAAGACCGAGATCGCCAAGGTATTGAGCCGGGTCTTCGACACCGAACTGATACGCCTCCAGTGCTACGAAGGCCTGGACGAAAACAAGGCCCTCTACGAGTGGAACTACCAGCGCCAGCTGCTCAAGATTCAGATCCTGAAGGAGAGCGGCTGCACCGACATCGAAAAGGACCTGTTCGGCGAGGAGTACCTGCTCGAGCGCCCGCTCCTGAAGGCCATCAGGGCCGAGCGCCAAGTGGTGCTCCTCATCGACGAGGTGGATAAAACCGACCAGGAATTCGAGGCCTTCCTGTTCGAGGTCCTCTCGGACTTTCAGGTGAGCATCCCGGAACTGGGCACCATCGTGGCCCGCCGCATACCCATCGTGGTGCTGACCAGCAACGCGGAGCGGGACCTGTCGGACGGCCTGCGGCGGCGCTGCGTGTTTCTGTTCCTCGACTACCCCAGCGTGGAAAAGGAAACGCGCATCCTGCAGGTGAAGGTCCCGGAGGCCGGGCCGCGCCTGGCCCGGGAGGTGGCGCAGGCCGTGCATGTGATAAGGACGGGCCTGGACCTGCGGAAAAAGCCGGCCATCGCCGAGACCATCGACTGGGCGCGGGCCCTGGTGGCCCTGCAGGCCGAGGGGTTGGGGCCCGAGGCCGTGGGCCGCACCCTCAACGTGGTGCTCAAGAACCGGGAGGACCTGGAAACCTTTCACCGCCAGATGGGGGTGGACGGACTGGTAGCCCGGCTCCAGGAGGAGGCGGCCCTCCCGAGGAGGAGTTGATGACGTCGTGCCGGCCGGGGAAGCCGAACTCTGGGAATCGTCCGCCTGGCACGAGAACCTGGCCAGGTTCGCCCATATCCTGCGGCACCTGGGCATGAGGGTGAGCACCGCCGAGACCATGGACGGGCTGCGGGCCCTGCAGTACGTCTCGCTGCTCGACCGGGAGCAGGTGCGGCTGGCCCTGCGGGCGGTGATGGTCAAGAACCGGGCGGAGCGGGCGATTTTCGACCGGGTTTTCGACCTCTATTTCGTGGCGCCGGAGGAAAAGGCCGGCCGGCGGGAGCAGTGGCGGGCCGAGCAGGAGCGGCGGGCCCGGGAGCTCGAGGAGGCCGAAGCCGACCTTTTGTCCAGCGTGGAGGCCAGCGGTCAGAGCTGGGCCGAGCGTTCCCGCGAGCGGCTGAGGCTGACCGAGGAGCAGAAAGAGGCCTGGGTCCGCCTGCCGGAGGAGGAAAAGCGGCGCCTGCGCGAGCTCCTGGCCCGGGCTCAGGCCAATCCGGTGAACAACCCCGCGGACCTCATCAACCGCATCATCGAGGGTACCCTGAACTTCTGGTACCACCACCTGACAAAGCAGGAGCAGCGGTGGGAGGGCGGGGCCGCACGGGAAGTCGAACTCACGGGAGACGCCGAGGTGGACGAGGTCCTCACGCGGGTGGCGGCCGAGCTGGAGCGGGAGGCCGACGAGTCCCTGCTCTACCGGGACATGAAGGAAATCGGGGAAGGGGAGCTGGCCCGCATGTCGGCGCTGATCCGCAGGCTGGCCCGGCAGCTGGTTTCCCGCATCTCGCGCCGTTACTACCGGAGCTACAAGCGCCGCATCGTGGACGTGCGCCGCACCATCAGGCAGAATATTAACTACGGCGGCGCCCTGTTCGAGCTGCGTTACCGCAGCCGCCGCATCACCAGGCCGCGGCTGGTGCTCATCTGTGACGTGTCGGCCTCCATGGCGCCCTACACCAGGTTCGTCCTGCAGTTCGTGTACGGCCTGGCTTCGGTGGTGCGGGACATCGAGAGCTTCGTGTTCTCGGAGGACCTGGAGAGGATCACGCCCTACTTCGTGCGTGGCAGGGGCTTTGCGGGCACCATGGCCAGGGTGGTGGCCGAAAGCAAACAGTGGGGCCGCGCCACGAATCTCTACCGCGCCCTCAGGACCTTTTGGGCCGAACACAGGCACCTCCTCACCAGGAGCACCTGGGTGCTGGTCGTGAGCGACACGAGAACCCTCGCCGCCGAGAAGGCGGCCGCCGAACTGGGGCGGATGCGCGGGCTGGTGCGGGAGATAGTCTGGTTGAACACGCTGCCGAAACGGGAATGGCGGGAGCACGGCACGCCCGTGCTGTTTCAAAAATACTGCCGCATGTTCGAGTGCTACACCCTGGCCCACCTGGAGAGAGTCCTGCGCACCCACATCGCGTGGGCCTGAACCTCACCGACGGCAAACGGAGGCATGAAAACGTGGCGGGATGCGAGAAACCCGATGCCCTGGCCATCCTGAACGCCATACACAATATCGTGGTCGCCGTAGACACGGAAGGCCGGATCGTGGTGTTCAACGACGGAGCGGCGCGGGCCTTCGGTTACCCGAGGGAAAAGGCCATCGGGGCGCACATCACCGAGGTCATTCCCTACACCGGCCTGCTCCGGGTGCTGGAAACGGGCAAGCCCCACATCGCCCGTAAGTTCTCCATGGGGGAGCGGCACTACGTGGTGAACCGCACGCCCATATGGCAGGAGGGCCGGATGGTGGGCGCCGTAGGGGTGGCCCAGGAGATCACCGAGCTGGAGCGCATCGCCGAGGAACTGGCCATCGTGAAGGAGCTGAAGGGGCTCCTGGAAACTATACTGGAGTCCGGCCACGAGGCCTACCTGGCGGTGAACGCACAAGGGTACGTCATCAGGCTCAACAAGGCCTTCGCCGATCTGCTGGGCGTGGGGCCCGAAGAGGTGGTGGGGAAACACATCAACGAGGTGCTGGGGGACTCCGAACTACCCCTCGTGAGCCGTACCGGGGAGCAGCGCGTGGGCGAAGTCGTCAATTTCCGCGGCCGCCAGGCGGTGGTGGCGCGTTATCCCATCAAAAGGGACGGACAGGTCATTGGCGCCGTGGTCAAGATCATGTTCCAGGACGTTAACGAACTCATCACCCTGGCCGAGAAGGTGAAGTGCCTGCGGCGCGAGCTGGCCTTCTACAAGAACGAACTGGCGCGTGTCATGCGGGCTTCCTATTCGGTGGACAACCTCATCGGCGAGACCCCCGTGATGCGGCGCCTCAAGGAGACCATCGTGCGCGTGGCCCAGGGACCCTCCACGGTCCTGATCCAGGGCGAGAGCGGAACGGGCAAGGAGCTGGTGGCCCACGCCATCCACATGGCGTCCTACCGCCGCAACGGGCCCTTCGTCAAGGTGAACTGCGCGGCGGTGCCGGAAAGCCTCCTGGAATCCGAGCTGTTCGGCTACCGCGAAGGGGCCTTCACCGGGGCCAGGCGCGGCGGTCAGATCGGCAAGTTCGAGCAGGCCAACGGCGGCACCATCTTCCTGGACGAGATCGGAGACATGCCCCTTGCCATGCAGGCCAAGTTGCTGAGGGTACTCCAGGAAAAGGAGATCGAGCGCCTGGGCGAGGGGCGGCCGCGGAAAGTGGATGTGCGGGTGGTGGCGGCCACCAACCGCGACATCGAGACCCTCATCCGCGAGGGCAAGTTCCGGGAGGACCTCTATTACCGTCTGAACGTGGTCTCCCTCACGGTCCCCCCGCTGCGGGAACGGATGGAGGACCTCAAACCCCTGGTGCGACACTTCATCGAGAAGTTCAACCAGCAGTTCGGGCTCCAGGTCACGGACCTCACGCCCGAGGTCTGGGCCCTCTTCTACCGCTACCACTGGCCCGGCAACGTGCGCGAACTGGAGAATATCATCGAGCGCGCCTTCAACCTGGTGGAGGGGCCCGTGATTTCCGTACTCCACCTGCCCATCTACCTGCAGAGGTACGGGCAGACCAGGCGCCGCGCCGAGTGGCGGACCCTGCCGGCCCTGCTGGAGCACGTGGAGCGGGAGGCCGTACGGGAGGCCCTGGTGGCCACGGGCGGCAACAAGCTGCAGGCCGCCAAGATGCTGGGTATTTCCAGAGCCTGGCTTTACAAGAAGATGAAACAGCACGGCATAGACGTGAAATAACCTGAAGAAGAAACCGGCACTACGGTGAGCGATTCGGAAGTGGCGAAGACGACCAGGATGACAAAACAGAAGAGGCTCATTCTGGACATACTGCGCGGCACCCGGGTCCACCCCACGGCCGACTGGATCTACCAGCAGGCGCGGCAGGTGATTCCGGACATCAGTCTGGGCACGGTCTACCGCAATCTCAGGTTGCTGTGCGAGGCAGGGGAGATCATGGAACTCTCCTTCGGCAGCACCTTCAGCCGTTTCGACGGCAATCCCCTCAACCACTACCACTTCGTGTGCCGGCAATGCGGGCGCATTTACGACCTGGACCTGCCCCTCCGGAAGGAACTGGAGGAGGAGGTGCGGCGGGCGGGGTACGAGGTGGAGCACCACCGCCTGGAGTTTTACGGCCGCTGCCCCGAGTGCGCCCGCGGGGCCGGGAACCCCTGAGAACCCCTCCGGGGCGGCCCGGACGTGTGCCGGGCCGCGCGTGCCGGTTCGTGAGCGGTGGCGAGGAGCCTTGTTCGTACATCTACACGTGCACACCGAATACAGCCTGCTGGACGGGGCGGCGCGCATAGCCCGTGCCGTGCGGGCCGCCGCAGAAATGGGCATGCCGGCCCTGGCCATGACGGACCACGGTGTGATGTTCGGTGCCGTGGCCTTCTTCAAGGCGTGCCGCGAGGCCGGCATCAGGCCCATCCTGGGGTGCGAGGTCTACGTGGCGCCCCGCACCAGGTTCGACCGCACCCCCAGGGTGGACGACCGCCTCTTCCACCTGGTCCTGCTGGCCGAAGACGAGGTCGGCTACCGCAACCTATGCGTCCTGGTATCGCGGGGCTTTACCGAGGGGTTTTACTACAAGCCCCGGGTGGACCGGGAACTGCTGGCCCGCCACGCCCGTGGGCTGATCGCCTTAAGCGGATGCCTGGCCGGCGAGGTGCCGGCGCACCTCCTGGCCGGCCGGCGGGAGGAGGCCCGGGCCGCGGCCGGGACCTACCGCGAGATCTTCGGGCCGGACGGGTTCTTCCTTGAGCTCCAGGACCACAACCTTCCGGAGCAAAAAGCGCTGAACCGCGAACTGGTGGAGCTGGCCCGGGACCTGAACCTGCCCCTGGTGGCCACCAACGACGTCCACTACCTGCGGCGCGAAGACGCCGGCACCCACGACGTGCTCCTGTGCATCCAGACCGGCAAGCGCCTGCACGATACGGACCGACTCCGCTTCCCCACGGACGAGTTCTACCTGAAGAGTCCCCGGGAGATGGCCCGGCTGTTCCAGGAGGTCCCGCAGGCGCTGGAGAACACCATAGCCATCGCGGAGCGGTGCCGGGTGGACCTGGCCTTCGGACGCCTTCACTTCCCGGCCTATCCCGTGCCTCCCGGCTGGACCGACCAGGCCTTCCTGGAGCACCTGTGCGAGGAGCTCCTGCCGCAGCGCTACCCGCGGCCCGGTTCCGAGGTGCGGCAACGCCTGGACCACGAGTTGCGTACCATTGGGGAGATGGGGTTCGCCTCGTACTTCCTCATCGTGTGGGACCTGGTGCGGTTCGCGCGGCAGAGGGGCATCGCCGTGGGCCCCGGGCGGGGCTCGGCCGCGGGCAGCATCGTGGCCTACGTCCTGGGCATCACGGACATAGACCCGCTGGCCCACGGGCTCCTCTTCGAAAGGTTCCTCAATCCGGCCCGGGTTTCCATGCCCGACATCGACATCGATTTCTGCTTCGACCGGCGGGACGAAGTGATCCGCTACGTCTTCGAGAGGTACGGCCAGGAGCGGGTGGCCCAGATCATCACCTTCGGCACCATGGCCGCCAGGGCGGCGGTGCGGGACGTGGGGCGGGTGCTCGACCTCCCTTACAGGGACGTGGACCACCTGGCCAAGCTGGTGCCCTTCGAGCCCGGCATCACGCTGGAGCGCGCCGTGGGGAGCACGCCCGAGCTGCGGGAATTGTGCCGGGCGCGGCCGGACCTGGCCCGGGTGGTGGAAATGGCCACGGCCCTGGAGGGGGTGCCCCGGCACGCCTCCACCCACGCCGCGGGGCTGGTGATTGCCCCTACGGCGCTGACGGATTACCTTCCCCTTTACAAGACCTCCGATGGTTACATCACCACCCAGTTCGACAAGGACGCCATAGAAGAGCTGGGCCTGCTGAAAATCGACCTGCTGGGCCTCCGCACCCTGACGGTAATCGAGGACACCAAGCGCCTGGTGGCCCGGAACCGGGGGGGCGAACCCCGCATCGCGCCCGACGACCCGGTCACCTTCCGGCTGCTGGGGGAGGGGGAAACCGGAGGCGTGTTCCAGCTGGAGAGCGCCGGCATGAGGAGCCTCTTGCGCGAAATGCGGCCGGACCGCTTTGAGGATCTGGTGGCCCTGGTGGCCCTTTACCGGCCGGGACCCCTGCAGAGCGGCATGGTCGAGGACTTCGTGCAGCGCAAAATCGGCCTGCGGCCCGTCACCTACCTGCACCCCAGGCTGGAGCCCATCCTGCGGGACACCTACGGCGTGATCCTGTATCAGGAGCAGGTCATGTCCATCGCCAGCGAAATCGCCGGCTTCAGCCTGGTCGAGGCGGACCTCCTCCGCCGCGCCATGGGGAAAAAGAAACCGGAAATACTGGCGGCCATGCGCGAGAGGTTCGTCGAGGGGGCCCGAGCCAACGGCATCGACCCCGCCACGGCCGCGCAGATTTTCGAACTTATGGAGCACTTCGCGGGCTACGGTTTCAACAAGAGCCATTCGGCGGCCTACGCCCTGGTGGCCTATCGGACGGCCTACCTCAAAACGCACTACCCCCTCGAGTACATGGCCGCGCTCCTGACTTCGGTCCGGGAACACGCCGACAAGGTGGCGGCCTACGTACGGGAGTGCCGGCGCATGGGCATCAAGGTGCTCCCTCCGGACGTCAACGAGAGCGAGCACAGCTTCGCGGTCGCGGGGGGCGCTTTACGCTTCGGGCTGGGGGCGGTGAAGAACGTGGGGGACGCCGCGGTAAGGGCCATTCTGGAGGCCCGCAAAGCAGGCGGGCCTTTCCGGAGTTACTGGGACTTCTGCCGGAGGCTGGATCCGCGGGTGCTGAACCGCCGGGTGCTGGAGAGCCTCATCAAGGCCGGGGCCTTCGACTCCCTGGGTTGCGAGCGGGCCGCCCTGCTGGCCGCGGTGGAACGGGGTCTGGAAGCGGCCGGCCGGGGGGCCAGGGAAAGGACCAGCGGCCAGCTCACCTTGTGGGCTGCGGCGCCGGATCCCGAGGGCGAAAAACTGTCCGCGGTACGGCCGCTTTCGGTGAGGGAAAAGCTGGACCTGGAACGGGAGGTCCTGGGGCTCTACATCAGCGGGCACCCGCTGGAGGAACACGCGGACCTCCTGCGGCGGCTCGGCGTTGCCGACCTGGAAACTCTGGACGGGCTCCGGGGCGAGCGAAAAGTGTGCCTCGGCGGCCTGGTGACCGGGGTGCGCCGGCTGGGCACCAGAAAGGGAGAAACCATGGCCGCGGTGGGCCTCGAGGACCAGGACCGGTCCGTGGAGCTCCTGTTTTTCCCCGCCGTTTACCAGAAGTACAGATCCCTCCTGCGCCCCGGCCGGGTTCTGCTGGTGCGGGCCCGCCTTGCCGGAGAGGGAGACGAAAGGAAGATAATCGCCGAGCAGGCCTGGGCCGCGGAGCGGCTGGCCCTGAACGAGGTGGCCGCGGCCCTGCTCCTGAAGGCGCCGCCCGAACGGGAGGGGGCCGTCCGCAGCCTGGCCGCGAGGCACCCCGGCCCCGTGCCGGTGTACCTGTACGACGGCGGCCGGGCCAGGGCCCGGCAACTGCCCGGCGTTACGGTGGACCTGGAGGGTCCGGTAATGGCCTTGCTCGAGGAATTGCTGGGCCGGGATGCCGTACGCGTCATGTGGCCGAAACCACCGTGTTGCTGAAGCGGCCCGGCCTGTGGTATTATTCCCTTGGACCAGCCATCGCGAGGGGGTTTTGCCGGTGGGTCAGGGCTGGGAGCAGAGCGACTACGTGGTCATAAAGGCGCTGGAAAACGGGGTGACCATCATAGGTTTGACCCGCGGTAAGGATACCAAGTTCCACCACTCGGAGAAGCTCGACAGGGGAGAGGTCATGATCGCGCAGTTCACCGAGCACACCTCGGCCATCAAGGTGCGCGGGCGGGCCGAGATCCTCACCAGGCACGGCCGCCTGCGCACGGACGAACCTTAGGACTCCAGGGCCTTCCCGGCTCTGGAGTTGTTTTGTACCGGTTAAGCACACGCATCCTGAGGCATAATGTCGGGGAGGGGCTTGCCCGGTGTGGACGGTGGTTTATATCGCTCCAAACCGCGACGAGGCCGAAAGGATCCGTCAGACCCTGGCCCGGGAAGGTCTGCTCGTCAAGATACGCACCGTGAGGTCCCCCAAAGGCACGGATAACGGTCTGGTCGAGGTGCTGGTTCCCGAAGCCGAAATAGACGAGGCCCTGGAGGTAATCGAGGAGCTTTAGGAGGGACGTGATTGCTGCGCATCGGCGTACTCACCAGCGGCGGTGACGCCCCCGGTATGAACGCCGCCATCCGGGCCGTGGTGCGCAAGGCCATCTACCACGGTCTGGAGGTCATGGGCATCAGGCGCGGCTTTGCCGGCTTCATCGAGGCCGAGGTGGAGCCCATGCACCTGGGCTCGGTGGCCGACATCATCCACCGTGGCGGCACCGTATTGAGGACGGCGCGCTCCGAGGAGTTCCGAACCAGGGAGGGGCGGGCCAAAGCCTTCGAAACCGTGGAACGCTTCGGGATTCAGGGCCTGGTGATCATCGGGGGCGAGGGTTCGCTACTTGGTGCTAAAGTATTTCACGAAGAGTACGGACTTCCCGTGGTGGTCGTGCCGGGCAGCATAGATAACGACATCCCCGGCACGGACTACTCCATCGGTTTTGACACGGCCGTCAACAACGTGGTGGAGGCCATCAACCGCATCCGCGACACGGCCACCTCCCACGAGCGCACCTTCATCGTGGAGGTCATGGGCCGGAACTCGGGCTTCATCGCCCTGGCCGCCGGCCTGGCCGGTGGCGCGGAATCCATCCTCATCCCGGAGCTGCCCTTCGACGTGGAAGAGGTGTGCCGCCGCCTGCTGCGGGGCCACCGGCGCGGCAAGCTCCACAGCATCATCGTGGTGGCCGAGGGCGTGGGCAGCGGCCTGGAGATCGGCCGGCAGATCAAGGAGCGGACCGGCTTCGACACCAGGGTCACCATTCTGGGCCACATCCAGCGCGGCGGAACGCCCACGGCCTTCGACCGGTTGCTGGCCAGCCGCCTCAGTGCCCGCGCCGTGGAACTCCTGATGGCGGGAGCCAGGAGCAAGATGGTGGGTATCGTGGCGGACCGAATCGTGGACTGGGAAATACGGGACGTGGTCACCCGCAAAAAAGAGATCGACCTGGAACTGTACCGGCTGGCCGGAATTCTGGCCATCTGAGGGGAGGGGAGGGGGATGCGCCGGACCAAGATCGTGTGCACCCTGGGCCCGGCCAGTTCCGACGCCGCCATCCTTGCGGCCATGCTCAGGGCCGGGATGAACGTGGCGCGTTTCAACTTTTCCCACGGCACCAGGGAAGAGCACTGGGCCCGCATGGAGGCCCTCAGGGAGGCCTCGGCCGTCACCGGCATCCCGGTGGCCGTCCTCCTGGACACCGAGGGTCCGGAGCTGCGGTTGGGAAGGCTGTTCGAGGAACCGCTGCGGCTCGAGCCCGGCCGGGAGGTGGTGCTGGTTCCCGAGGGTGAGCCGCTGGACCGCTACGTGCTGCCCGTGAACTACCCCCGCCTGGCGGAGGAGGTGCGGCCCGGTGACCTCATCCTGCTGGCGGACGGTCTCGTGGCTTTGAGGGTGATGGAGGCCGCCGAGGGGCGGGTGCGCTGCCTGGTCTGCGACGGGGGCGAGATCACCAGCCGCAAGGGCGTAAACGTGCCCGGCGCCGAGCTTTCGCTGCCCGCCCTCACGGAAAAGGACCGGGAGGACCTCGTATTCGGGGTCCGCCACGGGATCGACTTCGTGGCCGTCTCCTTCGTGCGCCGGGCCTCCGACGTGCTGGCCGTGCGCCAGGTGCTGGAGGAACTGGAGGCCGACGTGGACATCATCGCCAAGAT
>Ga0272449_1002843_pt1 | contig 15594 bp, 14 predicted proteins | sample YNPCB0241_FD_198679 | JGI IMG/M metagenome (GOLD analysis project Ga0272449, IMG submission 198679) | Hot spring sediment microbial communities from Yellowstone National Park, WY, United States - YNP-CB-024-1 | ecosystem: Environmental > Aquatic > Thermal springs > Hot (42-90C) > Sediment...
GGCGACGTGTTTTACCTTCACTCGCGTCTGCTCGAACGCGCTGTCAAGCTGAACGACGAGCTTGGCGGCGGAAGCCTCACAGCGCTCCCGATCATCGAGACGCAGGCAGGTGACGTTTCGGCATACATTCCGACGAACGTCATTTCGATCACCGACGGGCAGATTTACCTCGTGTCCGATCTCTTTTACGCGGGTGTCAGGCCGGCCATCGACGTCGGTATCTCGGTTTCGCGCGTCGGTGGTAACGCGCAGATCAAGGCAATGAAGCAGGTCGCGGGTATGTTGCGTCTCGACCTGGCGCAGTACCGCGAGCTCGAGGCATTCGCGCAGTTCGGTTCCGAGCTCGACAAAGCGACGCTCGCCAAGCTCGAGCGCGGACGCCGCATGGTCGAGCTTCTCAAGCAGCCGCGATACGTCCCGATGCCGGTCGAAAAGCAGGTCGTTTCGATCTACGCGGGAACGCACGGCTACCTCGACGATATCCCGGTCGAGAAGGTTTCGGAATTCGAAAAAGAGTTCCTCAGCTTCGTCGAAACCTCGAAGCCTGAGATCCTCGAAGACATCCGGACGTCGAAGGTTCTTTCCGAAGATACCGAAAAGAAGCTCGTCGACGCAATCACCGAATTCAAGGCGAGGTTTGCTGCGTAAATGAAAACGCGCCAGATCAAAAACAGAATCAAAGGCGTCAAAAAAACACAGCAGATTACGCGAACCATGGAAATGGTTGCAGCGGCGCGGATCAAGAAGGCGCAGGCGCGCATCGAAGCAGCGCGGCCATACGCTCTCAAGATGGTCGAGCTCATGGAAAGCGTGACCGCGTCCGCGGGGGCTGTCGAGCATCCGCTTCTCGACGTCCGCGAGCCACAGACGGTCATGGCAGTTCTCTTCACTGCCAACCGCGGGCTCTGCGGATCTTTCAACAGCAACGTCATCCGCCGTGCGGAAGCCCTCATCGAGCGCGAGACGTCGCTCGGACGGAAGGTCAAGCTTGTTGTTCTCGGCAAGAAAGGCGTGACCTACTTCCGCTTCAAAGGAGTATCCGAGCTCGAGGTATTCGACATCACCGATCGCGCGGAGTTTGCGGAAGCGAAAGCGGTGGCCGATCACGTTGTCGATGCCTTTACGAATGGCGAAGTCGACGCGGTTTACCTGATCTTCAACCATTTCAAGTCGCTGCTGCGTCAGATTCCGACAGAGTTCAAACTTCTCCCATTCGAGGGAAGCCGCTCGGAGGAGGAGGGACCGCAAACTCCCGTCGATTATCTCTGGGAGCCGTCAGCAGAGGATGTCCTGTATTCTCTGTTGCCGACATACATGGACACGCTCGTGTATCGCGCTCTTCTCGAATCGGCGGCGTCCGAGCATGCTGCCCGGCGTGCGGCCATGAAAAACGCAACCGACAACGCGAGCGAGATGATCAGAACGCTCACGCTGCGGCTCAACAAAGCTCGCCAGGCGCAAATCACGCAGGAACTGACCGAGATCGTGACGAGCGCCGAGGCAATCAAGTATTCGGAAGGAAAATAGCGAGGTGACACTACCGTGGGAATCGGAAGAGTAGTCCAGGTCATCGGACCGGTCGTTGACATCGAGTTCAAACCGGGCGAGCTGCCAGCGATCCTCAATGCGATCGAAGTCAAGGGATCGACCCCGGAAGGCGACATCTACGTTGTCTGCGAGGTAGCACAGCAGCTCGAGGGCAACGTCGTTCGAACGGTGGCCATGGACTCGACAGATGGCATTGTCAGAGGCATGGAAGCGCACGACACGGGTGGTCCCATTTCGGTTCCCGTCGGTCCTGAAACACTTGGAAGGATTTTCAATGTTATTGGAGAACCCATCGACGAACTCGGGGAAGTCAAGACGAAAGAACGGTGGCCCATTCACCGCGAGCCGCCCGAGTTCGAAGAGCTCGAGACGACAACGCAGATCCTCGAGACGGGCATCAAAGTTATTGACCTGATCGAGCCGTACCCGAAAGGTGGAAAGGTCGGCCTGTTCGGCGGTGCTGGCGTCGGCAAGACCGTCATCATCATGGAACTCATCCATAACATCGCGATGCATCACGGCGGCGTTTCTGTTTTCGGCGGCGTCGGCGAGCGCACGCGCGAAGGGAACGACCTCTGGCTCGAGATGAAAGAATCAGGCGTAATCGACAAGACGTGCATGGTCTACGGTCAGATGAACGAGCCGCCCGGGGCGCGCCTCCGCGTTGGCCTGACGGCTCTCACGATGGCGGAGTATTTCCGCGAGCAGGGACAGGACGTCCTCCTGTTCATCGACAACATTTTCCGATTCACCCAGGCAGGTTCGGAAGTATCCGCGCTCCTCGGTCGCATGCCATCGGCGGTCGGATACCAGCCGACGCTCGCGACCGAGATGGGCGAGCTTCAGGAGCGAATCACGTCGACAAAGAAAGGCTCGATCACATCCGTGCAGGCAATTTACGTTCCCGCGGACGACCTGACCGACCCGGCGCCCGCAACCACATTCTCGCACCTCGACGCGACGACGGTTCTCTCGCGTCAGATTGCCGAGCTCGGTATCTATCCGGCTGTCGATCCACTCGATTCGACGTCGCGCATCCTCGATCCTGAAATCGTCGGAACCGAGCACTACGAGGTCGCGCGCCAGGTACAGAAGATCCTTCAGCGTTACAAGGAGCTCCAGGACATCATTGCGATTCTCGGTATGGAAGAGCTCAGCGAGGAAGACAAGATCATTGTCGGTAGAGCGCGGAGAATTCAGCGCTTCCTGTCGCAGCCATTCTTCGTCGCCGAGCAATTCACGGGTCGCCCGGGCAAGTACGTGCCGCTCAAGGAGACGATTCGTGGATTCAAGGAGATCTGTGAGGGTAAGTGGGATCACCTGCCAGAAGTAGCGTTCTACATGGTCGGAACGATCGACGAAGCGGTCGAAAAGGCTGAGCAGATGGAAGCTGAGGTTACGGCGTAGGTGGGCGCGGGCGCGGGCGCTTTGCGCCCGCGCCCGCGCACCTCATCGAGGAAGGGATTCGGTTGGCTGAGAGAAAACTTCTCGTCGAAATCGTGTCGCCGGAGGAAGTCCTCTGGGCGGGCGAAGCCGACATGGTCGTCGGTGTCACCCCGCTCGGCGAAATTGGCATTCTCCCACTTCATACACCCCTCGTGACGACGCTTGCTCTCGGAGAAGTTCGCATCAGGCATGGTGATCATTTCGATTACTTCGCGATCGACGGTGGATTTCTCGAGGTAAAAGAGGACAAGGTTGTCCTTCTCGCCTCAGGCGCTGTTCCAGCCTCCCGAATCGAAGTCGAGGCCGAGCTCAGAGCAAAAGAGGAAGCCGAAAAGGCAATTGCCGAAGCGCGCGAGAAAGGCGAGGACATCGAGTCTCTCAAGCGTGCGCTCGAGCGAGCGGTGCTACGGCTCAAAGTCGCGCAGCGCGTGCGGCAGGCGTAGGCAAGGCCGCCTGTTTTTCAGGCGCTCAGGGGAATCACACACGGTACAATATGAGCGGCCGGGTATGGTGAGGAGCTCGCGCCGCTTTTCTTTTTGAAGAGGTAGCGCAAGCGCGTGGCAGTAAGACCTTACGACGTGGAGCCGGGATCGTGCCGGGATCGAGCCAGATGGCACCATCACATACCGACCGTGTGTTCGTGATTCAGGGAGCGCGGCCTCTTGCGGGCTGCGTGCGCGTGAGCGCCGCGAAGAACTCGGTTCTCAAACTGATGGCGGCGGCGCTGCTCGCCGAGTCGCCCTCGGTGATCCACGCGGTTCCTGACATCGAAGACGTGCGCATCATGATCGAGCTTCTCGAGGTGCTCGGAGCCCGCGTGAGGCGCGAAGGTTCATCGCTCGTTATCGAGCCGACGGTGAGCACCTGCGTCGCGCCCTACGAACTCGTGAGCAAGATGCGCGCTTCGATCGTCGTGCTCGGTCCTCTGACGGCGCGCTTTGGCGAGGCGCACGTGTCCCTCCCCGGCGGGTGCAACATTGGCCGGCGAAAAACCGACCTGCACCTCGCGGGGCTGGCGGCGCTCGGAGCGGAGGTTTCGACGAACAGAGGGTTCATCACGGCCCGCGCTCGCAAGCTCAAAGGCGGGGAAATCAGCCTTCACTTTCCGAGCGTGGGCGCGACAGAGAACCTCATGATGGCCGCGGTGCTCGCTGAAGGCACGACGGTCATCGACAACGCGGCTCGAGAACCTGAAATCGTCGACCTCGCGGATTTCCTGCGAAAGATGGGAGCGGACATCGCCGGTGACGGAACTTCGACCATTATGGTCCGCGGTGTCTCGAAGCTCGAAGGATGCGAGCACGCGCCGATACCAGACAGAATCGAGGCGGGGACATACATCCTCGCGGGCGTCGCGACGCGTTCGTCGATCGCTGTCGAAGGGGCTCGACCTGACCACCTCGAGTTCTTTCTCGAAAAACTCAGACAGGCGGGTGGTCAGTTCGAGATCGGTGACGGGGCGATTGTCGTCGCGCAGGAACAGCGCCTGAAGGGGATCGACGTTCCAACGATGCCGTATCCGGGCTTTCCAACGGATCTTCAGCCACAGATGATGGCAGCGCTGGCGACTGCCGACGGGCTCAGCATTATCACCGAGAACGTGTTCGAGAACAGATTCCTTCACGCGGACGAGCTCGTGCGCATGGGGGCCGACATCGACATCAAGGGATCACACGCGGTCGTCAGGGGCGTCGAGACGCTCTACGGCGTGCCGGTGCGAGCAGCTGACCTGAGAGGTGGGGCCGCGCTCGTTATCGCGGCGCTCGGGGCACGGGGAGTAACCGAAATACGTGGCGTGAACCACATTATGCGCGGCTACGAGAACCTCGTCGAAAAGCTGCGGGGGCTCGGCGCGGACGTGCGCATGGAGGTGACAGAGAGTGGAAGCGATCTCGAGACCGGAGATTGAAGCAGTCATTCCCCATCGACCGCCATTCCTGTTTCTCGATGAGGTCGTCGAGCACGAGCCCGGTCGTCGGGCGCGCGGGCGCTACACACCGCAAGCCGACGAATTCTTTTTCAAAGGGCATTTCCCCGGTAATCCCGTTATGCCAGGGGTGCTGATGGTCGAAGCGGCAGCGCAGCTTGGCGCGTTCGTCATTCTGTCGATTCCCGAAAACCGTGGTAAAATCGCATACTTTGGAGGCATCGAAAACGTTCGCTTCAAGCGAGTCGTCAGGCCTGGCGAGACGCTCGAGCTCGAGGTCGAGCTGGCGAAGCTCAGGCTCGGGGCGGGCAAGGGGCAGGCGCGCGCCCGCGTTGGTGACGAGCTGTGTTTCGAAGGAGGAATGACATTTGTCGTTCGCTGATCGCCCGTCGAGAGAGCGAACCGCGCGACACGAGCGGCTTCGCATAATCGATCATCAATTTCAGGAGCATCGAAAGCGAAGCGTGCTGAAAGCGTATCTCATCCGTTTTGCGGTGATTGTCGCGCTCCTCGCGTTCATCGGATTTGCCTACGCTGCATGGGTCGTGTCGAACGTCCAGCGAATCCTCACGTCGCACAAAGGCGTGAAGGAAGCAAAAAAGGTTCTCGTCGCCAATGCGGGAGATGAGCCCATTAACATTCTTCTCCTCGGGGCTGACATACGGAAAAACGACCCGGGGCGAAGCGACACGATCATGATTTTGCGCATCGACCCGGCAAAGAAGCGGGCAGTTCTTCTCTCGATTCCACGAGACTCCCGCGTCGAGATCCCCGGCCACGGGAGGACGAAAATCAACGCGGCGTTCTCGTACGGAGGCGCGAAGCTGACCATCGAAACCGTGTCGCAATTGACCGGCCTCGAATTCAACCACTACGCCGTTGTCGACATGATGGGATTCATTCACATCGTCGATGCGCTCGGCGGTATCGACATCGACGTGGAGAAACGGATTCGTAACGCGACGTTTCATTACAACTTCGAACCCGGGCTCCAGCACATGGACGGCAAGCATGCGCTATCGTACGTCCGGTTTCGCCACGACGCGGAAGGCGATTTCGGACGCATCAGGCGCCAGCAACAGTTTCTCAAAGCGATCGCGGACAGGTTCCTGCGAATCGAGGCAATTCCTCAGTACCCGCGCATCGCGAATATCGCGGCGCGGTATCTCGAAACAGACATGAGCATCACCGAGATGATTTCCCTTGCCCGCCTCCTTGCGTCCCTTCCGAAGGAAAACCTCGAAACCGGCATGCTGCCAGGTACACCGAAGTCGATCGGGGGCGTAAGTTACGTGCTTCTCGACGAGGCGAAAATGAAGGTCATTCTCGAAACAGTCCGGAAGGAAACGCGCCTCCCTCGGGCAAACGAAATGATCGATCCGAGCACCATCCGCCTGAGGGTTTTCAATGGAACCGGAACGAACGGGCTTGCGCGCGCGGGCGCGAATTACGCGCGCGATCTCGGATTCCGCGTCATCGGCGCTGGCGATGCCGACGCGTGCACGTATGCGACGACCGTCATCGTCTACGCGTCCGGCAAGCAGGATGCCGCGCGGGCAGCTCAGAAGGCCCTCGGTTTTGGTGAAGTGAAGCCACCGACCGACGCGCAGCTCAAACTGCTGCGCGGCGCCGATGTCGGCCTCATTCTCGGCTTCGATGCCGAAAACGTGGAAAGTATCCGCTCGAGGTTGCCATGACATCGACACATGCGCCGAACGTGAACGACCACGGAGCGAACCCGTCGGGGCGTGGGCTTACCCGCGCGGTCGTCACGGGCGGCGCCGGGTTCATCGGCTCCCACCTCGCGCGCCTTCTCTGCGAGCAGGGCATCGAGACGCTCGTTGTCGACAACCTCTCGACAGGTTCGCGAGAGGCTGTGGTCGCGGCGGCACGCCTCGTGGAGATCGACATCCGCGATGCCGAAAGCCTCACGCGGGTGTTTGCGTCTTTCGAACCTGACGCCGTGTTCCATCTCGCCGCCCACATCGACGTGACCGCGTCGATTGCCAACCCCGTGTTCGATGCGGACGTCAACGTGTGCGGAACGGTCACGGTCGTGAAAGCGGCTGTCGAAGCTGGCGCCCGGGCGGTCGTTTTCGCCTCGTCCGCTGCGGTGTACGGCAACCCGCAATCGATCCCTGTTCCCGAAGAAGCACCGCTCCTTCCGCTCGCGCCGTACGGCGCCTCGAAGAAGGCCGCCGAAGAGTACGTTCGGCTTCTGTGCGACGCTGCCGGCGTGCGGTGGTCGGTTCTCCGGCTGTCGAACGTCTACGGGCCGGGGCAGCAGCGGCGTCCGGGGGGCGGGGTCGTTCCCATACTTTTCCACACGTGTCTCGCGGGCGAAACGGCTGTTCTGTACGGCTACGGAGACATGAAGCGCGATTTCGTGTACGTTGGCGACGTGGTAGACGCGTTTGTGCGCGCCGCTCGCACGGGATCCGGAACGTACAACATCGCGACCGGATCAACGGTTTCACTCAACGAACTCTTCGAGCAGATTCATGGCCTTGTCGGACGCGGCGATGCCCGTCGGGCGCCAGCGCGGGACGGGGAAATTCTTGCCATCGCGCTCGATCCCGGCCGCGCGAAGCGCGAGCTTGGCTGGAGAGCGCGCACGAGCCTCGAGGAAGGGCTGCGCGAGGCGCTTCTCTGGTATCAGGCCCGCATCCAGGAATGAATGTAATATGCAGTATGCGAAAGGGGATCCAGCAATGACTGATCAGTATGACATTGCCCATCCGGAGCAGGCGCGGCGGGGAAGCGACAGAATCGCCTGGGCAGGAAGGCGGATGCAGGTACTCCAGCAGATTCGCGATCGCTTCGCGCGCGAGAAGCCGCTGCGCGGCATTCGCATCGCTGCCTGCCTCCACGTGACAACCGAGACAGCGAACCTCATGCTCGCGCTTGCCGACGGGGGAGCTGAGGTGCGTTTGTGTGCGTCGAACCCGTTGAGCACGCAGGACGATGTTGCCGCGAGCCTCGCGCTCGAGCACGGGATTCCAGTCTTCGCGCGACACGGCGAGGATCGCGATACGTACTATGCGCACATTCATGCCGCGCTGAACCATGCCCCGCACATAACCATGGACGATGGCGCCGACCTCGTTTCGACGCTGCACAGGGAGCGCCGTGAGCTTCTCGATGGTGTCGTTGGTGGAACCGAGGAAACGACAACTGGCGTCATTCGTCTTCGGGCAATGGCAGCCGATGGCGCTCTCGCGTATCCGATCATCGCCGTCAATGACGCAATGACCAAGCACTTTTTTGACAACCGCTACGGGACCGGGCAGAGCACGATCGATGGCATCGTGAGGGCGACGAACGCGCTGATCGCGGGATCTGTCTTTGTCGTCTGTGGCTACGGGTGGTGCGGAAAGGGCGTCGCCTTGCGAGCGCGCGGGATGGGAGCGCGGGTGATCGTGTGCGAGGTCGACGAGATAAAAGCCCTCGAAGCTCTCATGGATGGATTCGAGGTCATGCCACTTGCGCAGGCCGCGGAGAAAGGCGACATCTTCGTCACGGTGACAGGCGACACTTCCGTCATTCGCGTCGAACACGTCGAGCGCATGAAGGATGGCGCTATCCTCGCGAACGCTGGCCACTTCGATGTCGAAATCGATGTAAGGGGCATTCGCGCGCGCGCGATATCACGGCGGGAAGCGCGCCCGGGCGTCGAGGAGCTTGTGCTTCCTTCGGGGAAGCGCGTGTACCTGCTTGCGGAAGGGCGTCTCGTGAACCTTGCCGCGGCCGAAGGCCATCCAGCCGATGTCATGGATATGTCATTTGCCAACCAGGCGCTTGCGGTCGAGTACCTTGTCAGAGAAGGTTCGTCGCTCGAAAAGACAGTCTACGGGGTTCCTGAAGACATCGATCGGCAGGTGGCGCGTTTGAAGCTCGCGGCGATGGGTGTCGCAATCGATGTCCTTACGGAGGAACAGCGCAGGTACCTGAGTTCCTGGGAGGAAGGAACGTAAATCCCCGCGCCAGGCGGGCACACGCGGTCGAGGAGGAGAAAGAACCATGGTCGAGCGAAAGGAAAAAATGCGGTCTCTTGCAGAAGAGCTCGTTATCGTGGCGCACGAGATGGAGAAGAAAGGGCTCGTCATCGGAAGCGTCGGAAATCTGAGCAGCCGGTTCGACGACGAGTTCATGCTCATCTCGTCGCGCTCGTCATTTCTGGGCACCATCACGACTCTCGAGTTCGTTCTCGTTGACTTCGAGGGAAACAAAGTCGAGCCTTCGAGTCTCGAGCCTTCGAGCGAGTGGCGGATGCACGCGGAGATTTACCGACGGCGCTCTGACGTGAACGCTGTTATTCATACCCACAGCCCCTATGCCTCGGCGTACGCGTTTCTGAAACGGAAGCTGCGGGCTGTCAATCCGGAGAGCCAGTACGTGCTCGGCGAGATTCCCATCGTGCCGTACTTTCCGTCAGGAACGCAGGAGTTCGCGACCGCGGTCGGAGCTGCGATTGCGGATGGACCACTGGTGGCCATGCTCGAACGCCACGGAACGGTCGCGGTGGGGAAGCGTGCGCGGGACACTCTGAATCTTGCCGAGATGCTCGAAGAGACGGCGCGCATCAATTACCTCGTCGACACTCTCGAAAGGTAGGAGGCAGTATGGAGCCGTTGCGCCACCTCGCGTTTGTGCCCTGGCGACTGACGATTCTCGATCAGACACTCCTGCCTGACGAGGAACGATACCGGGATCTTTTTGACCATCACGAGGTTGCGGAAGCGATCGCCGAGCTCAGGGTTCGAGGAGCGCCGGCAATCGGCATTGCTGCTGCGTACGGGTTTGTTCTCGGCGTGCGCGCCCTTCTCGATGATGGAGCTTCACTCGATACGGCTGTCCGTTTGGTATCGGATGAGCTCGTGCGCGCCCGTCCGACGGCCGTCAATCTTCGCTGGGCTGTCGAGCGCATGCGAAAAGCGTGCACGCGCGATGGCCACGTTCTCGATCAATCAGGCATCGACGAATTCAGTTCCCGTCTGCTCTCCGAAGCGATAGCCATTCATGACGAGGATCTCGCTGCCTCGCGAGCGATGGCGGAACATGCGTTTCCGCTGCTCGAAAACGTTTTCACCATTCTCACCCACTGCAACACGGGCGGACTTGCGACGGGCGGGCTCGGCACAGCGCTCGGGGCGATACGGTTCAGAAAGGAGCAGGGCAGTGCCGTGCGGGTTTTTGCGACCGAAACGCGTCCGCTCCTGCAAGGAGCGCGTCTCACAGCGTACGAACTCGAGCGATACGGGATCGATTACCAGATCATCGTCGATTCTGCCGCGGCGTCCATCATGCGAGACGAAGGTGTCGAAGCTGTCGTCGTCGGCGCCGACCGAGTCGCCGCGAACGGTGACACGGCAAACAAAATCGGCACGTACGCGCTTGCACTTGCCGCTCGCCAGCTCGGCATACCATTTTACGTGGTGTGTCCGACCTCGACCATCGACTTTCGAACTGCCGGCGGCGACGAGATACCCATCGAGTATCGAAGAGGCGAGGAGATTGCCCTCTTCGGAGGTGTCAGGATCGCGCCGGATGAAAGCCGCTGCCTGAATCCCGCATTCGATGTCACGCCGGCGAACCTCATCACAGCAATCATTACCGAGCGGGGGGTTGCGCGACCGCCTTTCGAAGAATCGCTCGCGCGGTGGCGGGGGTAGGGCTCCTGATGTCACTTTCGAGCATCGGCACCGCTATCGTCGAAGCGTTCGCTCTTATCGGCCTTGGGTTTCTCCTTCGTGTCAGCCGCGTTGCCGGGCAAGCCGAAGCGTCCGCTCTCTCGAAAGTCGTGACGTACACCGCCCTTCCCGCCCTTGTCTTCCTCTCGCTTCACCGCGCGTCTCTTCGGGCAGAAATGGTTGCGATACCCGTCGTCGGGCTCGCGATTGGAAGCATTGTTTTCGTCATCGCGAGCCTCGTCTCGAGCCGCATGCGGAGCCTGTCGCGCGGTCAGCGGGCACCCTTCATTGTCGCCAGTTTCGGTGGGAATACGGGCTTTCTCGGGTATCCAATCGCGAGCGCCCTGTTCGGCGGCGCTGGCCTTACGTACGCCATCATGTACGACATCTTCGCGACCGTTGCCCTCGTTATGACGATCGGTATTATCGTGAATGTGCGGGAGAGCGAGGCCGAACCCCTGACCGTCTCGACGCTCGTCCGCGACGCAGCGCGATTCCCACCGGTTGTCGCCGCTATTCTCGGTGTCGTGCTGAACGGCCTGCCGCTGCCGGGACTCGTTGTCTCCCTTCTCGAGCGCCTGTCGGCAGCGGCGATTCCTGTCATTCTGATCGCGGTCGGGCTTTCTCTCAGACCCGTAGTACAAACATCCTATTTACTTCCCGCAGGGATAGCCGCGATACTCAAGCTGGGATTGAGCCCGGCACTCGCGATGCTCGCGGGAAGCGTGATTCTTTCAGGGCCCGCGCACGCCGTGACCGTTCTCCAGGCTGGCATGCCGAGTATGGTGATGACCTACGTTCTCGCTGAACGCTACGGTCTCGATGCGGAATTCGCATCGTTTCTCATCGTGAGCTCGGTGTGTCTCTCGTTCGTCAGCTTGAGCGTTCTGGGAGTCGCTGTTGTCTGAAGCGCTGCCTCTCTCGTGAATTCTGGAGGGGGCCGGTGTTCGTGTGGCCGGGATCGTTCTGGCTTGGGCTCGCGCGAGGAAGAAACGGAGCCATCGCGGGGTATTGAAGGCGCGGGGGCGTCAAGCCGCGACGAGCCACGGGGAGCGCAGCTGAGCTCAGGGGATCAGTCGAGGTCTGAGGGGTAACGGAGTGCGGCTGATCGATTTCATCTTTCCGTACCGGTGTCCGCTCTGTGGCGCGACCACCACACCTCCCGGATGTGCGTCGTGCCTCGCGGCGCTCGAGCTTTCCTCCGCTCTCTGCAGTCGATGTGGGATGCCTGTCGAAGAGCCACTGAAGCTCGAGGAGAGTAGAAAAGATTCCGCGGAAGATCCCGCCGATATTCGTGTTCCGCGGTGTGTGCAGTGCAGAAAGCGGCGGCTTTCGGTCGCGAGGGTCGTAAGTCTGGGGCTCTATGAGGGGTCTCTGAAGGAGGCAGTGCGCGCGTTCAAGTTCTCGTACGATCCGTCGCTCGCACTGTACTTTGCCCAGCTGCTCGCGCAACGCCTCGCGAATCTCGATCTCGATGAGTGCGACGCGATCGCGTACGTTCCGGCCTCGCGGGAGCGCCTCGCGCGCTTTGGTTTCGATCAGGCACGGCTTCTCGCCTTACAGTTGTCGCGCGTGTCAGGCATTCCACTCGTGCGCGCCGTGAGGCGACGGGGGTGGCTTTTCGACCCCGGCAGGCAAACCGCACTCGGGTGGGACGAGAGAGAGATGGCCGTAAAGCACAAGTTCATCGTTTCGAGGCGCGCGCTCGAGGCAGCGGGAAGGCGCGACCAGGGGCGCGACGAGGGTAAACCCTTTCTTTCTGAACGTGTGGGCGAGGCGGCGGGAAGGCCTGATCGAGGACAATCGATTTATGCGGCGCGCGAGGTCGAGAATGGGACAGGGCGCGGGGCGGGTGATGAGGTCGTGGTCGACGAGGTGGTTTCGGGGGAGCCCGCAAGGGAGCGCACCGAGCATTCTGGAGCGGGCACACGGAGTGCTGGCGGCACGCCCCCGGCTCGCGTTCTCCTCGTCGATGATGTCGTGACGACGGGTAGCACGATCAACGGCATCGCGAGGTTGCTCAAGAACGCAGGTGTGCAGGAGGTCGTGGCGGTGGTCGTGGCAGTAACGCCGCGGAAGAGAGGTGGGATGCGGAGCGGGCGGGCTTGAATTCAGGTAAGGCAATCGACTCTGACGCCTCGGATGATACGGAAGGAGCAGCGTTGACGAACTACCCCTGCCATCATTGACGGGGGCACCTCGTCAAGGCGCGCGCTGCGCTGCACTGATGCGCGCTGTTACGTCATCATCGCCTGGTAGGCCGCCGTTGGGCACTCGAGGGAGGCGGCGCGGAGCGCGCATCAGGCGCGGCTGGTATGATGAAAAGGGAAGCCCGGCTCGGGTCTGTGGTTGCCCCGCGGGCGCGCCTTCAGGCGCGCCCGCGGGTAGTCCATGCCAGCCGCGGGCGAAAGGACCCACGTAAGCTCCGTTTCCGCCACGAGCGGCCGGAGTGAGCATGGCGCGGCTTAGGTGTAAGTCCTGCTCCCACGGTGGTGGGAAGAGGGAGGCTAGGGGCGCGAACGCTTCGAGAGAAGCGCCAGCGCACCGACATCCCCGGCAGGCGAGTGTGGGGGCAAAGACCAGGTCAGCCGAGCCGGGCTTCATCCACTGCGTGAGGAGCGCGGAGCTCTCCGTTACGAGTAGCGCGGGAACCTGGCCCAGGGAATAGCGCCGTTTTCGAGAACCTGCCAGAACCTGGCGCCGCACGAGGGCGCAATTGCGAAATCATAAGAGACCATAAGAGACACCGCGGTTCGCAGCAGCCCGAGCATACGCCCAATCTACAGGAGTTTTCACCTGATCATAAAATCTGGAAAAAAGTTTTACATTGCTGTTGCATGATGATATAGTGAGCTCGCAAGTGGTAACTTGTAGTTCAGGAATGTTGGGAGGTTAGAGCTTGAAAGGCAAGGTAAAGTGGTTCAGCAACGAGAAAGGCTACGGCTTCATCGAGGGTGAGGAAGGCAAGGACGTCTTCGTTCACTACACGGCCATCCAGTCGGAAGGGTACCGGACGCTCGAAGAAGGCCAGGAAGTCGAGTTCGAGATCGTCGACGGTCCTAAGGGTCCGCAGGCGGCCAACGTTTCTATCGTTGCGTAACAAACGACACATCTGAATACGGAAGGAAAGACCCGCCCGAAAGGGCGGGTTTTTCGTTGGGGATCCGGTACTCGAGCCCAACAATCGCCCGCGAGACACTCCCGAAATGGTGGCTTGTTCAACAGGGATCCACAGGCCCCGAAAACCGTATATCCATTGAGAAGGCAGCTTATTGGCGGGGACAAGGGAATGTATCCGCGAGGGCTCACCTTATCGACGCTGGAGGCACCGCTACGAATGTGTCGTCCGTGCCGTCAAGGAACCTCGAGAACGCAGGTCCGATCCCGAAAGGCCGAAAAGCCATTCGGACTGAAACACGAGATGCTCTCGGACTTTTGAAGCGCACGACCCCGGTGCGTCCTCCTCGCACCATCCGCTCTTGCAGATTCGACCGTCGCGATGTCGCAAGGAAGAGAAACTGGCGAGCGCCTGTAAGCTCATTTGCTTCTACGAATACAACCACAGACGTGCGATTAGCACGAGGTGCGTTCTTATGGTATCTTTCATACAGCGAACGGCCACACACGAAACGCGAGAGCAGAAAGGGTGAGCGCCATGCAGATCATTGTCAAAGGCCGTCACATCGATGTTACCGACGCGCTGAAGAGTCATATCACAAAGAAGCTCGAGCGTGTTACGCGCCACTACAATCATGTGATGAAAGTCGATGTCGAACTGATTTATGAGCAGGGGCTTCCCGAGAACAATCAGATCTGTGAAATTACAGCCTTTGGCGAGCGCACCATCTTCAGGGCGCGTGCTGCGACAGGCAACATGTATACATCAATTGACCAAGCAGCCGACCGTATCGAAAAACAAATGCAGAAACACAAGGGGCGCGCATACCTCAGCGAAAACAAGCACCATGCTCGGCCCGTACCTGAGGTGTCCGCTGAGCAGGTTGAGCGACCTCAGATCGCGAAGAGAAAGACGTTCGAGGTCTGGAGTATGACTCCAGAGGAAGCAGCCACGCAGATGGATTTCCTCGGCCACGACTTTTTCGTTTTCGTAAATGAGGATACGGAAAACATCAATATCCTCTACCGGCGGCGAGACGGGAATCTGGGTCTTATCGAAGCGATTCCCCGCGGGGAGTAAAGGGTGGCGGATCCAGCGCCAGGAAGGCGAACGGGTGCCACATGTCTCGACTCCGCGCAGGGGCGCGCGCTTCAGGCGTTGATTTACACGATTGCCCTTGCGTTTCTTGTTCTGTCAGCGGCTGTCCGTCCGTTGGCCACCAGTTTCGCCCGCTTCGCGAACCCAATTGAGATTGCGCTCACAGCCCTCGCGGCTATCGCGTATTACGGCTTCGTGCGTTTTCGCTCGCCCGCGGGCCGCTACGCGCTTCCCCTCGCGGCAACCTTCGCCGTCGGAGCTTTCGGACCGCTTGCAGGCATTGCCGGAGCGCTCGTCCTCGACGCTCTTGTGACGCTCTTTCGTCCTCCGCTGCGGCCCTCGGAGAAACTGAGCCCTCTCGAAACGTCAGCCGCTGTCGCTGCCATCCTCGCGTCGTATGCGGGATTTGCTCTCGTCACGGGCGCTCTCTCGGATGTCGCGCGCTTCGGGTTCGCTCTCGTCGCTTCCCTGGCGGCGTCATTTTTTGCTGATTTCCTCTACGAGCGCATTGCTGGCGAGAAGCCCTCGGAGGCGGGAACGGTCGTTGCGAGCGGCGTCTATCCCGTGCTGTTGGGAGCGGCATGCGCGCTCGGCATGGCGCTCGCAACCGTAGGAAAGGCCCACAGCCTCGCGACGCTTTTCGCGCTCGCCGTGTCGTACGTCGTTGTGGAAAAGGGATATGTGCGCCTCAAGGTGCCGAATGCAGAGTCTCTGATTTACGGCATTGCGGCTGGCGCTGAGGACGTCTCCTACGAAGCACGCGATCT
>Ga0272449_1002844_pt1 | contig 15584 bp, 17 predicted proteins | sample YNPCB0241_FD_198679 | JGI IMG/M metagenome (GOLD analysis project Ga0272449, IMG submission 198679) | Hot spring sediment microbial communities from Yellowstone National Park, WY, United States - YNP-CB-024-1 | ecosystem: Environmental > Aquatic > Thermal springs > Hot (42-90C) > Sediment...
TCAGGGAGGCTGGCGTAATAGTTGTGATGGACAGGATCAGGGTTACGAAGGATGGTGTGGTGGAAGGTACGGGGCCAGCGGCTGAGCGGATACAGAGAATATGGGAGGAGTGGCGGAGGGAGACCTCACCGGGCTAGGACTCCAGTCTAGCGATCGTCCTCGTCGAGACGGTTATCAGCTCGCTTACCCCTACCTCCTCTAGACCGAGGCCACATAGTTTTGAGAGCGCCTCCACCCCCCTCTTAGCCGCGTAGTAGTCAGGCATCGACTCGCCGATCTCGACCAGCATCCCCATGTTCTCGAGGTTCATCATCCCTGCCGCGACCATCAGTATCCCCGCCGCACCGACTATCTGGCCCCCATAAGTCTCGCCCTCCACGACCCCGATATACTTCCTGAGGTACTCAGGGCTCGTCGAGGAGCAGTAGATCCTCCTCCTCTGCGATACCTCCTCTTTCCCCCCGAGACCACCGAGTGTGAAGACCCTGCGCGCTCCGTGGTTAACCGCGTTCTGGATGATCTTCCAGCAGAGCTCGTACTGGCCGTAGCTTGTCGAGGGCTGGGAGGTGCCGTACATCGCTATTACCGGCGCGGGCTCCTCCACGCCGTATATGTCGATGAAGTGGGGTCGGAGCTTGCCCTCGGCCACATAGCCGTATGAGGGGAAATGGGGCGAGTATATCCTGCAGAGCCTCCTATGGCTGGTCTTCCCGAGGATGTAGGCTAACGCTACCTTGGAGACTAGGCCTATCCCTGGCAGCCCCTCTATGAAGGACGCGTCTTGGAGGCGGTAGTCCTCCGCCCCCTCCTCGTAAACGATGATAGACTCGTTCTGGCCCATCCATTCTCCAATAGGGGTGGCCGTTGATAAACCTCCCCCCCTACCGCATAAGTATGTCGAGATACCGTGCGGAGCCGTCCGGGATAACGGTGACCACGACCGAGCCGGGGTTATCCGCCGCGACCCTGAGGGCTGCCGCGACGTTGGCGCCTCCGGAGATCCCCGCCAGGACGCCGCACCTCGAGGCGAGGAGGCGCGCATGCCTGATCGCCTCCTCTGTCGGGACCCCTATCAGGTGGTCTGCGAAGCCCGGGTCATAGATCTGAGGCCTTATTGAGCTCGACATATGCTTCAGGCCCTCGATGCCGTGGAGCGGTGAGTCGGGTTGGACCTCGACCAGCTTCACGGATGGGTTGTACTCTCTGAGTCTCCTGCCCGCGCCCATCAGGGTCCCAGAGGTGCCTACCCCCGCCACGAGATGGGTCACCCGGCCCTCGGTTTGGCTGATGATCTCGGGGCCCGTCGTCTCGTAGTGGGCCCTCAAGTTGGAGGGGTTGTCGTACTGGTTGGCGTAGAAGTAGCTCTTCGGGTCTGCCTCGACTATGCTCCTCGCCACCCTTATGGCCCCGTCTATCCCCTCGATCGGGTCCGTCAAGACCAGCTCGGCCCCTAGTAGCCTGAGCAGCCCGATCTTCTCGCTGCTCACGTTCCTCGGTAGAACTAGCTTAACCCCGTAGCCCAGGGAGGTGCTGATCATAGTCATGCTCAGAGCCATGTTACCCGAGGAGGCGTCGATGACAGTCTTCCCCGGCCCAAGTAGCCCGCTCCTCAGCGCGTCCCTCAGGATATAGAGGGCCGGCCGGTCCTTAACCGAGCCACCAGGGTTAAGGAACTCCAGCTTAGCAAGCAACCTTGACCCGTTCCTTATGGAGAGCGTCCCTGTCAGGTCCAGTAGAGGGGTGTTCCCAATCGCGTCCTCGATGTTGCGGCAGAACCACCGCCTCTCAAGTCTTGGCAACACAATAGTCCCAGGACCCTCCGACACTCTATGCCGTGGCCTCAAATTTAAAGCCTTGGTCAAGAGCTACTCTGGGGTTTCACAGCAGCCCCATCCCTGCCAATAGCTCCCTGAACTCCCCCTCACCTAAGGTCTCCTTGTACCTGCGCAGCGTCTCCCTGCCCGGCGTCCCCAGCCCGATATACTCCCTGACAGAGACCATCCTCGGCGCCGAGAGGTAGCTGCTGATCGACGTGAGGTTCTTGGGCCTCCTCGAGAACCTTGCGGACCCGAAGTCTATTATCACGGGTCCTTGCTCCGTCTTGATCACGTGCCTTCGCGCGTCGCTCAGCTCTCTATGGTCTAGGCCGCCGCGGTCGAGGGCTCTGCAGTGGGTGAGGAGTGAGAGTAGCGTGTCCCTGGCCTCGTCGGGCCTGTAGCCCCTGCCCGTCAGCCAGCTTGAGAGGTCGGGGCCCGGGACGAGCTCCATGACTATGACTGATCCTCTCCACCCGATCAGCTTGGGGCCGACCCCGAGACTGTTGGCCGCTCCTAGCATCGCCGCCTCCCTCTCCGCGTCTCTGACCGCGTAGTCGCTTCTCCGGATCTTCACCGCCACCCGGGCCCCCGGCATCCAGCCCTCCAAGACGATGTTCCTGAAACCCTTTCCGAGGAGCCTTAGGCCCCCCCGCTCGTCCAGCGCAATGGCCTCGACACCTAGCGAATCCAAGGCTCCGGCCGCCTCTAGTGCGTGGCTTAGGTCGCCCACGGGGTAGGAGAGCTGTCTAAGGAGATCCTCTCGTCCTTGGAGCTCGCCGAGTGCTACGAGGCTAGTCATCGGGCTCTCCGAGCCTTATCGCAGCCGACAGCCCGGCCAAGAACCTGTCCTTGAAGACCGCGAGGGAGAGGTCGCTCTCCAGCTTTTCGAGAAGCCCCTCCTCAGGCGTCAGAACCTCTAGCGAAGCCCTGTCGCTCGCGAGGTGTCGCGAGACGGCGACTTGGCGGCCCCTAAACCACTTCTCCACCAGCTCCTTCGCCCTGGTCGTGTCACGCCTCACCAGGGCATAGAGCCTCTCCCCATCCACCCATGGCCCCGCCCCCGTCGTCTCCCTCGCGAGGGCTTTATCCACGAAGTCCAGCGCCTTCTCCATCCAGACGGGCGGCCCCCTCCTCAGCTCGTACCGCGGTAGCTCAAGCCTGTCGAGTTCGAGCAGGATCAGGGCCCCGCCCCCCGACTGGCTCGCAGCCGCCCTGTAGACGCGGAACCCCTCCGACTCGAGCCTCCTGGCAACGCCCCTCATAGTTCTCTTAAGCTCCCCCCAGAGGATGTCCGGGACGAGGTTCTCGTGGAGCCTGAAGAAAAGGCCCAAGAGCTGTCTCTGGTCTCCGGCCCTCTTCGTGACGGGTGAGGGCTTGAAGTATTCTAGGCTTGGTCGGCGGAGGAAGAGCTTCGAGGCGAGGATGAACTCGGAGAGGCTTGTGAGGCTTACCGCGGAGGCCACGTTCCTCCCCGGGTCTACGGGGTCGATCACGACGAGACCCGAGTTTGGAAACATCTGGATCATGGCTTCCCTCGCGTGGCGGCCGGACATGTCTATCGTCACGGGAGGCCTCCAGCCTGAGGCTGCCCTGATGAGTTGCTCGAAGCCGCCGTAGCTCGCTGTGAGGAGCTCGGAGAGGTAGCCGCTGAAGCCCTCGACCCTGATCTCGGCTCCGTAGACTCCGACCCCTATGAGGAACCCTTTGAGCAGCCTGACCTCAGTCCTCAGCTCGCTGCCGAGGACCGATTTGATGTGGCGTGTATGGTAAGGGGTCCTGTCCACCGCGCTCTTCCATGCGCCCTCCGGGACACTGAAGCATCCGACGATGTTGACGCGGACACCGTCGAGCTCCCCCTCGATGTAGGGGTGGCTGGCGTACCTGAGCCACGAGCGGCCCCCAAGGCCCTCCAAGACCTCGCGGCCGCCGGTTATCACGAGCTCCTCCAGCCTCGCCTCGGGGACCTCGGGCCTGAGGTGCACGAAGACATCGACCTCCGGCCTCCCCCTGATCCATGTGTCCTTGGCAACCGAGCCCTCAAGCGAGACGTCCACGACCTCGCCGACCCGCCGGAACCTCTCACCACAGGCCTCTAGCAGCCTGGAGGCCGCTGACCCAACCCTAGCCCTCTCCTCCGGCCCCGGCTCGACTAGGCGCCTTGCCTCTGACAGGACCTCTCGGAGGGCACCCAACCCACTATTTTGCGGTGGACTCCGCGTATTTTAGCTAGGCGAGCCCCCCTTCACGGATAGTAGTATCGGTACAGTATGTCGAGGTCGCGCGCCGTAGGAAGCGTCTCTTGGTCTCCGCGGACGGTCGTGACGAGGGAGCCCACCAAGGTCGCCCGCCTGAGCGACTCGTAGAGGCTCTTGCCTGAGAGCTGACAGGCGAGGAATATCCCGGCGAGAGCGTCGCCGGCACCGATCGGGTCCTCCACATCCACGGATATGGCCTCGGCCCTGGCCCTCTCGCTCCCCGACGCCGCCACCGCGCCCCTCTCTCCAAGCTTCACCACGACGGTCTCCACCCCCAGAGTCCGGAACGACTCGACTATCCTGTCGGGGTCCTCCTCTCCTATCAGGATCCCTGCGTCGGTCGGGTCCGTGAACAGGATCCTCGCCTTCTCCACTAGGGGCATTAGAACCTTCACAGCGTCTTCTAGGCTACGCCAGAGGACCGGCCTGATGTTCGTGTCTATCGAGACAGAGACCCCGTACCTCACAGCCAGATCGACCGCGAGCCTGCAGGCCTCCCTCGCCGACTCGCTGAGGGCGGGGGTTATCCCGGTGAAGTGGAGGATCCGCGCAGCCTTGAACGGCTCCTCGGGGATGTCCTCGGGCGAGAGCCTGCTCCCCGCCGACCCCCGCCTGTAGTAGATCATCGTGCTCTTCCGCGGGATCGGGTAGCCCCTCTGGACGAAGTATATCCCCGTCGGGCCCTCAGGGTCTCTCCGGAGCCACCTGACATCGACGCCCTCGCCCCTAAGCCACGCCTCTATGCATCTCCCGAACTCGTCGTCGCCTACCCTGCCGATGAAGGCTGACGCCCTCCCCTGCCTCGCGACCGCGACGGCCACGTTAGCCTCAGCGCCGGCTACATGCTTCTCGAGGAGGGTCGCGTGTCTGAGAGGCCCTCTCGACAAAGAGTTAAACTGTACCAGGGCCTCGCCTAAGGATATCAGCTCGGTCATCGCGCCACCAGCTCCTCCGCCAGCCTCGTGAGGGGCTCGAGCCCCCTCCTTAGCCTTTCAGCCTCATCGAGAGATAGGCCGCGTGTAGGGAAGATCGGCGGCCCGAGATCGAGTCCCCTAAGCCTCAAAGCGAAACGGGGGGAGGCGGTGTCCGGCCCCACGCTCCTCAGGAGCGAACGCGCCCTGTTAAGGGTGTTCTGGAGCCGCTGCGCCCTGGCGTGGTCCCCCGTCTCCGCGGCCCTCATGATAGCCGAGACTATCTCAGGGTATATCGAGGCGAGGGAGCTGACATGAGCCCTCACACCTATGGTGAAGGCGTAGTGCAATAGGTGGTCCCCGCCGCAGGCTATGAAGTGGCTTGCACCGAAGCTGGCCTGGAGCTCCAAGATCACGTCAGGGTCGCCGCTGCTGTCCTTTATCCCCCTAACACCGGGCGCTAGCTCGAAGATCCTAGCCACGTCCCTAACAGGGATCAGGTACCCCTGCCTGCTCGGGTTGTTGTAGAAGAGGAGGGGGGCTACCGAAGCCTCTGAGAGCCTCCCATAGAAAGCCGCCAAGGACTCGGCGTCGTAGCGGTAGTAGTAGGGGGCTACAGCCGAGACGGCATCCGCCCCCCTCTCCCCTGCATGACGCGCCAGCCTCTCAGCCGTCTCTATGTCTGAGGCGCCGACGTGCACTATCTTGAGGAACCTATCGCCAGCGAGGCTCAGCAACCTCTCGGCAGCCCTCTCCCGCGACTCTACCCCCAGCTTCGCGCCCTCCCCCATGGTCCCCAGAATGAAGAGCCCCCCGACCCCGCCACGGTGGAGTAGCTCGAGGTAGCGTGAGACCGCGGAGTCGTTGACGGCGTTGGGCGTGATCACGGCCGCGATGATGCCTCTGAAGTCTTCCAGCTTCATGTCCATCACTATCACGCGGCTCGATAATTAGGTTTCGAGAGCCGATGCTGTGGTTGGCCAAGGGGAGCCACCTACAAGCCTTAAATCGCGCAGAGGAAAGATAGTTTCAAGATCTTGTCAAAGGTCGCCGAGACGTATCTGAGGCTTAACGCTGTCGAGGTTCTTCCCTACCTAAGAGAGCAGTACGGCTACAAGACGCTCTCCGAGAAGCTCGGGGTACAGATATCGGTCCTGAGCCGCTACATCAACGGCAGGGTCCTACCCACCACCACAAGGGCTGAGAAGATCCTGAACCTCTTCAGCGAGTCAACCCTCACCGAGATAGTGAAGAAGAGGCTGAGAAGGACCGAGGACGGCTTCTACGACCTCTCGGACATCGTCAACGACGCCACGCTCTTACGCCTCATAGCGAAGGTGGTCAGCAACGAAACGAGGAACCTCCAGGTCACGAAGCTACTGACCCCGGCGACCGACGGTATCCCACTCGCGGTCCAGGTGGCGGAGGAGCTCAGGATAGGGCTCGTCGTAGCCAAAAAGCGGAAAGACACCGGGAACAAGAGCTACTTCGAGGAGTCCGTCAAGAGGTCGCCCGCGCTGGCCGAGTACCTCTACGTGCCGAAGGCGGCGATCAGGAGGGGGGAGACCGTCTTAATAGTAGACGATGTCGCGAGGAGCGGGGAGACGATCTGCAGCCTCTCAAGGGTCGTGGCTAGGGCCGGGGCTCGGGTGGCAGGCGTCTTCACGATAGTTATGCTGGAGGAGGTCCTCGAGAGGCTCCGGTCAGTCTTGGGCCCCGCGGCAACGGTCAAGAGCATTCTACTAGTCCTAGGCTAGGACTGGTGTGGCCGCGCGGGCTGCTGGAGCGTGACACAATGCGGCCCCCCAAGTCCGTAGAAGAGCTCCGGGCACCTGAGAGCCACGACCCTCCTGTCGCCGTAGCACTCGGAGAGCACGGCAAGGGCCTCCTCGTCCTCCCGCGCCCCAAAGACAGGCAGGATCACCGCCGAGTTAGATACATAGAAGTTCAGATAGGAGGCTGGGACGGGCGCGCCGAGGACGACGGCCGCGGGCGGCATGGGGACGCGCACTATCTCGAGGACTAGCCCAAGCGACTCGATCTCCGCCTCAAGGGTCTCGGCGGCCTCCTCAAGTATCTCCCGGTTCGGACCGACCCGATCCTCCGCGAGGAGGATCCTCCCGCCCGGCGCGAATCTGCAGAAGACATCGATATGCCCGTCCGTGTCGTCCCCGACCACGCCGCGCCTGAGCCAGAGGACCCTCCTCACCCCGAGATACTTCTCAAGCTCCGCCTCAAGCGTCCGCTTGTCCAGGCCCAGGTTTCTAGAAGGGTGGAGGAGGCACTGCTCCGTGGCCATCGCTAGGCCGTCTCCCGAGATCTCCAACGCCCCGCCCTCGACAACCAGGCTCCTGAGAATGGGTGTAGCACGAGAGAGCTCGAGCACCCGCCTCCCAGTCTCGTCGTCGAAGGCGAGGTCGCTGTATTTCCCTCCCCAGGCGTTGAACCTCCACTTCACGCCCGCGAGGCCGCCGGACCCCTCCCTGACGAAGAAGGGCCCGTAGTCCCTGATCCAGACATCCGCTGAGACAAGCTCCACAAGCTCGGTCCTGCTCCCCCGCGCTCCGTGCTCGGCCAGCATCTTGTCTGCGCGGTCAGCTGTCTCCGGATCCCTGACAAGTATCTTCACGAGCTCGCCCCGCGAGATCTCGGCGGCCATCTCAGCGAAGTCCTCCTCGACCCTCGGGAGGATCGGGTCAGGGAAGGTGCCCCTGTTGTGGGGCCAGACCAGCCACGTGGCCTCATGCCTCTCCCACTCGGCAGGTGCTTGCAGCCTCATGGACAGCCACCAGGCTGCCCAGTCAGCGTCCCGTAGGTCTCAGGCCTCCTCTTCTCGAAAAACCTCCAGCCCTCCCTGACCAGGGGACCGTGATCCAGGTCTATCTCTCCGAGATATATCCCCTCATCGCCGCCGGCCCTTAGCTTCACCGAGCCGAAGGCGTCAATCACGAGGGAGCGTCCCCAGAAAACTATCCTGTCCTCCTTCCCAACCCTGTTAACCGCCACCACAGGGACAGCGTTGGCGATCGCGTGTCCGCGCTGAACCGTCTCCCAAGCCTCCGCCCAGTCTCCCTCGCTCTGCTCGACCCCCTCGACGTAGCCGATCGCGGACGGGTAGAAGATTACCTCGGCCCCCATGAGCGCGAGGATCCGGGCCGGCTCGGGGAACCACTGGTCGTAGCAGATCAGGACGCCTACCCGCGCCTTGGAGGTCTCGAAGACCCTGTAGCCAAGGTCTCCGGGCTGGAAGTATCGGCCCTCGCGGAAGAACTCGTCGTCGGGCACGTGGATCTTCCTATACTTCCCTAGGAAGCTACCGTCTCGGTCTATGACGAACGAGGTGTTGTAGAGCCGCCCCCCCTCGCTCTCGCATACCGTCCCGGCCACCGTGACGATCCCCCGCCTAGCCGCCTCGCTTGACAACGCCGCGCTAACCTCGCCCGGCACAGTGTCCACGTGGGGTGGCGAATAGGATGGACGCTGCGGGAAGTAGCGGGTCATGAAGAGCTCGGGGAGGCAGACGACATCTGCCCCCGCTTCCGCGGCCTCCCTCACGAGTCTGACGGCCTTCTCAAGATTAGCCCGCGACGACTCCGACATGGACATCTGTGCGACCGCTATCCTGAGCCTCCTCGCCATCTCCGCAGCCTCCTCCGACTCAACGTCACCTGCCGCCTCTTAAGGAGAACTCTTTTAAACCCCCGCCAGCGGATAGCTACTGCAGCGTTATGGCCAGCGTGGTGGGCGGGTACAGGGTCAGGGACGTGATGTCGCGGTTCGTGGTGACGGCGAGGCCCGAGGATACCGCATGGACGGCCTTGGAGCTGATCGTCTCGAAGAACGTGGGCGCACTGGTCGTCGTCGAGGGATTCAGGCCGATCGGCATAATCACGGAGCGCGACATACTCAGGATGCTTCTAAGAGGAGGGGGGCCCGAGATCCTCCTCTCGACGCTGGTCAGGGACATCATGACGAGGGATCCCGCCGTATGCACGCCTGAGACGCCCCTGACGGAGGTCATCAGCGTCATGCTCGAGAGGGGTTTCAGGAGGATGCCTGTCGTTAAGGACGGTCTCCTAGAGGGGATAGTCACGGAGCGCGATTGTATCGCGGCCCTTCTGAAGCTGCTCACGGGGGAGGACTTGGGTGAGGGGGGCGCCGCGGAGCGGTCCAGGGGCTAGATTCTCTCCCCAAACTTCACAGTGATCAGCCCGCGGCCCACATGCTTCTCGAATATCTCCATGTTGTATCTCTCCAAAACCCCCTCCACGAAGCTGTATACGCATTGCGTCGACTCTAGCGTGCCTCCGACCCCGACGGCGCTGAGCTCATATGCGTTGTGGTTGAGCCGTCTGAAGTTAACCCTCTTCAGCGGGAAGAGGACTGTGAGCATCTGGGCAAGCGACATGAGCCTCTCAATCGTAGGAGCCTCAAGCTTCAGGTAGTCAGCCATCTCGAGCCCGACCTGTTTGAAGGACTTGAGGATCTCCTCCGGATCCTGCTTGTAGAGCTTGACGAGCAGCCTGTCGAGGAACTCGGAGGGGATTACCGCTACATCAAGGTCCTTCAAGATCCTGAGGATCGAGATAAGGTCCCGGAGGTTCTGGACATCAAACCCCATCTTCATAAGGGCTATCGAGTTGTCGAGTATATGGTTGGTCAGGGAGAAGAGGGTCATCCTCCTCTCCCTGGCCAAGGCTAGGAGCTCCTTCGCCAGCTCACCGTTTACTGAGAGCGTGGAACGATACATGATTCTGCATACATTATCACTACGCTTTGTTATAAATCTCTATCACGACGCATCCCGGAGCTACGCCTCGAGGCTGCTAGGCGTCGTACCTCCTGTTCCGCTGGATGGCCAAGCTTGAGGCGTATCACGGGTGGCGAGGGGAGGGCGGCGGCGGGCTCGCCGACGAGCTGGAGGACAGCCCGCGGAGGCCCCACGAAGGAGGCAAGCGTAAGGGGCTGGGCGTAGAGGGCTACGACGATCGGGACGACGTATCCTACATGGCCCTGGCCAGACGGTGCCTGACTCAGAGCTGCGGCCAGCTCCTCCGCCCTTACCCTGTGCCTAGCCGCCTCCCTCTCGGCGAGGCTTCTCGTGAAGCTACGGAACCATCTCTTACACTCCACCACGTAGATGGCCTGCCCCGAGAGACCGAGCAAGTCGATCTGGACTCTGCGGCCTCCGCGGCTCAGGTGAACACCTCTCCAAATCGTGAGACCAGCCATCTCTAGGAGCCTCCCTATGAGAAGCTCGAAGAGGTCCCAGCGAAGCGGCCTCGAGAGATCCTCCAGCCGCCCCCTCGCACCCACCACCCTCACGACCGCCTCGATGACTTTCTCTGCGGTGTATTTGGGGCCGCCCGAGAGATTGAGCCTGTCAAGGGAGTCGGAGACCGTCTTGGGCGAGATATGGAGCTCCGAGGCTATCTGGACGGGCTCGGCGGCCCCGATCCTTAGCGCGGCCTGTAGCACTCGGAGATCAGTCTCGGTGAATCGGGCCTGGCTCAGCCGACTCACGGACCGCCGCCCCTCCTCACAGAAACAGGTTCTCCTCCCGCGGCCTTATGACCTCGGCGGCCCCCTTCTCACCGGGCCTGTACCGGTAGCCCCTGATTATCGCGGCAGGTACGCCCTCCGATGCCTGCCCGATCACGAGCTCGGCCGCGGCCGCAAGCTCGTCTGCGACGCAGACCTGCTTGCTCCGAAGAGGCCGGCCATAGAGATCCGGCTCCCCCCTCCTGTCCCAGATCGGCTCCAAGCCGCTACAACCTATCGCCACGTTCACGGCGCCCCTCCTGAAGGGCCTCCCGTGCGAGTCAGCCACTATCACGGCCACCCTCTTGCCCGTCGCCGCCTCTATCCCCCTCCTGATCGCCCTAGCGCTGGCGTCCGGGTCCCGGGGAAGAGCCGCGGCCCTCCCCTCGCCCACGTTCGAGAGGTCGACGCCGCTGTTCGCGCAGACCAGCCCGTGCCTGGTCTCGGTTATGATGACCTCGCCCCTCACCCTCACAACCCTCCTCGCCTCCCTGAGGATCGCCTCCACATGGCGCGGGTCCTTACCCGTCAGCCCCGCCAAGGCTAGGGCCGCGGGCCCCGCCTCGAGCTCTGCTAGCCAGTAGACAGCCCCCTCGGCCTTCGAGACCACGACATGGCTTACCACCACTACATCTCCTTCCATGATTCCGACACCCATAGCCTCGGCCGCCCTGACTATCTCTCGCGAGAGGTCGGTGCCCTCCACCACGAGGGGGAGCCCCTTGACAGGAAAAATCTGTATCAACCCGTCAACCCAAGCCCCCCAGCGGCCCGCCTTAAGGTTATCAGTAGGATCGCCCGGACCATGGCCCCGGCAGGCTAGAGCCCCAGGTCCTCGAGCCTCTTCTTGCTCCTCTCCGTCAGACCGACCCTCGGCAGGACCTCCTCCGGCTCCTTGTCGATCGTCCTCCTCTTCACAAAGACACCGCACTTTCCATCTGGCAGTAGCTTGACTTGGGCACACGACGCGAAGGGGCAGCGGTAGCCTATGCAGGCGGAGTTGACCCAGTTACACCATGGCGGGTCCCTGTGTATATCTAGGGCGAACCTGCCCGGCGCAAGCATCTTCCTGCACCTGAAGAACCTGCAGAGGGGGTTACAGACGGGCGTCGGCTCCCTGCTCAGAACCCATCCCATCGCCAAACCCCTAAACCCTAACAGGTTAGCACCCCAAACGTGGATATATATCCTTGACTCCGCCACGCATGGCGAGGATTCCTCGGCCTTGACGGGCGGCTCAAAGCCCGGGAGCCGGCTCCCCGAGCCTCGAACCCTTCCGCAGCTGCTGCTCCCTGAATACCTGGAGAAGACGCCGGTAGGTATCCGACTCCAAGGGGCCCTTATCCTCCCTGATCCTGACTATCCGCGCGAACCTGAGGGCTAGGCCTCCGGCGTAGTGTGGGCTCCGCTGGACCTCGTTAAAGGCAACCTCGACCACCACCTCGGGCCTGACCCTCACGCCCCACCACTCCTCCCCAGTCTTGATTGATAGGAGCCTTCGCGTCATCTCCTCAAACTCGGCGTCCGTCAGGCCCTTGAAGGTCTTACCCACAACCACGTATTCACTCCTCTCCTCATCGTAAACCGCTAGGTGATAGTTACTGAGCCAGCCCCTCCTCCTCCCGTGCCCCCACTCGGCGGCCACTATCACTAGGTCGAGCGTCTCGGCCCTCTTGATCTTCAGCCAGAGCCTCCCCCTCCTCCCCGGGACGTAGGGGCTGCGGAACGCCTTAGCCACGACGCCCTCATGCCCCTCCTCGAGTGCCCGCTGAAACACCTTCTCCGCCTCCCCTTCGTCTGACACGGGGTGGGACGGTGCGAGAAGCTCAGGCGTCACGATCCCCTCGAGGAGCCCGCGCCTCTCATGGTAAGGCCTCTTGATGAGAGTCTCGCCATCGAGGTAGAGCAGGTCGAAGAACCAGAGCTTGAGAGGTATCGCGGAGGCGGCCTCCTCAACGCCCTTCTCCCTCCCAACCCTCCTCATCGTGTCTTGGAAAGGGAGTGGCCTGCCTTCGGCGCCCAGAGCAACCACCTCGGAGTCGAGGACGGCCGACCTAGCCTCAACGCCTTCCCTGACGGCCTCAACAACGTCTGGAAGGTTCTCCGTAGCTTCCCTCAGCCTCCTAGTGAAGACCCTGACCTCTCCGCCGCTGACGTGTATCTGTAGCCGCACGCCGTCGTATTTCGGCTCCAGACAGGTCTTTCCGCCGTGCTCACGTACCGCTTCCCCGACGGAGTAGGTCGTCTCCGCTAGCATACACCTAACCGGCCTAAAGACCTCCACTCTAGGCGCGGCGGCCTCGCCCCTCAACGCGAGCTCGGTCAGCTCCCCGAGATCAGAGTAGAACATGTCGAGAATCCTTGCATCGTCCAAGCCGATGCCTAGGAACTTAGCGAGCGCCTCGAGGTATAGGCCGTGGTTGACGCCGTGCCTCATCTCGCCGCTCAGTATCCTCACAAGCCACTCCCTCTCCCGCTCAGAGCAGCGCGAGAACAGCGAGGAGAGAACCGCAGCCCTCCGCTCCAAGGAGTGCGGGCCCGTGATCCTCCCTAGCCTCTCAAGCTCCTCCCAACACTCCCTCAGGCCCAGCCGCTCCCCGCCGATAACGAGCCTCGGCACCTCCGAGAGCCTAAGCGCCCGCGAGACCGTCGCCCACCCCACGTTGATGGGCCTCCCCCTCTCCCCGGACTTCCTGCCCAAGAGAAGATAGGCGAAGACCCGGGCCTCGCTAGGCCCGAGCCTCCTCAGAAAACCCTCGACGGCCTCAACCTTCCCGATCCTACTGCTCACCGACTCAAGGTATCGGCAGAGCTCAACAAACTCCGAGAGGCTTAGCCCAGACACCCTGACCAGAGGCCGGCCCGAGAGAGATTTGAACCCTCCCGCGCCCGCCCCATAACCAGGGCTCAAGACAGGACACGGAACCTAGAGCCCAAGCCTACAAACCAGATTCACTAATACCAATAGCGGGGGGTGGATTTGAACCACCGATCTCCGGGTTATGAGCCCGGCGGGATATCCTGGCTACCCTACCCCGCTTCGGTCGGGTTACCCCCCGATTCCTTTAATTTTGCGGGTTTTTCGGTATTACCGAGGTCTGCTACGCCGCCCACTTTTCGGGCGGGATACACGCAACTCTTATCTACTCCCCCGCCCATGTATCTGGCGTGAGTCATGTGGGGGGCCATACCCGAGATAAAGAGGAGGCGGGGGATAAAATAAAGATTTGGCAGGCATTCCTCGCCAACTTAGACCGAGAGACTGCCGAGATTTACAGGCGGGCCGTGCGCATGTTTTGCGAGCACCTCGGCTACACTCTTGAAGCAGCAGCAACGGGGGCGAGGCCTGATGATATCATCAGCTTCGCGGCGATGTTGAAGAACAAGGGTCTAGCTAGTGGCACCATCCGCCTATACCTAAGCGGCGTCAAGAAGTTCTACGAGGCATGCGAATTGCCTTACAGCGCCGTAAAGCTCAGGCTCGTCGCGCCGAAGAAGCGCGTTGAGAGAGAGACATATGAGATCCCGAGGGCGCTGGCGAAGGAGATCATACTCGCGGCTCCGCCGGGCAAGAGGCCGCTCTTTCATTTCCTGTGGGCGACCGGGGCGAGGATAGGCGAGGCTGTGGCCGTGCGGAAGAGGGATATATCCCTTGGAGAGACGGCGAGGGTCGTGATAAGGACGGAAAAGACCAACAAGCCAAGGATCGTTTTCCTGCCCTCGGACCTCGTTGCGAGGCTGCGGCCCCGGCTCGCGAAGATAGGGGATGACGACCTGGTCTTCTCAACAACACATGACCCGAGACGGCCGCTTAATCCAAACAAAGTAGGCGCGCTCTTCAGGCTGCTGTTGCTGAGGAGCGGCCATCTTGCGAAAGATAGTAGTGGGCGGGGCTACACGCTCAGCCTCCACTCGTTTAGGCGGAGTTATGAGACCAACCTCGCGCGGGCCGGGGTCCACCCGATGGTGATCAAGTATCTGCTCGGCCACTCGCAGGGCGTTGAGGACCACTACCTCCGACTCGACGAGAAGACGCTTCACAATGAGTGGAGGAAGGCAGAACACCTGCTCAGGCTCGACGCCGATGCCGAGGTTGATGAGAGGGTGGCCTCCCTCGAGAAGCAGGTAGAAGCCCTGACCCATGTGGTCCGGATTATGGCCAGCGACCTTCTCGCAGCGTTGGCTGAGGGACCGGCTAGAGAAAAGTCGCAGCTTTCAGTTGAGAGGCTTGGCTCCGACCTCATGGCTCTTGCTCAGCGGCTCGGACCCGAGGTTGAACCTAAGGATTTGCGGGAGTTCCTGCTAACGCTTGGCGGCATCTACGGCAAGATCAAGAAAGCCTAACTATGCCGCTCAAGGTATTCTCTGATGGCCTGAGCCACAACCCACTTTATCTTGGTTCCATGGGATTCGCAGTATTTGTCGAGGGCGTCTTTCAGCTCCGTGGGAAGCTCAACATTCAATAACGCCACTCCCACGCGCTTTTTCTCGGGCATGGCCACCAAAGTTTTTCCAACATTATCCTATTTAAATCTATCATCGTTTGTTGGAGAAACTTTAAATCTAAAGGCTTTCCTTTATCCGCCGAGGTGTTGGGATTGGTCGGGTCTCCGGCCACAAGCTCCGTGCAGATGACTCTCGACGGCGGAATATGTGAGGCTGAGGTCACGGAAGAGGGCGAGAAGGCGCCATGCACTAAGCAGTGCTGGGAGGCCACGGAGGAGAGATGTGTATGCCGATGCGGCGGCCTTAACCATGGCCGTGCGTGGCGCAACAACACCAGCCTCGATGTTTTTGACCCCGAGGGCGCCCCAATCGTCTCCCACGATATAGCGAGAGGCAAGTTGGCGCTGATGCTGGTGGCGAGACGAGAAGTCGCGGCCACATATTACGCTCTCTTCGGGGGTCTACAAAAATGAGTTCCAGGAGCTCTGGGCAGCCGAGTTAGATGCGGCGGGACTCGGGGAAGCTGTAATCCGTTATCGAGGTTACCTCGATGGGTGTGAATTATAGGATAGGGGGCGCTTAGCAAGGAAAACCTTTAGGCTAAATCGTTAACG
>Ga0272449_1002845_pt1 | contig 15583 bp, 18 predicted proteins | sample YNPCB0241_FD_198679 | JGI IMG/M metagenome (GOLD analysis project Ga0272449, IMG submission 198679) | Hot spring sediment microbial communities from Yellowstone National Park, WY, United States - YNP-CB-024-1 | ecosystem: Environmental > Aquatic > Thermal springs > Hot (42-90C) > Sediment...
TAGTTGTGGATGTTTATAAGTAAATGAATTTTTACTGATTCACGAGAATTGTAAATTATAAATCTGTTAACAACATATATTATAGTGTATAAAGGCGGGTTAGAATCAGACTAATGTAGGATTGAAATCGGCTTTTTAGTAATTGTTTCATAAGAAATTTTTGTGTTAGAATCAGACTAATGTAGGATTGAAATTTCGCTTTGCTTTGGGTTCAGAAGATGTTTTTAGAAACGTTAGAATCAGACTAATGTAGGATTGAAATATTATTTTTGCAATATTCGGGGCAGGACTGGGCTTTATAGTTAGAATCAGACTAATGTAGGATTGAAATATTAATTCAACTTATTACATTCAGTTTGTTACAATCGTTAGAATCAGACTAATGTAGGATTGAAATCTATCTCCGACAATCATTGTAAAACTATTTTTATTCGTTAGAATCAGACTAATGTAGGATTGAAATGCCTATGAGCAATTAATAACAGCAACTTCTATGCTTGTTAGAATCAGACTAATGTAGGATTGAAATTTAATTTCAACTGGAATTTTAATCACCTATTTTCTCATGTTAGAATCAGACTAATGTAGGATTGAAATTCAGCATAGCTGTTAAAGTCTTCAAAAAACTCGAAGGTGTTAGAATCAGACTAATGTAGGATTGAAATTCAACCCAATACACAATAAAAATAACAAATATAAAAGTTAGAATCAGACTAATGTAGGATTGAAATCGCTTAAAACAATTTCTTTTTGTAAGATTGCTTGAACCTGTTAGAATCAGACTAATGTAGGATTGAAATTAACTAATGTTGCAATTGTTGAATTAACTGCAGATAAATGTTAGAATCAGACTAATGTAGGATTGAAATAACACAAAGTTAAGAATAGTTATTTCGCCGGACTCAAGTTAGAATCAGACTAATGTAGGATTGAAATCTAGGTATAGCATTCTTTTTTACTGGGAATGAATTAGTTAGAATCAGACTAATGTAGGATTGAAATTTTACTTGAAAATAAAAGCAAATACATAACATTTCATTGTTAGAATCAGACTAATGTAGGATTGAAATTTCTAACGCCTCAAGTCTATAGAGCAACGTGTATGTATGTTAGAATCAGACTAATGTAGGATTGAAATGTTGTTTTTGAAAAAACTTTAGATAAAACATTTTTTGTTAGAATCAGACTAATGTAGGATTGAAATCTGAGCGCACATAAAACTGAGGGATTTGTTTTGAAAGAGTGTTAGAATCAGACTAATGTAGGATTGAAATTAATCACACAATTCTGGTTAAATAGTGGTTGTTATAGTTAGAATCAGACTAATGTAGGATTGAAATCCTATTCCAAAAATGTTTATCTTGATTTCATAAGGTGTTAGAATCAGACTAATGTAGGATTGAAATACCTTTTCACAAGCAGACCACTTACAATTTGAACATGTTAGAATCAGACTAATGTAGGATTGAAATAGCGTATACTTCTACATCGAGAATCAAGAACAAGCATGTTAGAATCAGACTAATGTAGGATTGAAATGCGTGGATTACTACAAAAAGCTGTCGAGAGGGGAAAGTTAGAATCAGACTAATGTAGGATTGAAATAAAACATCTTTATTCAGGTTTATTACATATAAATTGTGTTAGAATCAGACTAATGTAGGATTGAAATTTTACAGTTTTTCTGATTTCATTCAACTCTTTTCTTTGTTAGAATCAGACTAATGTAGGATTGAAATTGCTTTTTTGCACGAATCGTCACCATCACAATATCCGTTAGAATCAGACTAATGTAGGATTGAAATATCTAAAACATTCTTTGTATATTCATATGGTGTACTAAGTTAGAATCAGACTAATGTAGGATTGAAATCAAATTTGCAATGCAGATGGGAATGGCTGGGTTAATTGTTAGAATCAGACTAATGTAGGATTGAAATTCAATGTTGGCATTACTACGTTTGCTACAAGCACTAGTTAGAATCAGACTAATGTAGGATTGAAATGCTTGGAGATTTTCTAATGTCTGTTAAGACTTTTTCTAGTTAGAATCAGACTAATGTAGGATTGAAATCCAAAACCATCGGGTCAACAACTTTTAGAAAAGATTGTTAGAATCAGACTAATGTAGGATTGAAATGAAAATACAAAAGAAGTTTCTTTAGGGCAAACTCCAGTTAGAATCAGACTAATGTAGGATTGAAATGGAGGAGTTGGTAGTATAGGGCAACTAAGAACTTGGGGTTAGAATCAGACTAATGTAGGATTGAAATGTAAGTCGGTTTTCTCACAAACATAAAATAAACAAGGTTAGAATCAGACTAATGTAGGATTGAAATATAACAGCAAAGAAAATAAACAAACAAATAAACAATGTTAGAATCAGACTAATGTAGGATTGAAATGTTTTTAGGAAGAAATTTAACTTATTGTATTCTTCTTGTAACTTATTGTATTCTTCTTGTTAGAATCAGACTAATGGAGGATTTAGATTCGAATATTAACTATGATGTTTGGTATTTTTCACTTACCCAAAAAACACCAAAAACACCAATGTATAATTTTTCTTACAAATTTTTATTATGAATTTATTACAAATCATATTTGGAATTTTAGGAGGTTTGGGTATTTTCTTATACGGACTTTTTATCCTGAGTTCTGGATTCAAAAAGATTTATTCAAAAGAGATAAAAAAGATTCTAGAAAATTTAACCAGAAAACCTATTTATGGAGCCTTTACTGGTTTTTTAGTTACTTCTATTGTCCAAAGCTAAAGTTTGGTAATGGTTACATTAATTGGCCTTTTAAATGCATGATTTTTAGGATTAGAGGAAGCAATTTCAGTGATGCTCGGAGCTGAAATCGGAACAACAATTACAGCTCAAATAGTAGCTTTTAAAATTGGATTTTGGTGCACCTTTAGTTTTTCTTGGAACAATTCTTTATCTATTCGGCAAGGAGAATGCTAAATATGTTGGACAAATAGTTTTTGGATTTGGATCAATATTTTTGGGAATGAGTTTAATGAGTAGTGGAGCAGCACCTCTTAAGCAAAGTCCTTTTTGGTTAGAGTTATTGGCCAGTTTTGGTAAAAATCCTATCTTAGGAGTTTTGGCTGGAACTTTTTTACTGCAATTATACAATCTAGCTCAGCTACAATTGGATTAATTATTGCTTTAAGTAATGAAAATTTGATTAATTTGTCTTCAGCAGTTGCTCTGATGCTGGGAGCAAATATTGGAACATGTATTACAGGAGTAATAGCTTCAATTAATTCTTCATTGAATTCAAAAAGACTTTCTATTTCACAACTTACATTAAATATTTTTGGTATACTTGTATTTTTGCTCTTTTTTGAAAATTATGTTATATTAATTTCAAAAACTAGCAACTCTTTACCAAGACAGATTGCAAACTCTCACACTATTTTTAATATAATTTGCACACTTTTTGGACTATTATTTTTGAAATATTTAATAAAATTAGTTAAAATTCTTTTGCCTGGAAAAGAAATCGAAGTAGAAAGAGGGGATAAATATTTGGATGAAAAGGTTTTGAATATTCCTTCAATCGCAATTTCTCAAGCAGAAAAAAATATTAAGAATGGCAGAAATTGCAAAAGAAATTTTAATGAAATCAAAAGAAGCAATTTTAAAAGAAAGGCTGGATTTGGTGGAGAAGATAAAGTTAAAAGAGAATATGATAGACGAACTTCATCATCTTATTGATAATTATTTAACAAAAATCTCGGCCTTAGATTTAACAAAAAAAGAAGCAGAAAAGGTTACCCTTTTCTTGCATGTAGTTTCTGATATTGAAAGGGTTGGAGATCATTCTGATAATTTTGCTGAATTTACCGAAATTAAAGTAAAAAAATAAAATTGAGTTTTCAGAGACTGCTCGAAAAGAGATTGAAGAAATGTTTGAAAAATGCATTTTAGCATTTTCTTTAGCGATAGAAGCAATTTCAAAAAATGATAAAAATTTAGCAAAGAGAGTTTTGGAGATTGAGGAGGAAATAAACAAGCTAGAGAGAAAATTACAAGAAGAGCATTATAAGAGATTGAAAGAAGGAATTTGCAAACCAGAAGCAGGTCCATTATATCTTGAAATTTTGGCAAATTTAGAAAGGGTAGGAAATCACTCAGAAAATATTGCTAGTGGAATAATTATGGGAATTTAAATTTAAAGAAATTTATAAACTCACAACCTCAAACCCTATTATTAAGTCCTAACTCATCAGCATATTCCAAAACTTCTAAATATTCTTTTGCTTTTAATCTTCTGAAAATCTCTTTATATTTATAAGCTTGAAAAGCAGGCCAATATTGATCCATTATGTTTATTCTTGTCTCACAACCAAGATTATCTGCTATCCATTTTAGCATAGGCTTTGTGCAGCATTCAACATGAGAAGGAATAACAAGGATTCTTATTATTAGGCTTGAATCATTCTTTGCTTCAATCAAATTTCTTTTTGCAGCCTCGACATATTTTGCTGCTTCGCTATATTTTATTGCACATTTATTGTCAAAATACCTAAAATCCAAAAGATAAAGATCTACAATATCTTTCAATATTTCAGAAGTAAATTCGCTGTAATATGAATTAGAATTCCATATTACTGGCAAAGAAGCTTTGCAAAGAGATAATGCTTTAAGAATGTTGTATAAATATGGAGTAGGTTCTCCACCAACAAAATTCACATTTTTGCATCCTTTTGCTTCCATTGCCTCAATCCATTCTGCTATTTCTTTTTCACTCCATATAATTCCAAGCTCTGGATTAACACTTTCAGGAGCATTTTGGCAATAGCAGCATCTCATTGTGCATCCAGCAAAAAATAATGTTGCTGAAGGTATTAGTTCCGGCTCTTCCCCATAATGTGCAAAAGATCCGAATATTCTTGCTTTTGTGTCACATCTACAAAATCCTAATTGGTTAGATGTTCTATCTATGCTACATTTTCTCTCACAAAGAGAGCATTTTTTAAGAATATCTTCAACTTTTTCAATCTTTTTGTTTAAAGTTCCATCTTCCTTTGCTTTTAGATATTTTGGTTTTCTCTCTTTTTTCAAGATTGAGAGATAGTGCTCAATTCCAGGTATTTTTTCCATCATAATTTTTATAATATTTTTTCAAATTTTTCATATTTTTTAAAAGCTTACAATCAAAAATGTGAGATAAATAAAATCTTCATAAAGAAAGAAGCAAAATCTAAAAATCAAAGCTCACATTTTAGATTTTTCTCGAATTTTATCTTATTTTCCTTTTTTGTTTCCTCTTTACGATTTTTCACATTTTTCCTTCATTTATTTTTAATTAATCTCCATCAATCACCCTCACAATAAATTACTCTCACAATATATAGCTATTTGAATTTTTATATTTTGTAAAATATAATATTTAAAAATATGTTTTTTAGTAGATTTTCTTGCTTAAACTCTCACAAATGAAATGTTATAAACCAACTTAAAAAATATATTATAAAAAATATATAAAATATTAAATTTTTTCTAATAAATTATAAACAAAAAAATATTTTTTAAAATATATATTTTTAAATTTTATATTCTAAAAATTTTATCTAAAATATTTTTTACAAAAGATTTAATTAAAAACAAATAACCAAATATTTAATTAATAAAATATATCTTTTAATATATTTTTCACAACGGATAAAATTTTAAAATTTTCAAAAGTAGATTAAACCCTCACATAAAAAAGTTAAAATAAAAATTAAAAACAAAGCAAAAAAGCAAAACAAAGGAAAAAAATCATGCTTTATAAATTGATTTAAGAAAATCCGATTTATAAAAATCCAAAATTTTCTTTACATTAAACCCTAATAAAAAACAATACAATAAAAAATTGCGTTTTTATTTTAAGTTTCTTGAATTTTTATTTTTCGGTCTTAATCTCTCACTTAAAAAACTGAAAGCAAAAAATTATATTATAAAATAAAAAACCAAAATCAAAAAATATATAAAATTAGAAGGAAAAAAATTGAAGGAAAGGTTATTTAAGTTCTTAATTGTAAAAATCCTCAAAATAAAATACCTAAAAATTTCTACTCCAAAAAAATTCTGAAATTTTTTCTTATCATTTTTTGAAAAATTTTTCAAAAACTCATCTACTCCAACCAAAACCAATAATTCTAACCAATAACCATAAATTTTAAAATTTTCTTGGACAAATATGGTTATTGGGGAATATAGGTTATTCACCAAAAACATGAAAAATAAAGGAATTTTGGCCCCACTCCAAACAAAAAATGAAATAGATAATCTAACCTTTTTATAGAAAGTTTGGTGAGAAAAATGGCAAAAAAAATATATTCCGATATGCTTTTTAGACCAATAGAGCCACCTGATTATAAGAAAAATATAACATTAAAAGAGTATGCTGAAATTATTGTAGCTAGACTTGGTTTAAAAAGAAAATCTAGTAAAGCAGATCATGCAAGCTTACTTATAGAGCTTTTAAAGTTTAAGAAAGATGAAATTCCAATCCAAATAGAAGATATCTCAAAAATTCTCGGCGTTTCTGTATCTCAAGCTTACGAGGAAATAAGAAAGTGGAGAACTTTAGGCTTTTTAGAATTCGTTAAAATAAAAAAAGGAGATAATTTTATAAAGGGCTATACCCTTTCAGCACCTACTGTAAATAGATTAATGGATAAATTAGAATCCTCTCTTTCATCATTCCTTAGGGCAACAAGAAGAATAGCAAAGGATTTTGACGATGTTTTTATGTTAGAGTTTGTGAGAAAGGAGAAGACGAATTAAATGTGAAACACAAAATATTTATTTATAAAAGTGTTTTTGATTAAATTTTTTATAAAATATTTAATAAAAAGAAATTAATATATAATATATTATAAAAAGAATGTTAATAAAAAAATCCTTTTAAAAATATTTTATAGTATATATTTTTTAAAAAATATATATTAAATTATGCAATTTAAACCCACACATTCGTGAGACTTTGAGGAAAGATAAAATAAGAGTAACTACTTTTAAGTGCTTACAAGACTAAAAGTATTTAAATCTTGAAAACAAAGTTAAATTTGGAGTATTGAAGCTTTTAAACAAAAATTTAAAAAATCTGATAAACATGAAAAACGAACTTACACAAGATAATTTTTTGGAGTTGGCTTTAGGATGCATCGAGGTTGCAGAAACTTTAAAAGAAGCTTATGATAGTGGTCATGATAGTTTAATTATTCCTAGCAGAGGAGCCTGGCCGATTTGGAATGGTTCAGCAAAAGCATTATATGAGCTATCAAAATCAGATACACAGTATGAAAGATTCTACGAAAGCATGAGAGTTCCACCATTTCAAAGACAGCACCCAACAAAGGGAAAAACAAAAGATAGACAATTTCAAGTGATTCCCTATCCTCTTACTGCTGATGTGCATATAGATGAAGATACTTTAAAAAAATATGGTGTTACATTGGATGAAGTTACTGACTCTATTAGAAGATACGGTGCAAAGGTTATTTCAACATTTATGGATGAACCTCAAACAAGATTAAAAAGTGAAGAATTTTCTTTTCTCCATTTTCTTTTAGAAGAAGTTGAAAAAAGGGATAATGTTGCAAAATATTATAGGAATTTGGAAAGAATAAAAAAGCCAGTTATATTAGATACGGCAATATCAGGAAGAGCAATAACTACAATTACAGATACTTTTGATGATCTTGGTGTTGATTATCACGCAATAGTTGTTGTGGATAGGAATGGAATTAAAATGAGAAACCCATATAAAACAAAACTTGAAAATAAAGAAAAGGAAGGAAGAGCTACAATTATTCCTGTAGAAAGAATAATCTCAGAAGATAGAGGAGCAGCACTTCTTGGTGTTATAGGGGTTATATATCCTGAGCTTGCTTTATTGGGAAGTGAATATATAGGAAAAGATCTGGGAGCAGTAAGCTGGCACATGATATATGATAGAAAAAACTTCATAGCTTCGTTTGAAAGACTTGCTCAATACAAAGAAGTTTATAGAAACTATTACAAAACTATAGGAGATGGAATAAAGATGTTATCAAGACCAACAGAAAATACAGGCCCAAAAACAAGAGAAAGGGAAGAAGTGATGAAAAAAAGGATTGAAAATATATTAAGACTTGTTGAAGAATATAGAATTTTAGATTATCCTGATCCTCATTTAGATCCAGGAATGTTTGCCCCAGGACTTCCAGTAGAAGAGTGCTGGGAAACTTCATCGCATGTAATTCATATAAGATTTCCAAGAGATGTGAATGAAAAGTTAATTAGAGAATATATGAAATCTTATAGATTAAAATAAGCCGTTAACAATTTTAAAAACAAATTTTTAAATTATCTGCAGAAAATTATTCTAAGATGCTGGGATGGCTGAGTGGTCCAAAGCGCCAGCTTGGAGTTTTTTCAAAAAGCTGGTGAGCATTAAGCTCGCGCAGGTTCGAAATTTTATAAATTTTACGAAAATCCTGCTCCCAGCGCTTTTATATTTAAATCAAACATTTATAAAACCCTAAAAGAAAATAACTATAAGGTGAAAAAATGGAAGTTCCAATAGCATATATCCTCGAGAGATTTTTTATATCAGCAATAAACTACATTCCAAACATAGTGAGTGCAATAATTCTTTTGATAATAGGGCTTTTGCTAGGAAAGGCAATAGGATGGTTTGTAAAAGAGTGCTTAGTGAGATTAAAGATAGACGATTATCTGCCACTAAAGAAAAGGAAGATGATAAGCGTTTCTGAAATATTTTCTTTGATTATAAAGTGGTGGATTTATTTAGCATTTATCGCAGCAGCTTTATCAGAGCAAATTTTAGGTATAAAACCAATATCTCTATGGATTGAATCCATAGTAAGATTTATACCGAACATAATAGGAGGAGCACTAATAATCATAGTAGGTTATATCTTAGGAGAACTCATATCAAATGAAATAAAAAAATCAGAAACAGTTTATAGCAGCTTAGCAAGTAAGATAATCTTCTTTTTCATAATGTATGTTTCAATAGCTTTGGCATTGCCTATCCTAGGAATTTCAGCAGATCTTGTAAACAACATACTACTAATAATAATAGGATCTATTGGTTTAGGGACAGCTATAGCGATTGGTCTTGGATTAAAAGGACCAATAGAAGAAATCGTAAGAGATTATATGAAAAAGAAGAAACAAAAAGGTTAATTTTTCTTTTTATACTTTTTAACATTTTTCATTATTATGAAACTTTTATCATTATTTTCTGGAGGAAAGGATTCAACATTTGCAACATATATTGCATCCAAAGAAAATAAAATATCCTATCTTTTAACAATAGAAAGCAAAAACAAAGAAAGCTATATGTTTCACACTTCTAACATAAAATTTACAAAAACTCAAGCAAATCTTATGAACATACCGATAATATATCATAAAACAAAAGGTGAAAAGGAGGAGGAAATAAAGGATTTGGAAAGGATTATATCAAAAATTAAAGATGTGGACGGAATAGTTTCGGGAACAATAGCAAGCAATTATCAAAAGTCAAGGATTGATAGCATATGCTCAAAATTTAATCTTACCCATTTTTCACCTTTATGGAAAAAAGATCCTATGGAAATATTAGAAGATCTTTTGAAAAAAGGATTTAAAGTAATAATAACAAGCGTTGCTGCTTATGGTTTTGATGAGGGCTGGCTAGGAAAAGAAATAAATTTTGAGACTATAAAAGATTTAGAAAAGCTTAATAAAAAATATTCTGTAAATTTGTGTGGAGAAGGAGGAGAATTTGAAACTTTTGTTTTAGATTGCCCATTATTTAAAAAAAGGATAGAGATAATTGAATATGAAAAAACTTGGGATAACAAAACAAGAAGTGGAGAATTTATAATAAAGAAGATAAAAACTTTTAATAAATAGAGGTGAGAAGATGGAAGATTGCGCTAAAGAAAATAAAGCTTATGAATACAAAAATCAAGAGAAACCAAAAATAATTATTGAAAAAAATAAAATAAAATCTTTTGATGAAAAAAGTGCAAATATTTTAAAAAATGGATTTTATGGCGTTGTTGAAGATAATGAAATTGTTTTAGATCCTATAGAGGCATTGTATCTTGTAAATATTAGAAATGTACCATGTATGAAAAGCGGAAAAAATGTTAGCTTTTTAGAGCTTTTAAGAATGTTTGCTAATGAAAAAAGAATTTTTGCAAGATATAATATTTATAGGGATTGGAGAGATAGAGGTTTAATATTAACTTTTGTAAATAGAATAAAACAAGAAGATTATGGAAGAAGCCCTACAATAAATTATCCTTCTCAAGATTTTAATCTTCCTCTTTTCGATATAGAATTGAATTTTATAGATGAAGAGATGATTTCTGTTGCAGAATGCAGAGAAGAGGCAAAGACTCTTTTTGAAAGATTTTGGATAGGGCAGATTGGTGTTTATAAGCAGCATCTTAGAGATAAAATTCTAAAATTAGATTTTATTGAAACACTATTTTTAGCAAAAAATGGTTATAAGGTTATAGATAATAAAACAGGAAAGTTATTATCATTTGAGAAGTTGCTCAGGAAAATAAAGAAAAATCAAAAGAATGTTGAATCTTTATTTGATGTTTATGAGGATTGGAGATCAAGGGGATATATTATTAAGACTGGCTTTAAATTTGGCACCCATTTTAGATTATATTTTCCTGGTGCGTCACCAATAAGAGAAAAATCAAAGTGGATTCATTCAAAGCACGTTATTCATGTATTTCCAAAGAATGTGAAAATGATAATGAGTGAATGGGCAAGGGCAGTAAGGGTAGCGCATTCTGTAAGAAAAACCTTCATAATGGCAATCCCCGGGATGAGAGAAGAATATGAGAAAGGAGAAATAGATTTTATCGGATATCATAGAAAAAAGATTGGATTAGAAAAGCCAGGAGAAGATAAGCCTAGATTTGCAATAATTTCTTTTACTGAAGATGAAAAACTTGGGGGAAAGGAGTTGGCTTGTGCTTTAAAAACTGCTGATGATCTTGGCTTAAGATTGCTCATCGGAATTTCTGATAGAGAAACATCTGTTACATATTATTTGGCGAAAAGGATTCATTTGCCAGGATCAAGAAATACATATTATGAAATAGAATGGAAACAACCTTAATTTTCATTTAAAAGTTATTTCAAACATTTTAAAATTTTGAAAAATATATGATTAAAAGTTAAGGTTATGAAGTAAATTCGATACTTTATTACAAGGTAAATTTATATGGTTACTGTTGATAAAGCTGTGATAGCTAAAATAGAAAAGGGAGGAAAGAGATTTGAAATTCTTGTAGATCCGGAGTTAGCATATGAATTTAGAGAGAAGGGAAGAATTGATAAAAGAATAATTGATATTCTAGCAATAGAGAATGTTTTTAAAGACAGCAAAAAAGGAATGCCTGCAAGTAAACAAGATATAATAGAATTTTTTGGAACGGATAATATAGAGAAAGTAGCAGAAAAGATTTTAAGAGAAGGAGAAATCCAGCTAACAACAGAATTTAAAAGAAAAAAACTAGAAGCAAGAAAAATGCAGATAGCAGAGTTTATATCCAAAAATTCCGTTGATCCGAGAACTAAGACCCCGCATCCACCGCAAAGAATATTAAATGCTATCGAACAGGCAAAAGTCCATATAGATATATTTAAAAATATTGATGAAGAAATAGAAAAAACAATAAAAGCGATTTCACATATCTTGCCATTATCATTTGAAAAAATAAAACTAGAAATAAAAATTCCTTCAAAATATGCTTCAAAATGTTATGGATATATTAAATCATTAGGCTCAGAACCAAAATGGTTGGATGATGGCTCTTTATATTCATTAATTGAAATACCGAGTGGCTTAAAAGACGAAATATTTAAAAAAATAAATTATCTTACAAACGGTGAAAATTCGATTTTAATAAAGTGATTTTTATGGAGGAGCAAACAGATCAAATAAAACAAAGAAAACTTGTTTTGCCTGGAGATGAATTAGGATATGGAGTAGCAGGGGCAGGAACATATATTGATAAAGGTGTTATTATTTCAAAGATTATTGGTCTTGCAGATGAAAAAAATGGCACAAAATTTGTTATACCATTAAGCGGAGTTTATAATCCTAAGAAAGGAGATGGTATTATAGGAATTATTAAAGATATTGTATCTTCAAAATGGATTGTAGATATAAATTCTCCTTATACGGCAGCCCTTTCATTAAGTGATGCTATTAATGAATTTATAGATCTTACAAAAGATGATCTAACAAGATATTATGATATCAATGATATAATATTTGCAAAGGTTTTGAATGTAAGTAAAAACAAATCTGTGAGCTTAACAATGAAGGATAAGAGATGTAGAAAATTATATGGAGGAATTTTAATTAAAGTAACTCCAAGTAAAGTCCCAAGAATAATTGGAAAGAAAGGATCTATGGTTGAAATGATTAAAGAAAAGACAAACTGCCAAATTGTTGTAGGACAGAATGGTGTAATATGGATAAAAGGTGAGAATAGTAGGTTAGCTGCAGAAGCGATTTTAAAGGTTGAGGGATATGCTCATAAAACAGGGCTTACTGATAAGATCAAAGAATTCCTAGAAACAAAAATTTCTGAAAAATTAAAAGAGAAAAAAGAAGAGGAATATGATATTGATATAGAAATAATTGAGGAGAGATGAAATATGGGAAAATTAATAAATGAAAATGGTTTAAGGCTTGATGGAAGAAGGCCTGATGAAATGAGAAATATAGTTGCAAAAGCTGGAATTTTGAAAAATGCAGATGGTTCAGGATATTTTGAGTTCGGAAATACAAAAGCAATAGCGGGGGTTTTTGGTCCTAGGCCAATACCTAAGTTTTTAGAAGAAAAAGAGAGAAGTGTACTAACAACTATTTATTACATGGCTCCTTTTTCCACAAAAGAAAGAACCTCGCCAACGCCATCAAGAAGATCAAAAGAGATATCACTTGTTATTCAAAGGGCTTTGGAGTCTGTTATATTCTCAGAAGAATTTCCGAAAACAACAATTGATGTTTATATAGAAATAATAAGAGCAGACGCTTCAACAAGATGCGCTGCAATAAATGCAGCGGCAATTGCATTAGCAGATGCTGGAATACCAATGAAAGATATTATTTCAAGTGTTAGTGTTGGAAAAGTGGATGGAACAATTGTTTTAGATATTGCAGGAAAAGAGGATGAAGAAGGCGAAGTAGATATACCTGTTGCATATTTTCCTAGAAAAAAGGAAATAACTTTACTACAAATGGATGGAATTCTTACAAAAGAAGAATTGAAAAAAGCAATAGATCTTGCAATAAAGGGCTGTGATATTGTTTATCAAAAGCAAAAAGAAGCGCTGAGAAAAAAGTATGAAGAGATTGAAATAGAAGATTTAATTGGTGAGAAAAATGGGAAGGAGTGTTGATGATTTTATATGGATTAGAGAGAATCATAAAGAGCTTTTAAAAAAATATAATAAGATGTGGATAGCTGTTAAAGATAAAAAAGTAATAGAAAGCAGCAAAAGCTTAGATGAGTTAAAAAGAAAGATGGAAAAAAGAAAAATTGATTATATTTTTGAATATATTACTGATGTTCAATTTCCTTCATGGGATAAGGGATAAAGATGACAATAATAGAAAACGAAATGATAAGAGAAATGATATTGAGAGATAAAAAAAGAATGGAAGATAGATCTTTTAGCGAATATAGGACAATAAAAATAGAAAAAGGAAAGGCAGGAAATGCAGAAGGTTCTGCTTGGGTTGAAATAGGAAATACAAAAGTATTAGCAGGAGTAAAATTGGAAGCCGGTGATCCGTTTCCTGATATGCCGAATGAAGGTATTCTAGTAGTTAATGCAGAGTTTGTGCCATTTTCTTATCCAGAGGTATTGCCTGGACCGCCAGATGAAAATGCTATTGAGCTTGCTAGAGTCGTTGATAGGATTATAAGAGAAAGCGATGCAATAGATATGGAAAGTCTTGTTATAGAAAATACTAAAAAGGTTTGGAAAATAATGCTAGATATTTTGGTTTTAGATGATGATGGAAATTTAAAAGATGCAGCAACTTTGGCTTCAATGGTATCTATTTTAACCGCAAAATTCCCCTCATATAAAATAGAGAATGATGAAGTTAAAATTAATTACGAAGAAAAGACTGAAAGAAGTATTTCTGTAAAAAGAATACCTGTAGCAGTAACTATTGCTAAAATATCAAATGAAATGCTTGTTGATCCTAATGGGGCAGAAGAAAAAGCTGCAGACGCAATATTAACTGTTGGATTATTTGAAGAGGATGGAAAAGATTTTCTTTGCGCGCTTCAAAAAGCAGGAAGTGGTGGATTTACAAAAGAAGAGATAGAAAAAGCTATTGATATTGCATTAGAGCAAGGAAAAAAGATAAAAAAACTAATATTGGAAAATATTTAGTTTAGATTGTTTTGAGTGATAATTTTTTAAGTGATTATAATGGCAGAAAAAAATCTTAAAGAAAAATTGAAAAAAATAAAAGAATGTGTTTGGGAAATTCCTAAGGAAGGAGAAATGAAAGTGCCTGCAAGAATATTTCTTTCAGAAAAGCTTTTAGAGCAGGTAGAAGAAGGTGCAATACAGCAAGCAATAAATGTCGCTCATTTACCAGGGATTTTTAAATATTCTCTTGCAATGCCTGATATGCATTTTGGTTATGGTTTTCCAATTGGCGGAGTTGCTGCATTAGATTTTAAAGAAGGAGGATTAAGCCCTGGCGGGATTGGGTTTGATATAAACTGCGGCGTTAGAGTGTTAAGAACAAATTTGAGTTTAAATGATATTAAACCAAAGATTAAACAGCTTTTGGAAAGTATATTCTATAATGTTCCTTCTGGTGTAGGAAAAGGAGGAAAGCTTAAATTGTCAAAAGCTCAATTAGATGATGTTCTTGAGGAAGGAGCTAGATACTGTGTGAAAAATGGTTATGGAAATGAAAATGATTTAAGGCATGCTGAAGAAAACGGATGTTTAAAATATGCAAATCATAATAAAGTTAGCGAAAAAGCAAAATCAAGGGGATTTCCTCAGCTTGGTACATTAGGAGCTGGAAATCATTTTCTTGAGATTCAGAGAGTAGATAAAATTTTTATTCCTGAAGTAGCTAAGATTTTTGGAATAGAAAGCGAAAATCAGATTTGTGTGATGATTCATACTGGCTCAAGAGGTTTAGGTCATCAGATATGTACAGATTATCTCCAAATTCTTGAAAGAAGATTTGAAAAAGAAATAAAATCATTACCTGATAGAGAGCTTGTGTTTGCACCTGCTGGTACACAAGAATGTGAGGATTATTTTCAGGCAATGTGTGCAGGAGCTAATTATGCTTGGGCTAACAGGCAATTCATTACTCATTGGGTTAGAGAGAGCTTTGTAAAGGTTATGAACATGAAGGAAAATGATATTGGATTGGAATTGATATATGATGTTGCTCATAATATTGCGAAAATTGAGATTCATGAAGGAAAAAAGGTATATGTGCATAGAAAGGGCGCTACAAGAGCATTTCCTCCGGGAAGCGAAGAGATACCAGA